>RCNC010003553.1_pt1 | contig 10167 bp, 4 predicted proteins | sample 2041301 | NCBI WGS metagenome assembly RCNC01 (sample SAMN09708231, study PRJNA481090) | Marine sediment metagenome, whole genome shotgun sequencing project. | biome: marine sediment; feature: ocean; material: sediment; isolation source: Sewage treatment plant 13A marine sediment (STP13A) ... | reverse complement strand
GGCTACGACGTAACCGGCATAGTCCGGTGTATCCACCCCTTCTAACAGCACGGGCAATTCAGGCACCTGAATGTCGATCAGCTGCAGACCACTGTTGCCATCTGACACGTAGGCGTAATTACCAACGACTTCGACGGCCGTCGCGGCGCCCGGTGTATCCACCGCACCAACGATAGCCGGTGATTCAGGCACTGAAATGTCGATCACCTGCAGACCGTTATTGGCAACGATCACGTAGGCGAAGTTCCCGGCGACTGCGACGTCACGGGCAAAGGCTGTTGTGACCACCGCACCGACGATCGCGGGAGATTCCGGCACCGAAATGTCGATCACTTGCAGACCAGAACCGCCATCCGCCAAGTAGGCGTAGTTGCCCACAACCGTGACGAGACCGGCAAAGCCTGGTGTATCCACTCCGCCTACGAGCTCAGGAGAATCAGGCACGGAAATGTCAATCACCTGCAGACCGGATTGGTGGTCTGCCACGTAGAGATAGTTGCCGGCCACGGTCACGCCATGGGCATGGCTTGGCAGGCCCAACGCGCTCATGAGAACTGGTAATTCAGGGGTCGAGATATCAATCACCTGCAGCTCAAGGCCACGATCCACCACGTAGGCGTAGTTGCCTTTCACGGCGACGCCCCAGGCATGGTCCGGCAAAGCCACCGCGCCCACGAGCGCAGGGGATCCGGGCGTCGAGATTTCGATCACCTGAAGACCTGATACCTGGTCTGCCATGTAAGCGTAGTTGCCGGAGACGGCGACGCTCATGGCCAGGCCCGGTGTGTCCACCGCCCCGACCCAATTCAAGCAGTCCTGTTTCAAATCAATCTGAGCGTGAGCGGATGAAAGCGGTATCGTGCAGAGCAATAACGCTGCTGAAAAAGTGGCCATCGATATCTTCATGATTTTCTCCTCGATTTGGTGATCTACATCGCTTGCAGCGATATCAAAATTGAATGAAATGGTAGGCAGCCTCACGCGGAGCGAAGCTACCCTTGAATCATGCGTTTAGATCAGTCGATTTTTATTAGCTCGGTTGGTTGCGGCGCCAAGATGTCGGCCGCAGAGCTAGTATGATGTAACCCCAATCCAATACACAGAATAGACAAAATGGATCAAATTGCTCTTCTTTATTCTAACCCCAAGGTGTTAACCATATTGGTGACGCCACCGGTCACACAATGTGCCGGCCCCTCGTAATATGAGTATCATGGTCCTCATTATGCCCCCCGGGGGGCAACGGTGTTCAGCAACGCCATTCACCGGACAAGGGAGGACCAAGTTGTACATCGCCATGAACCGCTTCCGCATTGGCGCGGGATTCGAGGACGGCTTCGAGGAAATGTGGCGCACCCGCGATTCGAAGCTCGACGGGGTGCCCGGCTTCCAGGAGTTCAAGATGCTGCGCGGACCCGAGCTCGAGGGCGGCGGCACGTTGTTCATTTCGCACTCGGTCTGGGAATCGTACGACGCCTTCAAGAATTGGACCGAGTCCGACGCCTTCAAGGCCGCCCACGGCAAATCGCGGGCGCCCGAAGGCACGTATCTCGGCCATCCGCAGTTCGAGGGTTTTGAAGTCGTGATCGCTTAAGAAGGGAATTTCATGAAGACCATCAGCTCCTGGAAATCCGCCCTCGCACTTGGGGCCTGCTTGCTCCTCCTGACCATGCCCGGGGCCGTGCTCGCCCAGACGGCCCACTACACCGTGACCTTCGAAACCACCTGGAGCGACGTCACCCACCCGGTCGACTTCCCACCGGGCCCCCACTTTTCCGGGCTGGTCGGCGGCAACCACGACGCCACCGTTTCGTTCTGGGAGGTCGGAGGGCTCGCCAGCCTCGGCATGAAGCGCATGGCCGAATGGGGCAGTCAGGCCGATCTGCTCAGCGAAGTGCAGACGGCGATCGACGCCGGCACAGCCGAGTCGACCATTGCCGATGTCCCCCTCTGGGATGTGCCCGGATCGACCAGCATCGACATCGACCTGGGCCCGGACTTTTCCCTGGTCACCCTGGTGGCGATGATCGCGCCGAGTCCCGACTGGTTCATCGGCGTGCGCAATCTCGACCTGCGGCCGGGCGGCGAGTGGGCCGAAGAAATCGTGATCGATCTTTTCGCCTATGACGCGGGCACCGACAGCGGGCCCAGCTACACCTCCCCCGACCAGGCCACCAACCCGCCCGATCCGATCGCCGCCATCGACGGCTTTCCTTTTGAAGTCGGCGTCCCTTTGGGCACGATGACCTTCACTAAATTGTACGTGTCCGATGTCCCGGCGGCCGCCGCCCTGCAGGCCACCGCCTACCCCAACCCCTTCAATCCCCGCACGACCATTGCCTGGGAATTGCCTGCCCCCGGGTCGCTCCGGGTGAACATCCATGATGCCTCGGGCCGACTCGTCCGAACGCTCTGGAACGGACTGGCTCAGGCCGGACCGGGTCAGGCCGTCTGGAACGGGCGCGATCACTCGGGCAGGCAGGTCGGCGCCGGAGTCTATTTTGCCCAGGTGATTCTGGATAACGCCACCCTGACCCGGAAGATCACAATGGTGAAGTAGTCGCCCGATTTGACGCCGCCTGTCGCGCGGTGGTAGAATTGATGTTCGATTCTGAATAATCCGCCTACCTGCAACATCGTTTGGACCGCATTGATGCCCTGGCGAATCCGGCAAATACTGGCAGTTCTGTCCCTGGGTTGCGCCCTGACTTCCTGGGCCTATGCCGATGTGTCTCCAGCCAAGCCCTACCCGCATCTGGTGAGCGAAGTGGTCGAATTCCTGTTCTCCGACGTGGGTGACAATGGCATCCGCACCAACGACGGCGACCCCGACGGCTATCCCGTCCCGCCGTATTTCTACAGCTACGCGATCAACGACCAGAACGACCTGGACGGCAACCTGAACGGGTATCCCTTCTACCTGTCGGTCAGCTACCCGGCCTACACGGCAGCCGTGGCGATCGACGCCTTCCTGGATTGGCGCCGCTTCAGCGGCGACGACGAAGGCCTGACCCGGGCCCGCGAGTACGCCGACTGGATTCTCGAACATCGCACCCCCGCCGGCGATCTCTACGGCAACCTGCCCTACAGCACCCAGACCGACGGGGTGATGGGCGGCGGCTGGGACGGCCTGGCCAACATGACCGACAAGCCCCCCATGTTTGGGCTGAGGCTCCTGCGCCTGTACGACATCACCGGCGAAGCGATCTACCTGGACGGCGCGCTGGAGATCGCCGATGTGCTGGCCGCCACCCAACTGACTGGCGGTCCCGAAGACGACGGCCGCTGGCCGTTTCGCGCCGTGCCCGCCGACGGCACCGTCACCCAGGACTACACCAGCCACCTGACGCCAGCGGTGCGGTTCTTCGATGACCTCGCCGCCCGCACCGGCAGCCCCGTTTACGCCCAGACCCGCGATCGCGCCTGGGCCTGGCTGCTGGCCAACCCCTGCGACCCGGCCTCGGCCTCGTACATGCGTTGGGAAGGATTCTACGAGGACCAGGACCCCGCCATGCAGACCGGCTCGGGCGACCACTATTCCGGCAACGAGATGATCGCCGAGCTGGTGGCGCGGCGACCCGTCGGCTGGGAGGATCTGGCCGTCACTCTGCTGGATTCCATGAGCGTGCGGTATCTCGTAGAAAGCCCCAGCTCGCTGCACGACCCCTACACGCCTGTCACCCTGGAGTGGACCGGCTGGCCCCAGGCCACCTACGCCGCCAGCCTGCAGTACGCGCGCACCGCACTTCTTCTGTATCAGGCCCTGGAGGGAGATCCCCGGCAGGACGACAACTGGCGCCAGATCGCCCTGGCCATGGCCGCTGCCTGCTCCCACGGACAGAACAACCGGGGGATCACGGCGGACGGGCGCATGTTCACCACGGTTCGCGACCTGGTTGCTTACTACAACGACGACAGCTGGTACGAACAGAATTTCAACACCGTGAAATACTTCCTGGAGATCATGTCGCTTGAACCCGCTTTGGCTCAGGTGGACGAGTGTCACATTTTGTCAGCCAGCGAGGCGTTGACCAGCATCGTGCCCCTGGTCGACGGCGCGTGCCTGGAATACGCGACCGCGGGCGGGGCGGGACGCGAGCGCATCAAGGTTCCCGATTCACAAGTGTCGGTTTGGGCGGGCGGGTTTGAGATTCCAGAATTGCCGGGGCCTCCCGAGGCGATCCCAGGCTGGTTCTACGAAGAGGCCGACGGTGTGGTCACGATCTACCATGACGCCAGTCCGGTAGTGTTATCGTCCGGCATCTCCTCCGTGCCGACGGCACCAGGCTTTCAGGTGCAGGTCCACCCCAATCCCTTCAATCCCCGAACGACGATTTCCTGGGACCTGCCTGCGGCCGGGCATTTGCGGGTGGACATTTTCGATACCTCCGGCCGGCGGGTCAGGCGCCTTATGGACGAAGCGGCACCTGCAGGAACAGGTCGGACCCATTGGGACGGTCGCAACGAAAAGGGCAGCGTTGTGGCCGCAGGCGTGTACTATTTCCGCATGGAGTTTGGCCACCAGCGTATATCCAAAAAAGTGACCCTTCTCAAATAACGATTTCCGGGCTAATCAATATGATTTTCCAATTGTAAACTCGTATCTGATATGGTATTTTCAACATCATAAGCACCAATTGGGGCTACATATGAATAGTTTCCGGGAAAAGGGGGATTCCTGTCATGAAACGCATCATAGTATTTCTTCTATTCCTATTTCTTGCCACAGCCACTTCCGTATTCGCCCAAACCACCACCGGCAACATTGAGGGCAAGGTCGTTGGGCCTGACGGCAATCCTCTTGCTGAAACCCGGGTGGAATTCAGCGGGCCGCAAATGCAGGGAACGTCCAGCTTGGGGGTCCAGAACAACGGTTCCTTCCTGATTCCCAATCTCCGTGTGGGGACCTACACCCTGGTTTTTTCCAATGACCTATTCGCTGAAACCACCCTGCCCGGCGTGGTGGTCCAGCTCGGGGTCACCCACAACATCGGCACGATCGAACTGACCATGCAGGCCTATGTTCTGGAAGACATGACCGTTTCGGCCCAGGCGCCGCTCATCGATTCGGCGTCCGCGGCGGGCGGCGGCAATATCACCTACGACGAATTCTCCGAACTGCCCATCGGCCGTGACTATAAGGACATGGCGGTGCTCCTGCCCCATGCCAATCCGAGTTTTCTTGGTGATGAAAACAATATCTCCGGCTCCACCGGTCTGGGGAACAAGTACTTCATCGACGGCGTGGACGCCACCGATCCCAACCGGGGCGACGGCGGAACGGCACTGCCTTACAACTTCATCCGCGAGGTCCGGGTACGAACCGGCGGCTACGAGGCGGAGTACCGCAGTTCCCTCGGTGGCATCATGGAAGTGGTCACCAACACCGGTAACAACGAGTTCCACGGTCAGGTGTTCGGGTTCTTCACCAACAGTGGTCTGGCCGGTACCCCGGAAACAAACGTTCTCGTAGACTCCCCGGGCGACTTCACGGAATACGATTTCGGCTTCGGCGTGGGCGGCCCCTTGGTCAGGGACAAGCTCTGGTACTACGCCGCCCTCAACCCGACGACACGCACGGAGGACGTGGCCATTCCCGACTTCGGCACTCAGGAGAGCAAGGACGTGACCTACCGCTTCGCCACCAAGCTCAACTGGCGCGCCAACGAGAATAACGATTTCGTGCTGTCGGTATTCGGTGATCCAGGCGGTGGGGATACGATCTGGCTCTGGCCGGGACTTGGGACGGTCCTCGGAGCGAACAATCCGGACCCGTTCCTCCAGGACAGTTCCCATGGCGGCGTGAACTCGATCCTCGAAGGCAAGCACTGGCTGGGCGAGAACACGCTACTACGATCCTCGGTCTCTTACATGTCGAACATCGTGCGCCGTTTGGCTCGCTCCGAGATTGGAGCTACGGAACCTCTCATGATCGATAACGAGACCCATATCTGGGAAGGAGGCACAGGGGCCCGGCTCGACAAGAAAGGTGAAGTGTTCACCGCCGGCCTGCATGGGACCTGGATGAGGGAACGGCACACCTGGAAGGCTGGGGTCGAGTACCGGAATATTTGGGGACATATCGACGAGAGTGCCAATATCATACGTCGCAATTCGGACGTTGACTGGAATTGGTCACAGCATGAAGCTACCGGGTCGGGGACGATCGTGGTGCCGTCCGTGTATCTGCAGGATTCATGGCGCATTTCAGACCCGTTGCGACTGAACCTCGGCATCAGGTGGGACGGGCAGATTCTCCAGGCCGATGGTGCAACCGTCTATGAGATCCTCGACCAGTGGCAACCTAGGATTGGCTTCACCTACCAACTGGGCCAAGCCGGCACCCAGCAGATTTTCGGCTCTGCTGGCAGGTTTTACCAGGAGGTGTCGTTGAACCTTCCGGCTGCCGGATTCTCCGATAACTCTCGCTGGCGGTATATGACCTACGATCACGATCCTCGCCAGGACCCCAGTGGGGGTATCGGCTACGACGCCATCGGAAACACCCTGGTGGAAGATCTCGACCTGAAGGGGCAGCACCACGACGAGTTCACGTTGGGATACGAGCGGCAACTGACGCCAGGTTCCAGGGTCCGGGCGCGGGGCATTTACCGCACCCTTCGCCGGGGCATCGAGGACACGTACTCCGAGGACCTGGGCGATTACACTTTCGGCAACATCGGTTACGGACCTTTCGACTACTGGGAGCCCATGAAGCGGGACTATCAGGCTTTGGAGCTGAGTTATTACCTGAAGAAGCTGAAGTACTCCGCACGCGCCTCGTACGTGCTGTCCCGAACTCACGGAAACTATTCGGGCCTGTTCTATTCCCCTGCCGGGCAAACTTTCCCCAACATTACGGGCGCCTTCGACGACATCAACGCGATGCCCAACAATACGGGATTGCTACCCAACGACCGGACCCATGTCCTGAAGCTTTCGGGTGACTACAAATGGGACTTCGGTCTGACCGTGGGGACCTATTTCGCCTGGATGAGCGGCACGCCGCTCAGTGATTACGGACAGACCCCCGATGGCTCTTATCTGAACCTGGTGGAAGCAGGAAGCGCCGGTCGCACCCCTTCAATATGGAGTTTCAACCTGCGTCTGGCGTACCGGCTGCGCGGGCAGTCAGCCTCAGGGCTCCAGCCCCGGCTCATCGTCGACCTGATGAACATCGGCAGCCCCAGCGAGGTCGTCAATGTAGATCAGCAGCGTTGGTTCTACCCTGATTACGAAAATGCCACCTACGGTATGGCGACCGGGTACCAGCCGCCAATGTCGATCCGTCTGGGTCTGGAGCTGGGATTCTGAGGGGTCAGTGAGATTGTAGATCACTAAGTCGTTCTTCCGCCTGGGTCAGGTAGGGTCGCAGCTCAGCGTCGCAATCTCCCCAGAGGTCGACAAATATTTCGTAGTGTTTGACGGCTTCATCAAGCCGACCCAGTTGCTCGTAGGTCTCACCCAGTGACAGGTGGGGCATGGAGCTAAATACCATGGCCAGGTCGTTACTGAGGGAGTGGAACCAGCGCAGGGCCTCTTCGTGCCGGCCCAGAGACTTCAGGAGTTCGGCTTGTAAATATCGTTCCCAGTCCAGGCTCGTGGGGCTATAAAAATTGGGGCCGAATGGAATCCTGCGGTGAGCGGAAAGCAGGTTGCTCAGGGCAACTTCTGTCAATCCCTGCGACATGGCTACCCGGGCATGCAGACCCATGGCAAAATCGCCGGGCAACGATCCGATAAGCAAACTGGGTGTTATGGCCTCTAGTTGATTCGCGTAGTCGAGAACGAGTTCTGTGTTCTGCATTTTGAAGGCGAGAAGCCCAAGGGTATAGAGCCGGATGACACGTCCCTTGTCCGTGTCTGGTTTCCACACCTCCAGTTGGGTACGGACTTCATCGAGATCAGATTGAGCCACAGGGATATATGGCAAAGCCGTCAGCAAACCCCGCCACATGACCGGGTGATGGTCTTCATCGATGGGAAGAACAGCAAGACTGTCGAGGTGAATCTGGGCCGCTTGCCATCGTCCCCGGCTGGCCGTCCAGATAGCGTTACGCCAGTGACCCAAGGCCCGGTCTTCAGGCCCTTTATCCGGCGAGATCATCATGGCGGCGATCTCTTCCAACTCCGGCAATCGCGGGTCATCTACCTCACCATTGCGGACAATCTTGTCTAACAAGCCGCTGTCCTGCCCCCTCATGCTCTCCACAATTTGCCGGCGTTCTTTCTGGTCACCCCGTAGCAGGCCCGCAATGGGTCTATTCACCTTGGACCAGTACGTGTCCACATCAACTCTATCAAAGAGTTCCCAGTCTCGTTCGTATATGGCGGACATGCCACAATTGACGAGCAACTCCTCATTGTTGGGATCATATTGCAGACCTCTTTCGGCGAACTCGATACCAGCCGAGAGGTCGAGGCCCCTAATATGGGAATAGGCTAAATATACCCAGGACAATTGCTCGAGAGCTTCAATATCCTGGGGGTATATCTTCAGGATCTCCTTGTACAGTCTCTCTCCTTCGTCGAAATCCCCATGAATATATGCCCGCCACGCATTAAAAAGTATTCGTTCACGCGGAGGTAAATGGTCGCTCGTCTCTACCGCCTTGGCGGCTGCCACCAAAGGAATTGGATCCTCGGGAGAACTCCCCCCAAAGGTAGATCGGGAGAGCTTGTACCAGGCCAGGGAGAACGTGCTATCGAGTTCTACGGCGTGTATATATGCTACTATAGCTCTCTCGTCGTCATCATCATAAGCGTCGTTCGCCCACCACTCGCGATCGAGTTGTTGACCCTTCAAGTAGGCCTTTAGTGCCGGCAGGGACGAACTCAATGACGCCAGCTTGGCAAAGTGCTGATCAGGCCCGGGCTCTTGCCCGACAAGCAATTGCTCGGTCAAATCATCGACCAACCGAAATAGATCACTGGCATCGCCTTCCACGGATGCTCTAACAAAATCTCCAGCAGACAAGGTTCGGTCGTGCAGGCCGGCGCTGATTCGCAGCCGCCCACCGGCCTCGACAATGTCACCACGTACGTATCGGTTGACCCCAAGGGTGTTGGCCACCTCGATAGCGTTACCACGCGACGATTCAGGATTGAATCGATTGACAACCCTCAGAATCACGTCCGAGGAGACGGTGTGGGCGTCACCGGTACCATCAAGCGTGGTGATCAACAGATCCATCAGACCTTCCCCGAGATGAGCATGTTCCTCGGAACCATTGTAGCTGAACGGCAAGACGCCGATCATACCGGCTGCTGCTTGTTGCCAATTCTGCGTGGTTTCGGTTGGAGTTTTTGGTTCCCCGGGAGGTTGGTCCCCCCTGTCGACGAATCCGAAATAGAGAGCCGCCAGCACAATAACGGCTCCGGCAATAACTCCGAAGATCCGGCCACGCTTTCCCTTACGCAGCAGCCGACCCTTGACCGCTTCACCTTCGGCTGCCCGCTCCAGATCCTCCAGCAACTCTGCGGCATCCGCGTAACGATTTCCTGGTTCTTTTTCCAGCGCCTTGCCAATGACGCGTTCCACCGATTCCGGGATTTCCGACTCACCGCCGACCAGCGGTTTCGGCTCAACATTGACGATCGCATAGAGCAAAGCAGGTTCGGAATCCCCGGGAAACGGCCTTCGCCCGGACAGCATTTCATACAGGATGACACCCACCGCCCAGGTGTCCGTGGCCGCATCCACCTTGGTCCCCTGGGCCTGCTCGGGGGACATGTAGGCCACCGTCCCCATGATGGTGCCGGTGCGGGTCGCCAGGGTGGCTTCCCGGTTCTTGGCGATTCCGAAATCCATAAGGACCGCACGCAACTGGCCCCGGGTTTCGTTTTTCCCCTCTACGAGCATGATATTATCAGGCTTGATGTCGCGGTGAACGATGCCCCTGGCGTGGGCGGCGGCCAGCCCCGAAGAAATCTGGCGGGAAATATCCAGAGCTTGTTTCAGAGGAAGCGGGCCTTCGGCAATCCGATCCTTGAGCGTCCTGCCCTCCAGGTAGGACATCACGATGAAGGTCTGCCCCTGGTGTTCCCCTATTTCCTGGACCGGGCAGATATTGGGATGCTCCAGGACGGCCAGGGCACGGGCCTCGTTGACCAGGCGCGTGTGGTCCGGACTGTCCTTGGTTACGGTCGTGGGAAGGAATTTGAGCG
>RCNC010003552.1_pt1 | contig 10169 bp, 8 predicted proteins | sample 2041301 | NCBI WGS metagenome assembly RCNC01 (sample SAMN09708231, study PRJNA481090) | Marine sediment metagenome, whole genome shotgun sequencing project. | biome: marine sediment; feature: ocean; material: sediment; isolation source: Sewage treatment plant 13A marine sediment (STP13A) ... | reverse complement strand
GTAAAAATATAAAAAGTTGTCATGGGCACGGTAATTCTTGGGATAGAATCCTCCTGCGATGATACTTCTGCTGCTGTTATCAGGGATCGGAAACTACTTTCCAATGTGATTGCAGGGCAGAATGTGCACGAAAAATATGGTGGGGTGGTTCCAGAACTGGCCTCCAGGGCACATCAGCAAAACATTGTACCAGTGGTAGATCGCGCCCTTAAGGAGGCCGGTATCTCTACCAGAGATATTGATGCGGTGGCATTTACACGGGGACCCGGGCTTCTGGGCTCCCTGTTGGTGGGAACCTCTTTTACAAAGGGTTTTACAGCAGCACTTAATATTCCCATGATTGAAGTAAATCATCTTCAGGCACATATTATGGTTCACTTTATTCAATCCCCAGTTTCTGGGACTGCAAGCCCGCGCTTCCCTTTTTTATGTCTTCTGGTTTCTGGAGGTCATACCCAGCTTGTGGTGGTAAAGGATCATCATACCATGGAGATTGTCGGACGAACCATAGATGATGCAGCAGGGGAGGCTTTTGATAAATGTGCAAAGCTTCTTGGTCTGCCTTATCCGGGCGGACCGCATGTGGACCGGCTGGCACAGCAGGGTGATGCCCTCAGGTTTAAATTCAACAAACCCAGGATAGCAGGTTTTGATTACTCCTTCAGTGGGTTAAAAACATCCTTTTTATATTTTCTCAGAGATCAACTTAAACTTGATCCCGAATTTGTGGAGAACAACAAAGCCGACCTGGCAGCATCGCTGCAACACACCATAATTGATGTTTTACTCAACAAGCTCAGGTTGGCCATGGAGCATACCGGGATTGATCAGGTAGCCCTTGCGGGAGGTGTTTCAGCCAATTCAGGTTTGCGTGCAGCCATGGAAAGGGAAGCGGAAAAGCGGTCCTGGGAATTATTTATTCCCCCCTTCAGTTTTACAACAGACAATGCGGCAATGATTGCCATTACAGGGTATTACCGCTACCTTGAAGGATATTTCGCCAGTGATGATATTGCTCCCCTGGCCAGAATGTATTTCTAAGTGAGTAGTCAAAATGTTGGATAAAATTGAAAACGAAATGCACTCCTTTGCCTTAAAAATTACTATATTGTTATGACTTTTTTGTAAAGGATGGACAAACTAGAATTTCAGCCTACTCAGAAAACCCCCTACGTTTTACTGGACCCCAGCGGTAAAGTGAAATTTAAAGGCAGGTCCATCCCCGAAGACGTGAGTCTTTTCTACGAGGATATTCTTGACTGGATCATTGCTTTTTCTTCCTCACCACCAGCTTTTACAGAGGTTGATATTGAAATGGAATACCTGAACAGCGGTACGTCCAAGTATATGCTCAGGTTGCTTAAGAAGCTTAAGGAAGTAGATAACGATGGCTACGACCTTAAAATCAACTGGGTATATGAGGAAGGCGATGATGATATCCTGGAGCGGGGAGAGTATTATGCCTCCATCCTCGATCTGAAAATCAATTTCATTGAGATCGAATAACTACTTTGTTTCCCTGTTCGATTGTAACAGATTACCAAGATTTTTCCAGAATGCCAAATGAAACTCATAGGAGTCGCTGTCTGCAATGGCTTCCTGGAAATTAATGGTATCCTTGCAGCCTCTCGGATGTTCAATCGTTGGGTCGAAGAGTCCGGGTTTCTCAGGGTGGAACTGTACTCCAAGTACATTTGGATAGCGCTTATGTTGGATTCCTTCCACGATCTTACCATCCATGGAGGTGGCACATACTTTCCATCCATGGCCCAGCTTCTCAAGGGCCTGGTGGTGTGAACTGAGCACCAGGGGCGAGCTGTCACTACTGAAATCAAGACCACTGCTAAGCATCATATTGGCTTTCAGTGAAATTCTGTGAAAATGATAGGAGGTGGGATCCTCACATCCCGAACTTAGATAATCCATGTAGTTGCGATGCATCTGGTCGGGTGGCAAAGACAGAATTTCCTCGGCATTCCATATTCCGTAGAGTTCAGTAGGAATATCCTGCACCATAGTCCCCCCGGTGGCCACATTCATGGTTTGCATTCCCAGGCAAATTCCGTTGACCAAATAGCTTTGGTTCTCCTCCAGATAGGGTACCCACCCGGTATTCTGACTGCCTCCCAGGAGGTGAAACAGATAGGATAACTCCACATAGTGTCTGAAAGGATCGGTGACGCTCGTAAGCAGGTGAATCTCCTCTCCATAGGTCACAGGTGGAATGTCGGGCCCACCCATAAAGAGGGCCCCCTGAGAGCATTCAAATAACTCTCTGAACTGGGCTGTGGCAGAATTCTCCCGGAAGATATTGCCTGGCTCCAGATCCCCTGTGATCTCCCTGAGACTGTATTCCAGGTCCATGTGTAGATCAATAAAGTCTGCTGCCTTGCTGTAGTCATAGCTTTCACCAGGATGGTATACTCCCAGCACATGGTAGCCATCCAGCAAGAACAAATCTTCCTCTGCCAGCTTTTTAATTACTTCCAGGTTATAGGCGGTCGGATGGAACAAAAGAATAGTATCCTGTCCTCTGATAGTGAGATTGAATGCCAGAAGCAGTATCAGGGCTACAATGTTTAAGCGGATTTTCATGGATGGAAGTCTTACTTCAGGAGGACAGAAAGTTGTTGGACAAAATTGTTCAGGTTGTTGCGGGTCTCTTCGTCAAGGCTTTTGAAACTTACATTATTATTGCTAACCTCCTGCAGGAAATTTGAAGCAAGAATAGCCCTGGAGTAGTTGTTGTCTATAAGGTATTCCGAGTTTCTCACGGTGATTCCTTCCCTCACTTTAACCACGTGTTTTTTGAAATCTATGGTGGAGAAAAGGTCCTCTGTATCAAGATAATCGTCCAGAAAAAGCATCTGCTTGTTAGCCAGGTCAATTTTATTATCGTATTGCTCCTTCATGAGATTTTCATGTATCAGCCGCTCTTCGGAATTCCCGAAATTAAGAATAATATAATCAATGCCCCAGCCCATGAGGATATTGACCATCATGGGAATGCTCTCTGCGCCTGAAGCAGGCAGAAAATAACATTCCTTTTCAAAGCCAGTAAGTGCAACGATGGCTTTCATGAAATAGTAAGTGCCCAGATCCTTGACAATGACATTGTTAAAGGACTTAATGATCTCTTGCTGGTTCAATCTTGCACCCATGGTTGAGTAGATGGGAGAGAGGGTGTCGGCGGTGGCCGATTTAAGGGACCGCGCACTGTAGACAAGCGTCTCGCTCTTCATATCATCTTCGACGGCGCGTTGAACCGCCAGTATTCTGTATAGTTTGTTTACATCGATCAGGTGGGGAGAGTGGGTGGTGTAGATGATCTGAATCTGTTCCTTGATATCGTCAAAAACCTTTAGAACGTCTTCCTGGGCCCTTGCATGCAGGCTCACTGCCGGTTCGTCGATGAGCAGCACTTTGTTGTGCTTGCTTTTATCCATGGCAGTAGCCTTCAATTCCAGGAAGAAGGACAGAAACCACCTCACCCCACGGCTTCGCTGTTTGGGGTAGAGTCTCTCTCGTTCATCCTTAATCCAGAACTCTAAAAAGGGTTTTCCGCTTTTTTCCGGATTGGTATGATCGTAGTGGGAAAGTTCAAAATTGATCTTAATCTTATTCTTCTTCCCCACATTCTGTCTCCAAAAATCCTGAAAATTCAGGGTGAGTTCCCCATTCAGGTTCTCAATTTTCTGTTTCAGGATTCTGCTGGATGGTTGCTGAAAAAAGGAGTACTCCAGTCCGGTAATGGTCAGAAAATTTATGGCAGCTTTATAGCCTTCAGCACGCTTGTTGGCCCGGATAATATCTTCCAGGTCGATGCGGTTGGGGAGGAGTGAAGAGAAATCTTCAAACAATTCGAAATCGGGAAGGATTTTAAATAACTCTTCGGCTAATTCGGTGGAACTATAGAATTCCTTTGCCGCATCCACCTCTTTCCTGGCTGCTTTCACAGCACTTTCAATGGACGAGCCCTCAAATACATGTTCAAGTGCCAGCAACTGGATCCGCTGACTATCATTCAGATCTTCAATATCATCTTTTAACTTCTCAATATCGGTCCTGTAAATCTCCTCCTTGATCTCGGCGGCTCGCTGTTCTCTTTCGGAGGGGTACATTCCGGTCATCTGAAGCAGGTGCTTCAGCTGCTCCTGCACAAGGGCCAGTGCCTCTTTCTTCTCAGCGGTCTCGTCCTGGATAGCCTTAAGTTTATTGCTTACCGCACTTTTTTCATCAAGTGCTTCCAGGATATCTCTCTTTTCATCCTGCTTCGTTTTTTTCTGTTCAATGGTCTCTTTCAGCTTCTGAAACATCTCTTCTTCCAGTTCCAGCTCTTTTTTGAGATCCTCTTTACGCTGCTTTGAAGGAAACTTTCGGAGGTTTCTCTTGATTACGTTCATCCTGAGTCTGATTGTTTCCGTCTTCTCAGCAGTCCACTCAAGCTCTTCGTTTACCTTAGTCAGTTTCTTTGATGCAGTGGCAATATCGCGGTTAAGATGCTCAAGGTTCTCCATGACCTTAAGTTCTCTCTGCTTGAACTTGTCATACGTCTCATTGTAAACCTCCTGCAACTCATCGCCCATCTCCATATGCGAATCCATATCGTCTTCCCATCTTCTTGTGAGGGAAATGCTCTCCACAGTATTGATCAGTTTCCGAATCTCCGAATTTAACTTCCTTTTATCGATGCGGTTCTCAATATCGGCATATACAAAATTGAACTTGCAGGTGACCACCGGAAGGGAGAGGTCGCTTCTGAGCATATCTTCAATCAGTATTCCGTCGTGAAAAGCCTTAAGTGCCTCCAGTATTGATGTTTTTCCCGATTCATTTTGCCCGATCAGACTGGTAATGTTGTCATGGGCCAACGCATGCCATCCGGTATCCACTATGGATCGGAAATTCTGTACTCTAAAAGAAACCAACTGCATGTTCCTGTTTTATATAAACCTTATCCCAAATATCAATATGTCGTCCACCTGGGACTCATTGCCTTTCCACTTTGCCATCACGCTGTCCAGCTCATTGCGTTGCTCATCCATGGTTTTATCCGATATGGAGATTAGTAATTCTCTAAACGGTCCATATTTGAATTTCTTGTTCTCGGGCCCTCCAAACTGATCGGGATAACCATCGGAAAATAGGTATACGATATCGCCTGGTTTAAGTTGCAATGTATGATTGGTAAATGAGTTTTCTTCAATTGCATCGATTCCCACCGGCATTTTATCGGCCTTGATTTCAGTAAGCACCTTATTTCGAATATGATAGAGGGGGTTGTTGGCACCTGAATACTGAAGTTCGCCTGATTTGGGGTGGAACACACAGAGGGTCATATCCATGGCATCCTTATTTTCCAGTTCGTAGCCCCGCTGGTGCAGTGCTTTCATTACCCGCTCACGTAGCAGGTTCAAGATCCTACTGGAGCGGATGGCCCCCCGAATGCTGAGAATCTCATTGAGGAAGGAGACGCCCATAATACTCATTAATGCGCCGGGTACGCCATGCCCGGTGCAATCGCCAGCAGCCACCACGACATAACCTTCCTTCCGGGAGCAGTAATAGAAATCTCCACTAACAATATCCCGGGGTTGATGAAAAATAAAAAACTCCTTCAGAATATTCTCCATATACTTCTGATCCGGCAGCACAGCCCGCTGAATAAAGCTGGCATATTTGAGGCTTGCCATAAGTTCCCTGCGTTGATGAAGCAGGTTTTCCATGGTTAGTTTTGGTTCTTTCAAACTTTTTTAGTTTTTGTCAGGTTCTTACTCCAGCAAACGTACATCAAAGATGCCTCCTTTTACAATATAGCAGGGAGAGCCGCACTCTTCCTGAGCATTATAGAGCTCCATATCATCAGCATCAAAAGCCTCAATAAGTTTATCCCCAGAACGATAGCTGGCGCGAACCGTGTAGCTGCTGTTCATTTTCGAGTAGAGGCGGAACTCCTCAGTAGTGGCAGTATCCTGCCAGTCGATCACTCCATCTTCATAGTTACCCAGGTAAAAGGTTAGTGGTACAGAATCATTCTCAGCATTGATAGTAAGATTGATGATCAGATTGGCACTATCGGGTGCATTGTCAAAGCAATCTCCACAATCTACCGACAGCATCCAGTTTTCCGGTTCACAGGCTGTAAATTTGCCCCCAACCAGCACCAGCAGTGCAATTGCCAGGAGCTTAGTATGTAATCTCTTTCTGGACATTATTGTTTTTCTGCTTTATGATTCTGAGGAAGATGGTAATATTAATTTTCCACGCCCCTTCCAGGAGTGTACCATAGGTATAACGTTCGGCCCCAGCTTTCATTCCGGCCAGATTCTTCTTCATATACAGGCCTGCCGACAGGGCCAGGGAAAAATGGGTAAGCTGATGCTCGCTGATCCCCTTGTAGCTTGGAAAGGAGAGCATTCCATAGAGCCCTCCATAGGCACCATACTCCATTCCCGATTTGTCGTGCAGGAAGGTAAAATTCTTTCCCCCTCCCAGGGTCCACGCCCATCTCGACTCTCTGTATTGATGAATCAGCTGGTCATCGATTTCAAGTTGTACTTTTCTGATTAAGGGACGAAAATCAATTCCGGTTTCAGCAAAGTAACCAAACTTCCGGTCCACCACCGAAAGCCGGATTTGCATCATGTGCTCATTGCCGTTGAAGGAGTTACCCCAGGCCAGGTTAAACTCCGAAAAATCGGGTTTGGGTGAGGTGGTGGCTCCGGCATCTTTTAAAAGCTTAATCGTGTTGTTACTGCCCTGTTGACGTGCCAGATCATAGAGATTTTTCCCTGGTTTCAGTATGTGATTTACATTGGCACCACTATCAATGAGTAGTTGGGCAATGCTGTCCTGTCTGAATAGAACCGCGTGGACCAGGGGGGTATAGTTCTGTTTGTTGACGCGCTCAAGAGCAGCTCCTTTTTCCAGCAACAACTGGCTTATGGGGAGATTTCCCTGCTGCGCTGCTATCATCAGAGGGGTGTTTTGTAGTTTATCGGCACCATCCGGGTCTAGTCCGTTTTGCAGCAAGACATCGCTGGTTTCTAAGTTGCCAAAGTAAACAGCGGTCATAAGGGCCAAATTGCCATCCTTGTCCATGATGCTGTCGGATGCCCCATAATAAAGAAGCAGATCAGCTATCTTATAATCATTAATAGCTGCTGCATAAAGAAGTGCAGAACCCTGGTAAGTGTCACGATGATTCGGATCTGCTCCTTTTTCCAGCAAGAAAAGTGCTACCTCAAACTGATTGTTAAGCACAGCAATAAGCAAAGGGGTGGTTTCCTCAGCATCGCTGAGATCCAGGTAAGCACCATTGAGCACAAGCATCTTAACCAGGACCAGATCACCACTTTCAGCAGCAAACATCAATGCTGTCATTCCCCCTTCAGATAAGGCATTGGGATCGGCTCCCCGCTCAAGAAGCAATATTAGAGCATCGGAATTTCCTTTCAATACGGATTCAACCAGATTCCAGTTGTCCTCTCCCGCCCGAAAGTAGGATGTATCTACAGGCTCATCCGGGCTTTCCTCCTGAGCATAAATATCCCATCCGCTTATGAAGGGCACAAGCAATCCTGTCAGCAAAATGATGACTATCCTGATGCCAGCTCTCTTATCCACCCTTTTGTTTCACTTTGAACCCCTTCTCCTGTAGTAGCTTGAGTATTCGCTCCCTGAAATCACCCTGGATCAGTATTTGCTTTTCACCCACAGAGCCTCCAACACCACAGCTGCTCTTCAGTTCTTTAGCCAGACTTTTGAGATCCTCAGTGGTCCCTTGAAAGCCTTCCACAAGGGTAACCTTTTTCCCTTTTCGGTTCTTCTTATCCAGGCTCACATAAAGCAGTTGCTGCTGGGGAGCGGGCGTCTCCACCTCCTCCTGGTCGCCCGGTTTAAATTGAAAATCCGGGTCGGTCGAATATACCATGCCCAGGCGTTTTTTCCAGTCATTGTCCATGCTAATACTTTACTGATTGCAACATAAATATCTGAATTAGTTGCCCAGCTCCAGCTGGTTGCGAACCAGGTCGAAATAATAACCCTTCTTGGCTATGAGTGCATTGTGCTTGCCCTCTTCAACGATCCGGCCCTGGTCAAGTACAATTATCTGGTCCGCATTTTTCACGGTGCTCAGGCGGTGTGCCACAATCAGTACTGTTTTTCCCCTGAAAACCAGCTGAAGATTCTCCATGATACGCCTCTCATTATTGGCATCCAGGGCACTGGTACCTTCATCAAGAAAGAGGAAAGCGGGATTCTTGTAAATGGCTCTTGCAATAAGGATCCTTTGCTGTTCACCTCCGCTGAGGGTAAGCCCTTCCTGTCCTATCACCGTATTGTAGCCCAGCGGAAGCCGGTCTATGAAATCATCCATGCATGCCATTTTTGCTGCATACAACAACTGTTCTGCCTTGATATCAAATTCGCCCATTGCAATATTCCGGGCAATGGTATCGGAAAAGATGTAACCATCCTGCATGACTACACCGCACTGTTTTCTCCAAAGGTCGGGCGACATCATTTGAATATTCATGTCCCCGGCCCTGATATCTCCCTTGGCAGGTGCATAGAATCCCAGTAATAGCTTTAGCAGCGTGGTTTTTCCACTGCCACTGACCCCGACCAGTGCTGTAACCGTATCCTTTTCCAGGCTAAGGTTGATATCCTCCAGTACATTGCGCTGAATGGCACCAGGATAGGTGAATTCCAGGTTGCTTGCTGAAAGCTTCTCAATGACAGGAAGTACAGTGACACCGGTTTCACGCTGGTACTCATCTTCGGTCTCGTGTATTTCACCCAATCGTTCCAGGCTGATCTTGGCATCCTGAGCCCTGTGAAAGAAGGTAATCATCTGTTCGATGGGTCCATTTAGCTGCCCAAGTATATAGCTGATTGCCAGTAGTGTGCCAAGCGTCAGGTTGCCGTTTAGTACCATGACGGCAGCCGTTACATTGATCAGGATATTTTTACTTTCATTGATAAATACACCCCCTGCTTCCTGATACTGGTTAAGGGAAAGGGATTTCATATTGATCCGGAACATACTGGCCTGGATATTTTTCCACTCCCACTGGGCAGATCGCTCTGCATTGTTAAGTTTAATATCCCTGATTCCATGAATAATCTGAATCAGTTTACTCTGATTCTCGGCCATTTTCGAAAAGTACTTCTGGTCAAGAGTTCTCCTTCGCTTCATAAATATGAAGATCCATAGGAAATACAGTAAGGCACCTACCAGGAAGATCAGCAGGATTTTCAGGCTGTAAATGGCCAGGATAATAGCAAAGATAAACAAACTGAACATCGAGAACAGAATGGTGAGTGAAGAGGTGGTCATAAAAGTCTCGATCCTGCGGTGATCGCCAACGCGCTGAAGGAGATCGCCGGTAAGTTTTGTGTCGAAGAAAGCTACAGGCAATTTCATCAATTTGGAAAGGAAATCGGAAATCAGAGAAATATTGACACGCGAACTAAGGTGAAGCAGGATCCATCTTCTTATAAAGTCAATTCCCATTTGAGAGATAATCAGCACAAACTGGAATAAAAGCACCAGGTAGATAAAGGAAAGATCCTGGTTGGTAATTCCAAAATCCACCATGGACTGGAAAAGGAAGGGGAGTAGGAACTGGATAATGCTTCCTAAGACCAAACCCAGCAAAAGGTGGTTCAAATAACGTTTATATGGAATCAGGTAGCGCAGGAGGTAAGAGAACCCACTTTTCTTTACCGGCTCGTCTTCTTGATTCAGAAAATCAGGAGTGGGCTGAACCAGCAGAACCGATCCCTTTGCTTCTCCTTCCTGGCGGGTACTGATCCAGGACTTTATGAATTCCTCTTTGGTGTAAACAGTATGCCCAAATCCAGGATCGGCCACATATACCTTATCCTTGCGGATCTTATATACCACCACAAAATGCTTCTGCTTCCAGTGAACAATCACCGGTAAAGGAGCCTCGTCCCGGAGACGTTCCCAGGTGAGTGAAACCCCCATGGTTTGCATCCCAATGTCTTCGGCTGCCCTGGCAATGCCTAGCATGGAAACACCTTCTCTGGTCAGATGAGATTTTTCCCGGAGCGTTTGAAGAGTAAAATGTTTTCCATAATGACGGGCCACCATTCTCAAACAGGTGGGTCCGCAGTCCATGGCGTCAAGTTGCTTATAG
>RCNC010003551.1_pt1 | contig 10170 bp, 6 predicted proteins | sample 2041301 | NCBI WGS metagenome assembly RCNC01 (sample SAMN09708231, study PRJNA481090) | Marine sediment metagenome, whole genome shotgun sequencing project. | biome: marine sediment; feature: ocean; material: sediment; isolation source: Sewage treatment plant 13A marine sediment (STP13A) ... | reverse complement strand
TTGCGCGGCCGGTGGCGGTAGTCTTCCATGGTGGTCCTTTCAGGGACAATGCTTGGTTCTCCTGCCTAATCGGCCCCGTGAGGTGCAACTTGAGGAGAACCATGCCTTTGACGTGCAATTTTCGGGCCGGAAACAGGGGATTGGCGGCAATCTGACTCGGCTGGCAGGTTGGGCTGCGCCCTGTGAAGTTGCCGACCGGCGACCGGGGGTGTATTCTTCCGGTGATTGCCTTGCAAACAACCCGACAGGAGCCATTGGTGAGTGACAAATTCGACATCAACGTGGAATCGGAAGTGGGTCGCCTGACCGGGGTGATCACCCATACGCCCGGCCTTGAGGTGGCCAACATGACGCCTGAGACGGCCGAAAGGGCGCTCTACAGCGATATCCTGAACCTGTCGGTGGTTTCGGACGAATACAGCCAGTTGATTGGGGTGCTGGACAAGTGGGCCCGCGTTTTTCGGGTGGGCCAGCTGTTGCATGACATTCTGGACAACAGCCGCGTGCGGGGCGGCCTGGTGCGGCGCATTTGCGAAGCCGAGGGAGTGCCCGATGTGGCCGACGCCCTGCTGGAACTCGACTCGCCCGATTTGTCCCGCGTGATGATCGAAGGGGTGACTCTGGAGAAAAACAACCTCTCCCGTTTTCTGAGCAAAGACCGGTATTCCCTGCCGCCGCTGCACAACTTTTTCTTCACCCGCGACTCGGCGGTCGCCGTCTGGGACAAGGTGCTGATCAGCCGCATGGCCAACCGCGTGCGCGGTCGGGAAACCCGCATCATGGAGGCCATCTTTGATTTTCATCCGGACCTGAACGCGCGCACGGTCAACCCTTCGCGGCTCGGCGGTGGCGGCAGCGAGGTGACCATCGAAGGTGGCGATATCCTGGTGGTCAGCCCCGAAATCCTGGTCATCGGCTACGGGGCCCGCACCACCCGTCAGGCGATCGATTTTCTCATCGAGCGCTTCAAGGGGTTGGGCAAGCGCCAGCACATCGTGGTGCAGGAGCTGCCGAAATCACCCGAATCCTTCATCCATCTGGACATGGTCTTCACCCTGCTGGATACCAATACCTGCATGGTTTTTGAACCGGTGATCATGCAGACCCATCACTTCGATACGGTGCACATCCACATCGAAGATGGCCGCGTGGTCAGTATCCAGGAAGAGGACAACCTGTTGACGGCCCTGGGCAACCTGGGCCTGCCGCTGGAGCCGTTGTTCTGTGGCGGGCGCAATGATCGCTGGGTGCAGGAGCGCGAGCAGTGGCACAGCGGGGCCAACTTTTTCGCCCTGGCTCCGGGTAAGGTCATCGGCTATGGGCGCAACAGCCACACCATCGAAGAATTGGCCCGGGCCGGATACGAAGTGGTGCCGGCCGTCGATATCATCGCCGACAAGGCGGACCTGGACCAGATGGGCAAATGCGTGGTGACGATTGACGGTTCGGAACTGGCCCGTGGGGGTGGCGGCTGTCGGTGCATGACCATGCCGATCGGGCGGGATCCGGTAGCCTAGATAGCGTTTAGCTCGGGATCAATTCCGGGGCTGGCCATTGCTGTTGCACCTTTTCGAGAACCACACGCAGCCGCTGGACCTTGATCGGCTTGGCGACGTATTCGTCCATGCCGGCTTCCAGGCAGCGTTCGCGGTCGCCCTCCATGGCGTTGGCTGTCATCGCAACGATGGGAATGTGGGTGCCGATCTCGGCGGCCCGGATCCGGCGGGTGGCCTCGTAACCGTCCATCACCGGCATCATGCAATCCATCAGAATCAGATTGTAATCTCCCTGCTTCCAGGCGGCCAACGCGTCCTGACCGTTGTTGGCGACATCGGCCTCAATGCCCAACTTTTTCAGGACCCCCAGGGCCACTTTTTGGTTGATGAGATTGTCCTCAACCAGCAGTGCCTTAAGACTTTGGAAGTCCGTCGCAACTGCGGTGCCCCGTTGGGGTCGGGCAGGGTCTCCCTGGTTCAGCTCACACAACTGCAAGCCGTTGAGTCCCTCGAGCAGGGCCTCGAAACGCAAGGGCGTCGACAGGTATCCGTGCAGGTGTTGGCCTTGGCGTTCGGCGAGTGTCGGACGTTCCAGCAGTGGGGTGACCAGTATCGCCGCCAAGGGGGTCGCGGGGAATTGCCCTCCCAATTTCAGTGCCAATTTCTTGTACGCGGCGGGGCTGAAGTCGCGATCACAGATCAGCAACGGGGGGCCTCCCAGGGCGGAAGCCGCCAGGGACGCGGATCCTGCCAGGACCGACTCGGAGGTGGCGCATTCGGCTCCGAGCGAACGCAGCGCCTCGGCAAATGCGGTGCCGATCTTTTGGTCGGCAAGGGCCAGGATGGGTGTTTGGCCACGCAGGTCGGGCCAGATGTCCTGTGCGTTGGCCTCGCCAGCCGCAGGAATGGGCATCACTGTCGTGAAGTGGAATTGTGAGCCCCGGCCTTCCTGCGATTCCACGCCGATTTCGCCGCCCATCATTTCGGTCAGTTTGCGGCAGATCGACAAGCCGAGACCAGTGCCGCCATATTTGCGAGTGGTGGAGTTGTCGGCCTGGGCAAAGGCTTCAAAGAGGTTTTCGGCCTTGGCCGCCGCGATACCGATGCCTGTGTCGGTGACATCGAAACGCAAAGTGTCCGTCCCGTGGTCGCGCCGAACAAGATTGACGCTGATGGTCACAAACCCGGTCGCGGTGAACTTGATTGAGTTGCCCACCAGGTTGATCAGGATCTGGCGCAGGCGGGTCGGATCACCCATGACTGTCGCCGGCACGGTGTGGTCCACGATGCCGATCAGGTCCAGATTGGCTTCGGCGGACTTGAGACTCAGCAGGCTGAGCACTTCGTCGACTACCGAGCGCACCGAGATGGGCATGACTTCCAGATCCAGTTTTCCGGCTTCGATTTTTGAGTAGTCCAGGATGTCATTCAACAGGCTCAATAACGAATCGGCCGATTTGCCCACCAGAGTGGAGTATTCTTTTTGTTCGGCCGAGAGGTCGGTGTCGAGCAGCATGTTGTTCATGCCGATGACACCGTTCATGGGAGTCCGGATCTCGTGGCTCATCGTGGCCAGGAATTCGCTCTTGGCCGCGTTGGCGGTTTCGGCAGCCAGGGCCATCTGGTTGGCACGAATGGCGACCTGTTCGAGCTGCCGGTTGGTGCCTTCGGCTTCTTCCTTGGCCCGGCGCAGGGATTCCCGGGCCATGGCCATGGCGGTGATGTCTTTGCTTGAGCCGCGCAGCCCGGTGCAGGTGCCCGCGCTGTCCATCACCGGGTCGCAGTTGAGCAGCATGCAGTATTCCTGCTGGTCGGGGCCGGCGGCCCAGATCTCCAGGTTGGAAATCGGGCAACCGTCGCGCTGGCTGCGGGGCAGCAATTCGGCGAGTTCGGCCTGGGCGTCTTCGGCCAACAAATCTGGCAGGGACCGTTCGAGCCAGTGTTCCTGGTCATGCCCGGTCAGGCGTTTGGTATCGCCGCTGATGAAAACAAATTTCTGGTCCTGGTCCGTTTCCCAGACCAGGTCGCCGGACAACAGGGCCAGATGGGCGAAACGCTTTTCGGACTCCACTTTGCGACGTGAGGCTTCCTCTTCCTGGCGCTGGATCAAGGCAATCGATTGGGCGATCATGCGCGCAAAAGCCACGAACAGGATGGTCGCCATGACGACGACAATAGCCCCGGAAGCTTCTTTGGTTGAGCGCAAGCCGACCAGGACCTTCTGCTGTGCTTCGGCATATTGGGCGAAGGACGGATCCATCTCCATGAGTCGGGCATCCACTTTGTCGTTTTGCCGATGCAATTCCGGCAGCAGGGCCGTCAGTTCACGGGTGGCGATCAGGTGCCGCAGTTGGAAATCGAAATAGCCGGAGTAGTGGACCCCACGCGAGTCATGGCCGATCATGGCGTGGGCCAATTCGGTTCGGGCTTCAAAAATCCGAGCCTGCAGTTGGGGCCGCCGATTTAGGGGGGATTCCAGGCTGTTCCACTCCGCCAGTTGCTGATCAAGTTTGGCTAAGGTCGGCATGAATCTGGACTCGTGACTACGGCGCAGGGAGTCGGGGTCCAGTTCTAACTGCAATTCGAGAACCAGGTCTTGGCAACGGTTGGCCGTCATCAGGATTTCCCGGGCCAACAGGGCTTGCTCCGGCGTGCCGCTGTTGATTGTGCTGTCGGCGGCGGCCAGCAAACGTTCATGATCGGTTTCCCGACGGAGTGTGCGTTGGAAGTCGTGCTGGTCACGGGCATAGCGGAGCATGAACGCGATTTCGATCTCGCTGGCAATAGCGGTCAGCCGATCGCTGGCGGCCGTCGATCTGGCGGACATGAGCCGGGACCGGGCGGCGAAAACCAGGCGATCGGCCCGCAGGTCGAGTGAGCGGAGGGCCGTGGATTCCCAGGCCGAGCGCGCCTCGTCCAAGCTCTCAAAGAATTCGCTCAGGCCGGCGTCGGTGGCCAGCACTTCGACGGCGTCCTGCATTTTCTGTTGGGCGTCGGTGTGCTTGATATACTCATCCATGTCCAGTCGGGCCCGCTCGTCATCTCGGGGATTGGTCGCCAGATTGGACAGGTGTTGGGTGCGCTGGGTGAGGTGCTGGCGATATTGCATCCGCATCTGCTGGGCTTCAAGCATCGCGGCCGAAAGACCCTGCAGGCTGCGGGTATGCGCCTGTTGGTAGGTGAGAAAAGTCACCCCGAAGACTGCACCAGTCAGCAATCCGGCAATGACCAGCAGCCAGACCCGTCCCTCGACAGTCGTGATTTTTTGTAATGGGCTGGACGCCAAGTCGTTCCCTTCCGGCAAGGCCGCCTGTTTCAGCCTTGGATTGGGCCTAATCTTCGCTTTTTGACATATCGGCGGTTCTCTGGTGGATGTTTAGTCTATATTGAGGAAATCCGTAATTGCGCAATGTTGACACGGGGGCGATAACGCACTATTCGTGTCTCGATTTTCCTTCTGAACCCCAGTAAGGTGGAGAGCATGACCACGGCCCTGACGGCATTCATGAATTCGCTCGTTGACTACGCTGGCCTGTTTCCGCCCGCGGGCCTCAGTGTGCCGGTGGCCGTCGCCGAGTACGCCCGGCACCGCGACGAACCCGAAGCCTGGATGCTGGGTCGGTTCATCGCTCCGGTCGGACGCTTGTCCGAGATCGTCGAGGTGGCTCGTCCGCATCTGGCCCAGGAGTCGCCCTGGGGTTTTTCGGTATTGGTTGGTGACCGGGAAGAAGGACAGGCGGCCCTGGCCAGCGTGGCCGTTCAGGGTGCCCGGATCGCGGAATTTGAAGCGGCGGCGCCCGGGCTGGTCAAGGTGGAGTGCCTGGAAGCGCCGATCCCGGCGGCGGTGGCTCAGCAGGCATCCGAGTTTGTGCCGAAATTTCTGTCGGCCCTGCGAGCGGCGGGGCTGGGCACGCAGGAAGTTTTTCTGGAAGTTGCGGCAGCGGCAGACGATGCTGGCGTGCTGGAGGCCATTGCCGCGGCGCGGCCCGAGTTTTCCGGCGCCCCCGACGGCTTTGCCCGTCTCAGCGCCAAATTGCGTTGCGGGGGCGTGACGGCTGAGGCCTTTCCGTCCTGCGAACGCATCGCCGCGGTGATCCACAGGTGCGCCGAGTTGGACTTGCCCCTCAAGTGCACAGCCGGTTTGCATCATCCGGTGCGGCACCGCGCGACCGAGCCGGACGTGATGATGCACGGATTTTTGAATGTTTTTGGTGCCGGGTTGTTGGCCTGGGGCCTGCAAGCCGAGCTGGAAGTGTTGACGGCCTGCGTGGCGGAAACTGATCCGTTGGCCTTCACCTTTACCGAAGAATTTTTTGCCTGGCGCGACCACCGGGTCGACGTCGAGGCGATGGATCGTATCCGCCGCCAGTCCCTGTCGGGGTTTGGCAGTTGTTCTTTTGCAGAGCCTCGCTCGGACCTCCAGTCTTTGGGCGTGCTCTGAGCCACCGAGTCCACTGTTGTCGAAAGGTTGGTTAGTGACCATGGATCCCACCGTTGATCCCGCAGTCAAAAGTTTTGTTCCCGTAGCACCCGAGAGTCACTTCCCCTTGCAGAACCTGCCCTATGGCATGTTCTCGCCCACACCCCGGGACGAGCCCCGCGCGGGCACCCGCATCGGGGACTTTGTCCTGGACCTGGCCGTGATCCAGAACGCTGGCCTGTTGGACGCCGCAGGCCTGCCCGAGGGCATCTTCAGCCACTACGTGCTGAACCCTTTCATGGAGTTGGACCCGGTGCAGCGCCGGGCCGTGCGCCTGCTCATTCATGGGCTGTTGCGCGCCGAAGAGCCGACACTGAGGGACGACGCGGCCTTGCGGGGGCGGGCCCTGTTGCCGGCCGACAGCGTGACGATGCAGTTCCCGGTGGGCATTCCGGACTACACCGACTTCTATGCCTCGCGCGAGCACGCCACCAACGTGGGCATCATGTTTCGCGGCAAAGACAACGCCTTGATGCCCAACTGGTTGCACCTGCCGGTAGGGTACCATGGGCGGGCCAGTTCGATCATTCTTTCGGGCCAGGACGTGACCCGACCCAGTGGCCAGATGTTGCCGCCGGAGCAGGAGACCCCTGTTTTTGGGCCCTGCAAGCTGATGGATTTCGAATTGGAAATGGGCTTTCTGATCGGCACACCCAACCGGCAGGGCGAACCGGTTTCGGCCGACAACGCCGAAGAGAACATCTTCGGTCTGGTGCTGGTCAATGACTGGTCGGCGCGGGATATCCAGAAGTGGGAATACCAGCCCCTGGGTCCTTTTACGGCCAAGAATTTTGCCACCAGCATCTCGCCCTGGATCGTGACCCTCGAGGCCCTCGCGCCATTCCGTTGCGCTTCGCCGGAGCAGGATCCGGCGCCGCTGCCCTACCTGCGGGAAAGCGACCGCGGCACTTTCGACATCAACCTCGATGTGCACATTCAGGCCGAGGATGATGACGAGGCTTTGCGCGTGAGCGAGAGCAACTTCAAGTATTTGTACTGGACCATGGCCCAGCAGTTGGCCCATCACACCGTCAGCGGTTGCAACCTGAGCACGGGTGACCTGCTGGCTTCCGGCACGATCAGTGGTCCGGAAAAAACCAATTATGGCTCGATGCTGGAAATCTCCTGGCGAGGCACCGAACCGGTGACATTGCCGGGTGGCGGCGAACGCAAGTTCCTGCACGACGGCGATACGGTGACCATGTCGGCCTGGTGCCAGGGTGATGGTTATCGCGTGGGCTTTGGCGAGGTGGCGGGCAAAATTCTGCCCGCGATCGGATCGCGGCAGGCCGGCAACCGATGAACCCGGACGGTCAGGATATCCTGTGGCAACCGGATGAGGCGCGGGTCAGCGGAGCGCGGGTGACCGCCTTTCGCCGGCAAATGGCCGAGCGGCACGGGGCCGATTTGGCGGATTATTCGGACCTGTATGAGTGGTCGGTTGCTCATCCGGCCGAATTTTGGCGGGGTGTGTGGGATTTTTGCGGCGTGGTGGCCGAAGGGTCGCCCGAGACGGTGCTGGTGGACGCGGAACGCCTGCCCGGTGCCCGTTGGTTTCCCGATACCCGCTTGAACTATGCTGAAAATCTGCTGACAGCGCGGGCCCTGGATATCGCTGAAGACGAATCCGAAGCGCTGGTCTTTCGCGGAGAGACCGGTGGCACTCGCCGCCTCAGTTGGGGCGAGTTGAGGCGTGGGGCCGCAGCGGTGGCGGCGGCCTTGCGGGCTGATGGCATCGGACCCGGCGACCGGGTGGCGGGCTTTATGCCGAATCTGCCCGAGACCGTGGTGGCCATGTTGGGGGCCGCCAGTGTGGGGGCGGTGTGGTCCAGCTGTTCGCCGGACTTTGGTGTCGAGGGTGTCGTGGACCGGTTCGGTCAGACCCAGCCACGAGTTCTGTTCACCGCCGATGGTTACCGTTACGGTGGCAAGGAGATCGATTCCCTGGCTACTGCCCGCCTGTTGCAGACGGAGTTGCCATCGGTGGAGCGCGTGGTCGTGGTGCCGTTTCTGGGGCAGCACAAAGATATGCCGGAGGACGCTTGCCTCTGGGAGGATTACTGCGCGCCCTATACCGGGGCTGCGCCCGAATACACCCGCCTGCCTTTTGCCCACCCGCTGTTCGTCATGTTTTCCTCGGGCACGACCGGCTTGCCCAAGTGCATGGTGCACTCGGCCGGGGGCACCCTGATCCAGCATTTGAAGGAACACCAGTTGCACTGTGACCTGGGGCCGGGTGACCGCCTGTTCTATTTCACAACCTGTGGCTGGATGATGTGGAATTGGCTGGTGACCGGATTGGCCTCGGGGGCCACGGTAATGCTTTATGACGGCCATCCCCTGCAACCCGAAGCAGCGGTGTGGGACTATGCGGCCGAAGAGAGATTCGACATCCTGGGCACCAGCGCCCGGTGGTTGGCGGCCTGTGAAAAGGCCGGTCTGAAGCCCGGCAGCAGCCACGACCTGTCGCGGTTGAGGGCTGTTCTGTCGACCGGTTCGCCGCTTTCGCCCGAGAGTTTTGACTACGTGTACCGCGACGTGCACCCGGATGTGCAGCTCAGTTCGATCTCGGGTGGCACCGACATCATTTCGTGTTTTGCCCTGGGCAGCCCGGTGTTGCCGGTGCGCCGGGGGCAGCTGCAGTGCCGGGGTCTGGGCATGGCCGTGGCGGTCTGGGACGAAAAAGGCCAACCGGTGACCGCAGAAAAAGGCGAACTGGTTTGCACCGGTCCGGCGCCTTCAATGCCCACCGAATTTTGGAACGACCCCGACGGCAGCCGATATCACGACGCCTATTTTGCCCGCTATCGGGGCATCTGGTGCCACGGGGATTTTGCCGAACTCACCGCCAGTGGTGGCCTGATCATTCACGGCCGCAGTGACGCGGTGCTCAATCCCGGTGGCGTGCGGATCGGCACGGCTGAAATCTACCGCGTGGTGGAACAGTTTGCCGAAGTGGACGAGTCTCTGCTGGTGGGCCTGCAACGAGACGGCGACGTGACGATCGCCCTGTTTGTCAAAATGAGGGCGGGCCTGAGCCTGACGCCGGAGTTGTCGGCCGACATTTGTCGCCGCATCCGGGCCGACAAGACGCCGCGCCATGTGCCGGGTATCGTGCGGCAGGTGCCGGACATTCCGCGGACGATCAGCGGCAAGATTGTCGAATTGGCGGTGCGGAATATCCTGCACGGGCGTGCGGTGGACAATGAAGACGCGCTGGCGAACCCCGAGGCCCTGCAGGCCTTTCGCGAGTTGGCCAAAGAACTCAGTTGAGCAATTCCCGAACCGCTGCGAGCAGATCCTCGTTGGAGATGGGTTTTTGCATGGCCCGATTGGCGCCCAGCAATTTGGCCGAGTGCAGGTAGTTGCGCGATACGCCCTCGGGCCGCCGCTCGCCGCCGCTGATGGCGATGACTTTCACGTCGGGGTGGGTGCGCTTCAGGTCGGTTATCGTTTCGATGCCGTCTTTTTCGGGCATGACGATATCGGTGATGACCAGATTGGCGGGGTTGGCCCGAAAAAGATCGATCCCCTCCTGACCGTTGGTGGCCGACTCGACCACAAAACCGTTGCGGCTCAGCAAGGATTCCAACCACTCCCGCGTCAGGGAGTCGTCTTCAATAATGAGGATTCTGGACAAGTCGTTCTCCTCGTCCCGGGGTACCAGCCTGATTGCAGGGGCCGATCGCCTGACGGATTCATTGTCGCTTATACTGGTCTGAAGGTCAACCCTACCGCTGGATGCTACTGCTGGGCGCCTTCGGCGGCTTCTTTCGATTGGTCCGGTCCGTGCAGGACCTCGCGGACCATTTCGCGCAGCACCTCGCCCCCGAAGGGTTTGCGCAATACGCCCCGGATCTGCGGATGATGCTGGTAGTCTTCCGCCGGCAGATCATTCAAGCCGGAGATCAGCACGACGGGCAATTCCGGCCGGATTTTTTTGAGCTCGTGGATGAGCTGCAGGCCGGTCATGTGGGGCATGGTCAGGTCCGAGATGAGCAGGTCAAAATCGTCCGGGGCCTGGCGCAGGTGTTCGAGGGCCAGGCGACTGTTGTTCAGGGCCAGCACCTGGTGGCCCTGTTTCTCCAGCAGGGCCTTGCCCAAAGCGGCGATGTCGGACTCGTCGTCGAGGAACAGGATGCGGCTACCGGGCATGACCCTGGTTGAAGACACAGTGGCACCGGCAGCAACCCG
>RCNC010003550.1_pt1 | contig 10171 bp, 11 predicted proteins | sample 2041301 | NCBI WGS metagenome assembly RCNC01 (sample SAMN09708231, study PRJNA481090) | Marine sediment metagenome, whole genome shotgun sequencing project. | biome: marine sediment; feature: ocean; material: sediment; isolation source: Sewage treatment plant 13A marine sediment (STP13A) ... | reverse complement strand
GTGTTTACCTTGTGGGCGCCAGTGGCGGCCTTCTCTCAGGACGCCGGGGGGGGAATCGATCAAAAGATTGGCGAAATTTTCAGCACCGTTTTTGGGCCATTCGTTTCATTCATTTTTTATTCCGTATCGTTAAGGCACTTAGACAATTCCGCCGCAAAAACCTCAGGTGTCAAGATTCTCGATTGGAACCTCTTGAGGGGTGGGAGGGGTTTAAGGCACGGCGGAGGATACGTGCCGAGAACCCTGAAAAAGAACTATCAAGTCGAGAACCATGAAACAACGAAAGAATGTCCTAAGCGGCTTTGTACGCCCCTTGGTCCTGGCTGTCATCGCTGGTTCCTTTTCTGCTTGTTCGAGCGGCGACACTCCGGACCTTCCTTCTCCCCGACCCATCGTGGTCCGCTCCGGGGCACGGGTCCGTCCCGATGCAGCCCGGTTGGAGGAGATCAATATCTGGTTCGTCGCCCAACGGGATAACATCGAGCTGGACCCCACCTTCCTGATCGACGTGGCAAACAGGCCTACACCGGCCTACCCCTGGGAATCTCTCTTTATCGAAGGGGATACGGCGAGGATTGGTTTGGAGTTGGACAAGTCTTTTGAGGCCCAATACCCGTACATGGTCTACGCCCACTACTACCTGATGAGGGACATGGGCCGGTTGGGGGAGTTCCTGCCCGGGGGAGAGGGCTTGGAGGGTTATGCGCTGGAAAGAGCCATCCTGGCTCGTGTGGCCGATTCCTGGCTCCTGGGCCGCGCCAGCTATGACGCTGTGGCTTACGATCCCCTCGAGGAAATCCTCTATGCCAATGAGGCTGGCTATCTGGACGCGTTGATTCTCACGGCGCGGGGTGAGGAGTTCGATCGGGAGCGACAGGCCTGGCTGAGGGAGGACCCTGAGGCGCTGGAGCGCTATCGAAGCTGGTTTGTGGAGACCTTCGACCGAGAACCGCCGGGCTTGAGGGGATAGGACGAAGGGTCACGCCTAAATCGGACCGGTCACTTCCCAACGCGTGGAGACCCTGGGCTGGTCCCCATTTTCATCCAGAGTGACCATCAGGTCGATCCGGCCCGTTCGGGCGAGGCGCGCATTTGAAGGCCGGCCACCGACCATCGCCAACCCCTTGGCTCGGAGGGTCTCCTGCTCACCTGTTGGGGACTTCGCAGTGTACCGACCGCCGCGGATCTGGCGGATGGGCAGGGCCTCGCCTTCCTGGAGTCGAAGGCGGATAAGGCGACCCCCATTGGGAATGTCCATCGCATCGATTACCCGAAAGACCATTTTGAGAACCTGCGTTGAGTTTGCCTTGGAGCCCTGACCTGAGGTCAGAGCGGGACACATGCTGTGTCCTTCCCGTCTCCTGCCACTCCCGCTGACGCCGCAAGACACTAAAATACCCAATTCGGATCGTCAACGGACCATGCCAGGAGGAATTCGGTGAAGCAATCGAGTACTCGGCCGGGCTTAGGAGGCCTGGAGTTGGACACTGAGGAGATGCGTCGGTTGGGCCACCAGGTGGTGGACCTGATCGTGGACCGGTGGGCAGGGCTCAGAGATGGACCGTCCTGGCAGGGAGGAACCCGCCGGGAGCTTGAGCCGATCCTCGGTGGCCTTCCCCCGGAAGAGGGGCAGGATCCAGAAGTGGTTCTGAAGAGGGCTGTTCAGGACGTGCTTCCCAGAGCGGGTCGGATCGATCACCCCCGGTTCTTTGCATTCATTCCTTCCTCGCCAACCTGGCCATCGGTGCTCGGGGACTTCCTGGCTACCGGGTACAACATCTTTCAGGGTACCTGGCTTGAGTCGGCTGGTCCCAGTCAGCTCGAACTGGTGGTCATGGATTGGTTCCGCCGCTGGCTGGGTTTGCCCGAGACGGGCGGAGGCCTCCTGACTTCTGGTGGATCGGCGGCCAATCTGGTGGCTCTGGTTTCCGCCAGGGAGTGGGCTGGATCTCCGTCGGATCCTGTCCTGTACCTCTCCGACCAGGGTCACAGTTCCTTGGAGAGGGCTGCTCGCATCATTGGCATGCCGCAGGAGAGTGTTCGGAAGGTTCCGACGGATGCTTCCTTTCGAATGGATTTAGATGCTCTGGAGCGGGCTATCCGGGATGACAAGGCCCAGGGACGCTATCCGCTCTGTGTGTGCGCCAATGCGGGGGCCACGAATACCGGTGCCATCGACCCACTTCACGAGATGGGTGCCATTGCCCGGGCAGAGAACCTCTGGTTTCATGTGGACGGAGCCTACGGGGGCTTCGCTGTGCTGGTGCCCGGCGGGATGGAGATGTTTCGAGGCATTGAGATGGCGGACAGCGTTACCCTGGACCCCCACAAGTGGCTCTTCCAACCGTACGAGACCGGGTGCCTCATGGTCCGGGACACGCGAATTCTGGAGAGCGCCTTTCGAATTCTCCCAGAGTATCTCCAGGACGTGAACCTGGGCCGGGAGCAAGTGAACTTCGCCGACCGGGGAATCCAACTCTCTCGTGGTTTCAGGGCGCTGAAAATCTGGATGTCCATTCAGATGCTCGGACTTGGCGCGTTTCGAGAGGCCATTCAGAAGGGCATTGCCCTGGCAGGAAAGGCGGCGGAATACATCGACGCCTCACCGGTTCTCGAGATGCTGGGGCCGACATCCCTCGGGATCGTCTGTTTCCGTTTTCGGTCCCCAGACCGGGATCTGGACGAGAGTCGTTTGGAGGCCCTGAACATCAATATTCAGGAGGAGGTTGTCGGTTCTGGGTTGGCCATGATCTCTTCCACCAGACTCAAGGGAACCTACTCGCTGCGGCTGTCGATCATGAACTATCGATCGACCTGGGAGGACGTTTTGGCGACGCTCAGGGGGATCGAGGAACAGGGAGGGCTCATTGGGGAGGGGTTGAGGGGTTCATGAGCCGGTCGATGGGAGGTGCCAAACTTCTGGGGTTCGGCGCGCTGGCCCTCTTTCCCGTGGTCGTGGTCCTTTTGTGGGCGAACTCTCCTCTGGGGCTGTGGGGCGCCTCCTATTTTGCCCTTCTGGTGTGCCTCATGCCGGCCTTGGCCGTGGCCCAGCTCCCGGCGGTGGAGGGAGAGGATCTGCCCCGGGTGCCGGTATATGTATCCTCCGGCGTGGTGATCCTGGTCCTCGGGCTTGGTGGGCTGCTTCTGGGTGCCAGTAGTTTCGGGTTGGAGGCCATGGGGCTTGGCCCGGCCTCCTGGACCGAAGTGGCGATGGGGACCCTGGTCGTTTTCTTGGCCGCGCTCCTCCTGGTCTACGTCTTCTTCTTCCTGAGAAAAGCCACCGGGCTTCGAGAGAACCCTCTTCTTATCCAGCTTCTCCCCGAGACCCCCAAAGAGAAAACGGTGTTTGTGTTTTTGTCCCTGGCCGCGGGGTTTGGTGAGGAGTTGGCCTATAGGGGCTTTCTCATTCCAGGTCTCACGCTCGTCCTTGGCGGAGAGTGGGGGGCTGCATTCCTTTCCTCGGCGGTGTTTGGTGTTCTCCATGCCTATCAGGGATGGCTTGGGATTGCGCGAACTGCGGCTCTGGGGCTGCTACTGGCCGTGGCTTTCCTGATTTCGGGATCCTTGTGGCCCGCTATCTTTGCTCATGCCATTCTGGATATCTTGGCAGGTCTCGTCTTTGGGAAGGCTCTGGTGAAGGACTGAGTCAACTCGTTTTGGTGAAAGAGTGAAGAGAATGGAAGTCGATCTGGCTCTGCTGGCCGATGCCGCTACCGTGGACGCAGCCGGAAAGCTGAACATTCTGGGGATCTTCGACCGGATTTCAGCCTCCCAGTTTCCTGCCCAACATCCCCATGTCTCCCTGGTGCTGCGATTCACAGCTTCCCTTACCGAGGCCGGGGGCCACAAGGTGGCCATCACTCTCTCCGATCCGGAGGGCGGTGAGGTTCTTCGGTTGGACGGGGATATCCATGTGGGGCCGGGCCCAGCGGCTACGGGGGGTCGGGTTCGGGTGCCCCAGGTAGTAAACATGGAACGCCTCGTGTTCAATCGGCCGGGCCGCTATGCCTTCGATGTCTCGGTGGATGGGGAGCATCAGGTTTCGGTCCCTCTCTTTCTTCACGATGCTAATCCCCCGGGAGGGTTAGCTCAGGCTTGATCCAGATGGAGGAGTCGGTGGCTCTTCGCTTGACCCGAATCAGGGTCTACCCTTTGAAAGGGGCTGCCGGCGTGGACCTGGAAGAGTCGGAACTGGACTCCTTTGGGCTTCCCGGAGATCGGCGATGGATGCTGGTAGGGGCCGACGGTCGGTTCATGTCTCAGCGAACACACCCCCGCTTGTGCCTCCTTCGCGCTGGACCCGGCCCTGGCGAGACCAATGCGGCCAAGGCAGGTGCGGTCTTCACGGTCGATGGTCCAGGCATGGAATCTGTCTCCCTCATGCCGCCTCCCGCACCGGACGAGTGGATGGAGGTTCAGGTCCACAAGGACCGGTTTCGCGCCCTGGTTGGGGAGGAGGAAGCTGATCGATGGTTCTCACACTTTCTCAATGAGCCCTGCCGGCTCGCATACATCCCCCAGAGCGTCCATCGGCCGGTTGATCCAGCGTATGCTCCGGATCACCGGTCCAGCCCTCCGGCCAGCTTCCGAGTCAGTTTCTCGGATGGGTATCCGCTACACATCACCACGGAAGAGTCCCTTCTAGCCCTGAATGAGCGGCTTCGGGCGCCCGTGAAAATGCTCCGATTTCGACCGAACCTCGTTGTGGAGGGGGGGATGGCGTGGGAGGAGGACGTCTGGCGTCGATTGGAGATAGGCACGGCATTGCTGGAGCAGGTGAAGCCCTGTGCCCGCTGTACGGTGACCACGGTGGATCCGGACACCGGAGATCGAGACCATGAACCGCTCCTCACCCTGAAGGGGTTCCGGGAGTGGGGAGGCAAGGTCTACTTTGGCCAGAACGCAGTTTTTCTCCGTAGGGGCAAGGTCCGAACGGGTGATCCCGTGCGTATCATCAGCAGAGGGGATGCCCGACCGCCGATCTTCGGTTCTGAAGCCCAACGCATGACCGGTGAAACAAACCCGATATGATCCGGTATGGAGGAAGAGAGAGGCGGATATAGAGAGAGACCATGATTCTGAGTTGCAACTTCGAGGAGTTGGGTGCCCTGAAGGAGGGTGCCAGAGCCATCCTGGGCGAGGGTGTCAGGGAGGGTGCAGAGTTTGTGGCTCCGGTTGTGGCTCCGCCGGAAGGACAAGAAGAAGTTGAGAACCTACTTCCCCGTCTTTCCGGCGACCTCGCCATCGAAACCCTCGCCGAACAGCGGCTCGTGCTCAAAGCCGTTTCCGTGATTGTTGCTTTTCTCAGAGACGAGATGGACCTGTCCATAATCTCGTCTCATCCTGCCGATGAGGCGGCTGTCTCATCCTATTTCGCATTTGCCCATGTCCTTGCCGTGCAGGCTAGGCTAGTAGAGATGGGCCAGGAGATGGAGGCTCTCATTGAGGTCGTGACCGGGGCTCCGGCCACCCCCGAGGTAGCTGCTCGGTTCCCTTTTCCTAGCTGACGAGATACATGTCGGTAGAACGCCTGAACGCTCTCAAGAGATTGGCCCAAGAACGGCCGCAAGACTCACGACTGCAATTTGGTCTGGCGGTTGAGTTGCTGAATCGTGGGGAGATTCAGGACGGGGTGGCGTCTTTGCGCCTGTATCTGGCGAACGCCGAGGATGATGGGAATGGATGGGGTCGCCTTGGGGCGGCTCTGGCCGAGTTAGGGGAAGTCGGGGAGGCGAGGGAGGCGTATGAGAAAGGCATCGACATCGCCACAGGCCGAGGCCATTATGGGTTGGCGGAGGAGTTCCAGGAAGCTTTGGAGGGCCTGACGTGACCGACCCAGGCAAGAAAGGGAAGAACACGACCGATTTCCATGAAGAGGCGTTGCCTCACATGGATGCGGTTTTTCGTTTTGCCCTACGCCTGTCCGGATCCAAAGACCAAGCCGAAGACCTGGTTCAGGACACGTTCCTTCGGGCGTTCAGAGCCTGGGACCAGTACACTCCGGGAACCCAATGCAAGAGTTGGTTATTTACTATCTGCAGGAACGTTTTCCTTAGGCAGAAGGAGAGGGGCCAGCGGCACGACGAGATCGTCTCGGAGAACGTGGACCGGAGTGCGGGGCCGTTCGACGTGGTCAACCCCGTGTGGGTAAAGGCGGTGGAGGCGGATCCGGAGGGTGATTTCTTTGAGGCCATCGTCGATGAAGAAGTGCTGCGGCATATCCAGGCCATACCCGAGGATTATCGAGTTGCCGTAGTCCTCTCGGACCTCGAGGGTCTGTCGTATCAGGAAATCGCAGAGATGACCGACGTGCCTGTGGGCACTGTGAAAAGCCGGCTCTTTCGGGGCCGACGACTGCTGCAGAAGGAACTGTTCGATTATGCGGTCTCAATGGGGTACATCCAGGGCGATCCCGAGGAGGCCTGAGGGAGGATTATGAGTTTTTCTGAACGTCTGAAGCGACTTCTTTGGGGTAGTGAGGTCTCCGCGTCAGTCCCGGCGGAAGAGGATGAACCCTCACCCGCGTGTAAACAACTCACATGCATGGAAGCCCTCGAGCGGGTGCATGAATACTTGGACGGGGAGCTGGATGACATCTCCCACGAGGAAGTGGCCCAACACTTCTCCATGTGCAAGAAGTGCTATCCACACCTCAGGCTCGAGGAGCAGTTTCGCAGTCTCCTGCACCGATCTCAGGAGGGGGAGGTTTGTCCGGACCATCTGAAGGACCAGGTGTTGGAGTTGTTGGCTGCGGAAGCGCAGGAATCGGGGTAGGGTTCGACGGTAGCCCGAACTTCCCGACCTGAGGAAGTTGGGCAGGATTCGCCTCATTCGGCGATGGCTATGAGCGGGACGAAAGCCGCAGGCCCAAGGCCTTGCGGCTTTTTTTGTGACGGTGTTCGCCCGTTCCCACCGCGGACTTGCCAGCCTCAGAGGATTCTGGGAGGTTGAGGCCGCCGGCCGGATGTCGCTGCTCTTTGCTCGAACCGGCCGACCGGGGCCCCGCATTTTTTCTCCGGGATCTCACACCGTCCACCCCGATCGATGGTAGAGAAGTGATGGTTACGGCCGAAAAGAGGGAAAGGATCCTCTCCCGCCTCATCGAGGAGGAGATGAAGGAATCCTTCCTGGACTACTCGATGAGCGTGATCGTCCAGCGGGCGTTGCCCGACGTAAGAGACGGCCTCAAACCCGTTCACCGACGCATCCTCTTCGCGATGCATGAGTTGGGTCTTATGCCTGACAGGCCCTACAAGAAGAGTGCTACGGTCGTGGGGGATGTTCTGGGTAAGTACCACCCCCATGGTGATACTGCGGTCTATGATACTCTGGTTCGGATGGTCCAGGATTTCTCTCTTCGGTATCCCCTGGTGGACGGCCAGGGAAACTTCGGCTCCATAGATGGCGACTCGGCAGCGGCATACCGCTATACCGAGGCCCGCCTTGCTTCCCCCGCTACCCAACTCCTCAGCGACATCCAAAAAGAGACCGTCGATTGGGTTCCCAACTTTGATGATCGCCTGGAAGAACCATCCGTGCTTCCCGGGCTCTTTCCAAACTTCCTTGTGAACGGGAGTGCCGGGATTGCCGTGGGGATGAGTACGAATGTTCCTCCCCACAACCTGCGAGAGGTGGGAGCGGCGATTCGGATCTTGGTGAATGACCCGGAATGCACGATCGGCGATCTCATGCGGGTAATACCGGGTCCCGATTTTCCCACGGCCGGGTTCATCGTGGGCCGCGAGGGGATCCGGGAGATGTATGAGACTGGACGCGGGCGCCTCATCATGCGGGCCAGGGTGGTGAAGGAATCCCTTCGGGGAGGGAAGCAACAGCTGGTGGTGACGGAGCTGCCCTATGGCGTCTCCAAGGCGAAGATCATCGAGCAGATCGCGGGGTTGGCCAGAAAAAGTAAACTCGACGAAGTGTCCGAGCTCCGTGACGAGTCGGATAGGGACGGAATGCGGTTGGTTGTAGAGCTCAAGAGAGGGTCGGATGCGAAGGGGGTCCTCCAAAAGCTCCTGAAGAGGACCAACCTTCAGGCCACTTTTGGTGCCCATCTGCTGGCGCTCGACCGCGGACAACCCCGGGACTTCAACCTCAAGGAAGCTCTGGAGCATTATCGCGATCACAGGCTCGAGGTGATTCAGCGGAGGGCCCGCCACGAGATGGAGAAGGCCCAGGCCGAACGGCACATCGTGGAGGGGCTGCTGGCTGCCCTGGACCGGATCGATGAAGTCATCGCCATCATTCGGACGTCGAAGGATCGGGCCGAGGCTTCCTTGAAGCTCCAGAATCGCTTGGGCCTGAGCGAGGTTCAGGCCGATTCCATCCTGAACATGCGGCTGGCCAAGCTCACGGCTCTGGAACACAAAGAGTTGAAGGAACGCCTAAAGGGATTGAAGGTCAGGATCAAGGAGTTGAAGGTCGTTCTGGCCAGCGAAGATCGCCAACTCGATGTGTTACTGGAGGAGTTGGAAGGTGTGGTAGAACGGTTCGGGGATCCTCGACGTACGGTCCTGCTCGATGAAGGGGAAGAAGAGGAGGCTGCCGTGGAGAGCTCGGTGGCCGACGAAGATGTGGTGGTTACCGTGAGCCACGACGGATTCGTGAAGCGGATCCCCATGCACCTCTACAAGCGTCGGGTCAGCAGTGGGAAGGGCCTGGCGGGGATGGACAAGTACGAAGGGGACTACCTGGAGAGGGTCTTCGTGGCCAGAACCCAGGGGTGGATCCTGACCTTCACCCAACAGGGGCACATGTTCTTCCTCCCGGTTTTGGATGTGCCGGAAGGCAGCAGGGTGTCTCGTGGGCAGTCCCTCTATGCCTTGGTGGGCGCCAATCGAAACGATCCCATTGTGGCCACCCTCCCTGCCGACGATTTGACCGTTGACCGACATCTGGTATTCCTGACCAAGAAGGGGCTGATGAAGCGGACCCATCTCTCGGAGTTCTCCAATCCCCGGGCCGGAGGGATCATTGCGGCCGGGGTGAAGACGGGGGATCAGGTTTTCGATGTCGCCCTCTCCGGCGGAAATGCCGAAGTCATGATCCTATCCCGCGTTGGGCGGGCAATCCGATTCCCAGAGGACCAGATCTCTCTTCTGGGCCGTACGGCTCAGGGCGTGAAGGGTGTTGGCCTGCGTGGGAACGATGCGGTAGTCGGAATGCTGATGGTCCGGCGAGAGGCTCAGGTCCTAACCATCACCGAGGATGGCATGGGTCGGCGGACGCCCGTGGATGAATTCCCCTTACAGAACCGTGGCGGATTGGGGACCATGGCCCTGCCCGGTGAGGGAGGAGCTTTGGTTTCGGCTCTGGAGGTTGTGGAGGGCGACGATGTGATGGTGGTCTCTGCCGGAGGTCAGGTGTTCAGGGTCCCGGTTACTGATGTCCCGGAACAACACCGACGAAGCCGGGGCAAGCAGGTGGTGTCCCTCGCAGCCGGAGATCGGGTTGTGGAGGTCACCAGGGCTTCCGGATCCCGGGCAGGGGGAGCGGCACCGGGATCGAGTGGAGACGATTCAGGTGAGACTGAGGCAGACCGGAAGGAGCGCGAGCAGTTCGAGTTGTTGAGGTGAGGGTGGGCTAACGGAAGATACCATCCGCCGGGCTCGGATTCCCGGCACCCTCCCGAAATCGCCTCGGCTAGGTCCGGGACGAGGCCTTACCGCTGGACCTCACGCTCCGAGCATGTTTTGCATGCATCCCGTTGAAGGCACCGACGGGGCCGCTCCCCTGCCTAGCTCCTTTTCCGGCGCCCAATTGAAGGCTCGCCGACTCGACGCCTCGGGCTCAGAGCATGGCCTCCCATGCCCCAGAGGAGAGTTCGTCGGGGATATCTGTTTCACGCTCCCACCTCGCGCCGGCGGTCCAGCCGTCTGGCACCGCACCCTGTCGCTGGTTCTCTTCCATGAGCGTTTCTACCGGATGGGCCGTGGCTACACCGGAGACCGGGGCCGGGGCCGGGGCCGGAGCCGGGACCCCTGGCTCTTCACCCGCCAACGGTCGTTTTGTTATTCCCGGCCACTGCCACCCCCCCTCGAAGTGGATCCCTCCTCTGGGGTCGAAGAACACCGCCTGCCCTGGACCCCACCAGTCCACCGTCCATCCTCCTTCATGCACCAGCCTGTGATGATGACGACACAGCAGGACCAGGTTCTCCAGCTTC
>RCNC010003549.1_pt1 | contig 10175 bp, 10 predicted proteins | sample 2041301 | NCBI WGS metagenome assembly RCNC01 (sample SAMN09708231, study PRJNA481090) | Marine sediment metagenome, whole genome shotgun sequencing project. | biome: marine sediment; feature: ocean; material: sediment; isolation source: Sewage treatment plant 13A marine sediment (STP13A) ... | reverse complement strand
ATGTTCCGTATATATTTCCATGCTATCCCCCCTGAGGGTGATTTTTCGAATGGGACAGGGATAGGTCATAAGCGATCCTGTTTCAATATCATAAAGGAATGAGCCATCATTCCATTGGTGAAGGGTAATGTCATTGGCGTGGAAATGGCCAGTAAATACCGTCTGAACACCCAGGCCGGCCAGCCACCTGGATCGCTTCTTGTGTTCTTTCACCACATAGTCGCCAAAATGCTTCTTTTGAGTCTGAAAGTGCTCCAGGATACCATGGTGCATAATCACAACTTTGGTTTTCTGCGCAGCAAGATCTGTTTGGAGGATGGACTCCAGCCACTTGCGTTGCGCTTTGCCAAGTTCTCCCCCCGTTTCAGAGTGAGCTATGGAGTCGTTCCTGCCATATAAACAGTCATCCAGACCAATAATCCAGAGTCCATCCATGGGTTCTGCCACGTAGCTCAGAGAACCCGAATCTCTGAAAATGGCATCGTCATATCCATAGGGACCATATATCTCAGAGAATCTGGATGGATTCACGTTGGGAACCCTCACTGCTTGATCTCCGTGATATGAATAAGACCTGCCATTGTTCACATCATGGTTCCCCGGAACAACAAACACCTTCACGCCATTAGCCTTCAATATTTCAAGTTGACCTGCCATTCCAAGATGAGATCTGAGAGCTCCGTCTTTGGTAAGATCGCCAGGAATCAATACTATGCGAGTATTGGATAAGAGTATATTGCCAATGGCTGTTTCCAAAAGTTCAGCACTCTCGCTTATCAATTTTCCAGCACTGTTCAGGTCGGTTTCTGAAATGTTCCTTGTTGCACCCAGACCAGGATCTAAGAAATGCGGATCGCTTATCACTGCCATGGATACGGAGAGACCGGGTGTTGGAAGTTCCTGGGCTGAAATCAAAGTACCCGATATAAGAAGGGAGAGTAGAGTCTGGGTGATTGCCATCTATTTATAAGGGCGTTTGGTCCTGATCTTTCCGGCAGTTTTATAAATAGGTTCAGATTTCTTCCGCTGAAGCATTCTTCCATAAAACATCATCACGATTCCTGCCAGGAAGGGTGAATAAACAAGCCAGGGAGGCAGCGCGGTCTGGATGATCCCAAAATTGAATCCTATGGTGATTAATAATCCGGCTACTGCCAGTATTAATCCGACCCGGTGAATTTGAGTGGCTTTTGCTGTGTGTCGATTTTCTGTTTCAGTGGATAATACTTTTGCATCCACCTTCCGGATTATGATCCCGATCTCTTCGGGCTTCATTCCCCTTGCAGCCAGGTCAGCTCGTATCTCACTGTAGCTTTTACCTTCAAGTTTTTTATGGTAAAGCTCCTCAATCATCTCTTCTGAAAATCCACTCATGATTCCTTAAAGGTAGTGCAGATGACCAAAATAATCAATAGCTGTCACTCTTCGATCTCCTGCCGGTTCTGCTCAAGTTTGGAGATAGATTCAAGTAAGGAGGCTTCGGGTTCTATGGTGTTGTGAATTCCCCAGAATAGCGGGTCAAAGTGGAAGGGTTCATCGGATAAAACAATATGAGGCTTTACCCTTTCAGCCGGATTGATCCGCAATCTCTGGTTGGGAATCATATCGGTGACAGCCATCTCAATGGATATGGTGTATCTGGATCCCATCCATTTCCTTCGTTTACGTACCTTCAATTCCACCTCACCACGAACCTGACTCACGTAATGTTTCTTCCCCAAAGCCCTGTAGTCTACATGGTACTTTGCCTTTATAGGCCTGATGTGTATGCCGGGAGTCCGGCTAACAAGAAACAGATCGGGCTCTTTTTGAATGAGATCCGGATTAAATTCGAAATCGGCGGCAAGGATGGCCAGACTCTCCTGTTCCAGAAAGAGTTGCCCCTTGAACAGCAGCTCGGAAATGGAGCTTTTTTGTTGAAAACTAATTACATACACTAGCCTGTTTCCATAGGTCATCAGGTCGGTAAACTCAAGATCATATCTGTTTAAGAAATCGTTGGTAAGAAAATCGGGCCGGTTTTTTATCACATCCAGACTCAGAGAAGTAAAAATCCCTGATCGAAGTTTAATCATCACTGTATCCTCGGAGGTGACATCAGTGATTTTTCTTCTTTTTTGAATTCGTACCCGGTCATTTTGAGATGATTGGGAGTATGGCCCTTTTGCCACATCAATCACTGCTTCAGAATAGACCATGCAATGGTCATTTCTCTTCACCGATTCCCTGTAGAATGCAGTCATGGTGGAGTGATCATCCAGGTAGTTTTCGGGAATCCTTCGTATGGCTTCAGCCAACAGCAACTCAGGATCGGTATACCTGATAATGACCTCCTGCAGTGAAATAAGCTCTTTTTCCAGCCTGATCACATGAGCATCTCCTAAAGGGTAGCTGATGGGCAATAGCAGATTCTTATATCCCATGAAGGAGATAACCAGCATAGGATCTTGCAGTTCTGTTGGGATTTTAAAGGAGAATTCTCCTGATTGGTTTGTAATGGAACCCAGGCTGGTGCCGAAAAGGGCTAAGGTCGCATAGGGCAGAGGTTTTCCCGATCGGCTGTCCATCACCCTACCCTTCAGTAAGGAGCGGTCGATCTCCTTGTTGATGGGTATGGGGAGGGTGGTGTTTTTTTTATATATAACGATGTTCCTGTCGATTATCCGGTAGTCGAAGCGGGGATCTGTCAGTAGCGAGTCCAACGCTTCCTTCAGCTGCAAATCATTTACCTTAAACCGGACCTTCTGCTTGCCACTGATCAATGCCGAATTATAGGTAAAGTAGAAACCGGTTTGAAGGGTAATTTCATCCAGTATCTGATTGATGGATTTATTCCTGGCCGAAATTGAGACAGTAATAGAGGGGAGGTTGTTCTGGCCAAACAGAGGGGTAAGCGCACAAAAGAAAAATAGCAAAAGCGGAAATGTCAGGCGAGATTGGCCAGACATAATTCCCCTTTTGCTATTTCCCATCAGTTTTCTAATTGGTCAGGTAATATCCTTCATCCTTGTTGCTCACTTTCAATCCAAAAGCAGCCCCAATGGTTTCCAGGATGGCATCAATGGATTGTTCTTTGTAAGAGGTGGTGATCTGCATATCAGTCAGTTCAACATCCTCGGTGTGAATAAGCACATGATATGATTCTTCCAGCTCCAGCAGTACATCCATTAAATCTGCATCTACAAATTTAAAATCTTTTGTCTTCCAGGAGATATAATTTGGATCTTCCTGGTGGGATCTGCTTAGATTTACTTCATCAGTTTGTCCCACCTCTTCAGGGTCCAGGGTGATAAACTGGTCCGATTCATCCATGGCCATTCTTACTTTCCCGGTCTTCACATATACCTCTACGCCAGATTCCTGTGTATTTTGTTTTACATTGAAAGAGGTCCCCAGAACCGAAACAACTACTTTGCCCGATCTGACTGTAAATGGATTTACGGGATCTGACATGACCTCAAAAAAAGCTTCCCCCTTTAATTTTACAGCACGTTCCTGCTTAAACACAGCCGGATAGCTTATTTCCGAACCTTCGTTGAGAAAGACCCTGCTTCCATCGGGCAGGTCCACTGTGGTGACACCGGATTCTGAATAGAGGCTTTTTATGGGTGCTCCATCCTTATTTTTTAAAACTCCATAGTAGAGGGCAGGAATCCCTATGGCCAGTACCAAAAGAATGGAAGCTGCTACCCTGAGAAAGGGTAGAAGATTTCTTGCTCCGGGACTTTGCTTAAGCTCTTCAAGGAGACCGTCGGACTGAAGTCTGGCGGTCAGTTGATCCCAGCCTTCACCAGAATCCCATTTTTTCCCTGAAGGATTTTCATCAAAATATTTCCAACTTTTCTCCATTTTCTTCAATTCTGTTTGTTGCTTTGGGCTGCTCTTAATTTTTTGCATAAAAGCAATCTCTTCGTTCGCGCTCATCTCGCCGGCCAGGTAACGGGCCATATATTCATCTCTATTTCTATTCATCTCTATTCCTGCTCGTATTTCTCCATGCTGGTGCGTAAAGCCTTAAGCGCTTTACCCATATTTGCTTCTACAGTCTTTACCGAAATGGACAGCCTGACGGCAATTTCCCTGTATTTTAATCCTTCCTGACGGTTCAGGTAAAATATTTCCCTCGTCCTTTCCGGTAATCCTTCAAGGGTGTTGGCGATCAGTTCAGACACCTCTTTCAACTGGAGGGCCTGAGCAGGATCGGGGCTGTCCACGGCCTGATCTGCTGAACTCCCGTCGTCAAGGAAAAATTCCCGTCGCATCTTCCTGAGATACATCATCGAATTGTTGTAGGCCGACCGGTAAAGATAACTCTGCAGGCTTCTGGTAATCCTCAGAGTCTCCCTGTTCTTCCATATATTATAGAACACATCCTGAACAACTTCCTCAGCCACCTCTGGCTTTCCCAGCAGACTCTCAGCATACCTACAAAGTCCGGGATAGTACTGGTGAAAAAGACTTCCAAAGGAGTCCAGATCTCCTTTTCGAATCTTTCTTAATTGCTGTTGTTCCTTCAGGACCATTTTAATTTCTAAAAAGCACTGCCTGTGTGTGGTGTATAGGGATGGTAAAGTTACACAATTCGAACAGACAGTGCTTTGTTGATTAGTATCAGCTGCTTCGCTTCAGGTACTTTTTGTTTAACCTGTTAATTGCACTCTGGATGGACTGATCGGGTTCAATAACATTGTAACCCTCCCAAAACCCCTGGTCGAAGAAGATATATACCTTTTCGTTCATAATGTCATTGGTCTTAAACCTATCTCTCGAGGCAAATTTTTCAATTCCATCATAGGTCCGATCTGTAATGGCCATCTCCGACATGGTGGAATAGGTGGTATTAAATACTTTCTTCTTCCAGTTTACTTTAAACTTTACCTCTGCACGTGCATAGCTGAAATACCACCTGTTATCCTCAATGGTATATTTTGCACGGTAGATAGCTTTTTCAGGAATAATGGACATGCCAATCGGTTTCCTCTGAATGAACAGGCGGGCGGCCTCTTCTTTATTGGATACATCCAGCTCAAACTCAGCTTCTGTAATGGCCAGTTTATCCATATCGATATAGAGTTTCCCCATGTAGAAGGGATCATCCACATAGGATTTCTGACTAAATGAAACTACGTAGTGCAACCTGTCATCTATGGAGATCACATCACTGAGATGGAAGTTGTATATATCATAATACTCTTCTGAGAGCAGGATATAAGGATTCTTCACCACATCAAGCAGAATGGCAGTATTGGGACCTCCCTGCACTTTAAAAAGTACGGTATCCATTTTTTGCACATCGGCACTTTTACGTCCTTTGAATAGTTTCACCTGGTCGAACTGAAAATCATTTGAGTAGGCACCTTTATATATGTCCACCACTGCTTCTGAAATGGATACATAGTTGCGACCGCGCTGGATGGTTTCACGGTAAAACCCACGCATCATCATAGGATCCGAACTATAATTATCCTTGATCCCACGAAGGGCATCTATAATCAGTTCCAGTGCATCCTCGGGCCTGATGGTGATCTCCTGGAGCTGAATCGAGCTTGCCTCAAGTCCTATAGCCAGGGAGCGCTTGTCCTTAAAATCATTCAGAGGAATTGTTTTATTATTAAAACCGATGTAGGAGACCTTCATTTCTGAGATGTCAGACTCCCTGGCGATTTTAAGGATAAATTCCCCATCTATATTGGTAACTGTGGCAATGTTGCTCCCTACAGCTTCAATGGTAGCGAATGAAAGTGTTTTCCCGTTACTTGAATCGACCACCCTTCCATAGTAGGCTTTGAAGTTGATTGTGTCATTCAACTCGTTTTCTTCTCCGGTGAATGCATAGGCAGAGGCACTAATTATTATGGCTAGCGCCATAATCCATGCTTTTTTGTACTTGAGTAAGTTTTTCATCTCTTCTATTTTAATAGTGTTAATTTTGAGCTCTTTGTTAGAAAGATGCATCAGAAAGGAAATACCCTATGAGTGAGCATAAAAACAGAGGAAAGTGGACTGCTTTGGATATACCTTCCTTGAAGTTGTCTGAGCAGCTAACCGGACTGAATATCCCCGTTTGAAATGATAGCCTCTAAAGTGGCACAGATTTTGCTTTTTCAGGATAAACAGATGACACTATTTCCTTCATACAAACTCAAGCCCAACGCCTGGATCATTTTGCTGGGGGCAATTTTTTTGGAAATTCTCTCGGGATGCGGACCATCTGTTAGAATCCATACCGATCAGGATGACTCTGCCCGCTTTGATCAGTATGTCACTTACAGCTTTTTAGATTTCACTGAGGGAAATAAGAAGACCATCAGTGAGATTGAGCTGAATCGCATACGGACCGAGTTTGCAAGAGAAATTGAGAGCAGAGGTCTTAAGTTTACTGAGAAGGAGAAAGCGGGTGATGTATCTGTTCAAATTACGGTATTTCACCGGCAGGCCATGGATAACTATTCTCGCTCTCCCCAAAGGTATGTCTATATGGAGAGGGCCCTGGCGGTAGATTTCTATGACAACCAGACCCTGACTCATGTGTGGCACTGTGCTGCAGTCGGTGAGCTGGTATATGATCCCACAGAACGGGCCTATGAGCTACCTAAGGTGGTTGCAAAGATTTTCGAAAAGTACCCCCTGTAATCATCTACCCACAATTAGGTATATTAATCTAAATAGGAGGCAGGATACCAGAGCCAAGGGTCAGGCTGTCAGTATACTGCTCCGATATCTTATTTAGAATCAGTCTAAGACTCCCGTCTTCCCCTTCATTCCGGGTTCTATTTGCGATAGCTTTGTAGCGTTAATAGTAAAACAAGTGATGTTATGAAAAAAGCGCAAACAATTGTATTTTACGGGTTTCTAGGCCTGTTCTTATTTACGCCCCTTACCTGGGGTCAGGTGTTGAATACAGCCAATCGTATGATGCAGGATGAGGACAGATTAAGTGTGGGGGCAGCTCTCTGGGCGGATGGTAAGGTGAGGTCTCCTATGACCTGTTTCATGGGGTAGAACGCTTCGAATCGGGTCTTATCCCCTTTGTGAGATTTGAGCAATACAATACCCATGCATCCGTGAAACCATCCACCTCCTTGAATGCATCCTATAACCGCAGCGACCTGACTGTGGGACTTGGATGGAGAATGGTCAGAGGCGCCATGCTAAAAGCAGATTATCAGGTTTTTAATAAGAAAGGTGAGAGTGAATCCAAACAACAATTTAATATGGGTGTGGCTGTATGGTTTTAACAAATTCATTGCTTAGAAAGGGAGTGCTGTTTATGCTTGTCTGCCTGGTTCTTTTTTCTACGGTTTTGGCACAGGATCAACACACTCTTTCAAAGAAAGAGATGAAAGAACTCTCCCGGGTTTTTGAAGGGGAACTTAAGGTCAATGAGGTAATCCTGGCCGATTATTCCACTTCAACCGGGCAAATATTAAGAGAGGGAGATCTGCTCTTTAAAATTACAGAGGAGAATGAAAATCGGGGATATATATTATCCACTGAAGCAAAAGGGAGATATGATTACTTTGATTACAGTGTGTACTATTCAGAGGATCTGGTTGTTAAGGGTTTGATCGTAACAGTTTACCGCTCAACCCACGGAGCGGCTATCTGCCAGAAGAAATGGCTGAGTCCATTGTACAGGATATTCAAAGGTGTTTTGCCCTGATGACCGGTTTAAAAGAAGAGGGGATTATCCAATAAGCAAATGGTTAATCGATTAGTCATCGCTCTTTTTCCCAATCCTGAAGTCGCGTTTTACAAAATTGATAAAATCCTTATTCAGCTGACGACTCTCTTCCCTGGGCATCTTGAGAAAACGTTTCAAAAGCAGGTTGTCAATCAGCTCGGTAACCAAAAACAGTTCACACAGGGTGATATAAAGGTCCTTCAGATCGAAGGTATAGAAAGGCTTTATGGTGATGTAATCCAATGATCCACCCCAAATGGCATTGTCAATCAGATTGGCTGCCAGTCCGGCCAGGAATAGGTGTATAAATCCATTGATCCAGAAGCTATTGCGTTTCCTTCTTACATAAAACCGCCATATTTCGATGAAAACAACTCCAATCATACTGAAAAGAATGATGTTTAAGAGATGCGATCCCTGCTTGAGTCCCAGCAAAACCCAGAGGTAGGATCCAAGGGTGTTTTGGGTGGGTTCAATATAGAATACGGGCTCTATAAGCGGAATGGATATAGTCTCCCAGTTCAGGGAAAAGAGATAGGCTTTGATGCCCTGGTCAATACCCACTGCAACAAGCAGAAAAATCCAGTTGATACCGGGTCTGACCTTTAGAAACTGCTGAAGGGTAGTGGCCAGAGCTGCAATGAAACCCAGAAAGAGGGCAGGCAGGAGAAAAAATTTCCACAGATAGTCCAGATCGGTCACTTTTTTACTGATTGCATATATCACCATGACAGCCAGCCAGATGATCATGAAGACAGCGATATTTCTGAAATATTTCCTGGCCATTGATCCAACGTTTTTGCGAGGCGAAAGTAATGAAATTTGGATTAATAGAAATCTTTCCTTTATTTTGAACTCCAATTAAGAATAAAGAATGACTAAGATTCGCACAAGCTGGTGGTGGCAACTCTATTTCCGAATAGCCGGAGAGTAGGTAAAGCCCCATTGTGTGTTACAACATAAAGGCTTCCACTTCGGTGGAGGCCTTTTTTTATGGACTAAATTTAAAACAGCATATCATGAAAGTTCCGGTTAGGATCGAACAAAGAAAAATACTGGCAGATATGATTACCCCTGTAAGTATATATTTAAAAATCAGGGATATATTTCCAAATGCATTGCTCCTGGAGAGTTCTGATTATCACAGCAAGGAAAACTCATATTCATTCATTTGCATGAATCCTGTGGCCGAGTTTAAAGTGAATCTTGGAAAGGTGACCATCGACCTGCCAGGCCAGGAACTTTTCCAGGCAGATGTGAGTGAGAAAAACACGGTGGTGAATTACCTCAATAGCTTTATTGCATCATTCGATATCCAAACGGGAGATGATGATTTGATGGTGGATGGAGTTTTTGGGTATTCAACCTATGATGCAGTTCAATATTATGAGGATATCCGTTTCAACTCTTCCCTCCCTGAGAAGGAACAAATTCCTGAGGTAAGGTATAATTTCTTTAAGTATGTGCTGGCCATAAATCACCTGTCCAATGAGTTGTTGCTGTTTGAACATATTGTAAATGGAGGGGAAAGCGAAATTGATGATGTGACTTCACTGCTGTTTAACCGGAATATTGCTACCTACAGATTTGATATCCTGGGAGATGAATTATCCAACCTGAGCGATGAAGACTACCGTCAAATGGTTACTAAGGGAAAGGAACACTGCTTCAGGGGAGATGTATTCCAGATTGTACTCTCCCGCCAGTTCAAGCAGTCATTTTCCGGAGATGAATTTAATGTATACCGGGCACTCAGATCCATTAATCCATCACCCTATCTATTCTATTTTGACTATGGCAGCTACAAACTCTTCGGATCATCACCTGAAGCCCAGATCCAGGTTAAAGGAGGAAAAGCTTATATCAATCCCATAGCCGGCACCTTCAAGCGCACAGGGAACGATCGGGAAGACCAAGAACTTGCACAGCAACTGGCTAAGGATGACAAGGAGAATGCCGAACATGTCATGCTGGTTGACCTGGCCAGGAATGACCTGAGTCGCTCCACAACTAAAGTTACCGTAGAGGATTATCGTGAAATCCAGTTTTACTCACATGTGATTCATATGGTTTCAAAAGTATCGGGTGTATTGCCCGAAAATGCAAACAGCATCCAGATCATGGCCGAGTCATTTCCGGCTGGAACACTTTCAGGGGCTCCAAAATACCGTGCCATGGAGTTAATTGACAAATATGAGGGAAAACGGAGGGGTTATTATGGAGGCACCCTGGGCTTCATCAGATTCAACGGCGATATTAACCATGCCATCATGATTAGATCCTTTCTGTCGCGCGATCACATGCTTTACTACCAGGCGGGAGCAGGAATTGTATCTGAATCAACTGAAGAGGGTGAGCTGCAGGAGGTAAATAACAAACTGGCAGCTCTGAAATCGGCCATCGAGATGGCCCGGACTATGAACCATGAAAACTAATAGCATGATGAAGATTCTGGTACTGGATAATTACGACTCATTCACCTACAACCTGG
>RCNC010003546.1_pt1 | contig 10176 bp, 7 predicted proteins | sample 2041301 | NCBI WGS metagenome assembly RCNC01 (sample SAMN09708231, study PRJNA481090) | Marine sediment metagenome, whole genome shotgun sequencing project. | biome: marine sediment; feature: ocean; material: sediment; isolation source: Sewage treatment plant 13A marine sediment (STP13A) ... | reverse complement strand
CGGGCCTCGCTACCGTTCATATTCACGTCATCAGTTCTTGCAGCTGGAGACACAGCGATGATTATGCTGTTTCACGACGCTGTATTCGCAGCGGTTGAGGGCACCCACGAGACGTTGGTCCCCGTCGGGGTTACGGAACGATATCTGGATGTCTTTTCGCATCGTAACGCGGAAGTCGTTGTATGCAAGTCTTGCGCGATGGCGCGCGGAATCACCGCAAACATGCTGGTTGCGAATTGTCGACTTGGTGGAATGAACGACTTCCACGCCCACGTGGCGCTGGACGGGTGCAAGGCCGTTTGTTTCTGACTAATGAGTGCAGTTTCGCACGGTCAGACAACCCCGTTCGACGAGGGTGGATCATGCGCCGAGCCTTAAATTGCCTGCTGATTCTGTTGATTGCGTGCGTGCCTGCGCAGGCATTTGCCTCGGAGTATCAGCGGGCCGAGGAGATTGCACCAGAGTCGGCGGTGGATGCGCCCGCTGGTCTGGTTGATTTAGAGAAGACCCCGCTGGTTCGGCCTGTGCACAGCTATTTTCTGGGCGCGCTGAAGGACGCGTCTCCATTCTGGCGTGACAGCGCTTTGAAACTGGGCGTCCGCGTCTATGACTTCCAGCGCGACAACGGGATCGAATCGATTGCCGAAGCGACGGCTACGGGTACGGAACTCGAGTTTCGCTCCGGTAGGTGGCGCGACCGGATCTCGACGGTAATCTCCTGGCATACCTCGATCGGTGTCGACGCACCCGCTGGGAGTGGCGGTACGGGTGTGCTCGCGCCGGATCAATCGGACCTCTCTGTCATCAGTCGTGCGTACCTGCAATACGATGCCAGTTCGGGGGTAACGGTACGGTTGTACCGACAGGATTTCAACATGCCCTATATCAACCGACAGGACAGCCGCATGATCCCGAACACGTACGAGGCATACGTGGTCGCGTATCCGGACGCGAGGAGGATACAGTGGGTCGCTGGGCACATATCGAAAATGAAACGGCGCGATTCTGAAGATTTCGTGCCAATGGGAGAAGTCGCCGGCGTCGAAGGCAACAACGCAGGTACCTCGATTCTGGGAGCGCGCCTGACGATTGCCAACGACACAACCGTCGGTACCTACATTCAGCATACCAATGACTTGTTCACAACAGCTTTCTCGGAAGCCACATTCCGGCGTACGCTCACCGAAAACTGGGGCGTGCAGCTCGGGGCGCAATATACTTATCAGGGGAGTACGGGTGACGACCTGCTCGGTCGATTCGATACCAGTTCCTGGGGCCTGCGGAGCAAGATCAGCTACGGTGGCGCGATACTGACGGCGGCGTTCACGCGCACCGGTGACAGCGAGCTTCGCAAACCGTTCGGCGGCACCCCGGGCTTCACATCCAGCATGTTGTTCGACTTCGATCGCCGCAAGGAAGAGGCATATCGACTCGGATTATCCTTCAATCTCGCGCGCTTCGGGCGCCCGGGCGTGGGTATAATCGCCGACTACACCGAGAGCAGGAACGCCGAATCGCCCGACGGAGATGTGCTCGCGGATGCCGACGAGTTTGCAGTGACGGCAGATTTTCGACCACCAGAAGGGATTCTAAAGGGACTCTGGCTACGGGTCCGCTATTCGGAGGGCGACAGAGGCTCTCCATTGTCGAATCGACGCGAAATTCGCGTGATCCTCAATTACACATTTGGGCTACTGAAATAGACGTCAGGCCGTTGCCAATTGGGTTGGACTGGTATGAAAAAGAAAGATAAAGATAAAGATGCCTTGATCCTCGCTGCAGCTCTCGAAAGACTCAACAAATTCCGGCTGCCGAGAACGTTGTCGCTCAAGAAAAAAGTGGACAGCGGTGAACTATTGAATGACTTCGATCTCAATTTTCTGCGGCAAAACTTCGGCAACGCTCGTGATCTTAACCCGCTCCTGGAACGCAACCCGGACTATCTCGGGTTGCGGGACAAGGCTCTCGGGCTCTGCGAAAAAATTCTGCAGAAGAATGCCGAGAATCAATCTGACTAAGTAGCACGATCTTCTGACGCGAAGCGGATAGCTCGCGTGTCGGTATTCGCTCATTCTGATGCCATGTTAGAGAGTCTGCGAGAACTCCTTGCCGAGAATTCCTTGCTGGTATTGTTTCTGGTACTTGCAATCGGTTTCATGATCGGGCGCATCCGCATCGGATCGTTTGTGTTTGGATCCGTGGCCGGGGTTTTGGCTGCTGGACTCCTGCTCGGCCGCCTCGGATTCGAGGGCGATCCGTCGATTCATACATTCGCTGTCGTGTTGTTCATCTTCTCGGTCGGATATCAGGCCGGACCGAGGCTCGTCCGGTCATTGCACCACGACAGTCGCTGCTATCTGGGAATAGCGGTTGCCGTCGCTCTGACCGGTTTAATCGTGGCTTGGGGCATGACAAGAAGCTTTGATCTTGACGAGGGCACAACTGCCGGCGTTGTAGCCGGCGGCCTGACGTCGACCCCGATACTGGCGGCTGCGGACCTGGCTGTGCAGAGTAAGAGCTACGTGGTAGCGGATGGGTCATCGGTCGACGAAATCTCGGGGCGCACGGCGGCGGCATTCGCCATCACCTACGTTTTCGGTCTGTTGGGCCTGATATCGATCGTTCGTCTGCTTCCGGGCTGGTTACGCATTGACCTGGCCGCCGAGGCGCTGAGACTCGAGCAGAAGGAAATCGATTCGACCCCTACTGCTGGCATCTCACCCGGCGACATGGTGGTTCGTGCCATCCGCGTAGACACGGAGGCGTTGACCGGCCGACCACTGAGGGACCTCTTTGATTCGACCGCGTTCTGCTTTACGGCGCTGAAGATTCGGCGCTGCCAGACGCTGATCAGGCCGGATCTGGACACCGAACTGCAGCTAGGCGATGCCGTCGCCGTCGTCGGTGTATTGTCACAATCATCCCAGGATCATGTTCGCGGTCTCGCCGTAGGCGCGCCAGTCAGCGATCGGGAACTGCTGCAGTTCGAACCTGAGTCGGTTCGCATACGCGTTACCAACAAGGATGCAGCCGGACGTAACCTTGAGGGACTAATGATCCCGCAACGACACGCCTCATTTGTCTCAGGCGTCGAGCGTATGGGCGTGAGCCTGGACGTGACATCCTCGATCAGACTGGAACGCGGCGACGTGTTGCAGGTGACCGGACCGAGCATCGGTCTCGAACTCCTCGGAGAGCGTCTTGGACACATCGAGCGCGACGCAAAGGAACCCGGCCTGCGTGCGTTCACCGCGGCGATCATATTCGGTCTCCTTTTGGGCGCCTGGAGTATCAGCGTGGCCGGTATCTCGATCGGCCTGGGCAGTGTCGTTGGCCTGCTTGCAGTGGGGATGCTGATCGGCTACCTGGGCTCATACTTCCCCGCCATTGGTCGCGTTCCTGCTGGCGCGCGCTGGGTCATAACGGAACTTGGGCTGATGTTGTTCATGGCTGGCATAGGGCTGCGTGGCGGCGCAATTCTTGTGGAGACTCTGCTGATTAGCGGGCCGGCGCTCGTGGTTTCGGGGATGGCCGTTACCACGACATCCCTGACGTTCGGTTTCCTTTACGGCCGCAAGGTGCTTGGCATGAATCCGGTGATGCTGCTGGGTGCAATTTCCGGAGCGATGAGCTGCTCTGGCGCGTTGAGCGTAGTCAATGACAAGTCCGCAAGCACCATCGCCGGTGTCGGCTACGCGAGCACGAACGCATTTGCGAGCGTCCTGCTTACTGTTGCCGGCACGCTGATTGTACTTTTGTGAGAGTCGTAACCGGGACGCAATTCGGATAGGCTAGACTGGCCACAGTGAGTTTCAATAGACCTGTCAAGAATTCAGAAGGTAGCCATCGACAATGTCAGTCTCAATGAGATCCAGACGTATCGGGCGTTCGCGAAAGTTGTGTCTCTCGAGCCTTGTTAGCGTCACCATATTGATGATGCTGGTCAGCGGCTGCACCACGCTTGGGCCGGACTACGAGGTCCCTGAGGTAGCAGTATCGCAGGGGGACGAGTGGATCGATATTGACGCACCACAGGTCAACAACGAGTCGGCAGACCTGACCAGGTGGTGGACAGTCTTCGATGACCCCGTTCTCAACTCGCTGGTCGAAAAGGCGTATCAGCAGAATCTCACGCTACGCATCGCCGGTCTGCGCATACTGGAGGCACGGGCGAACCTGGGGATCGCGACTGGCAGCAAGTACCCTCAGACGCAACAGATCAACGGCGGTGCTGCCAGGGTCAAGCTCAGCGACAGCGAACCGGATGCACAGGTCATCAATCGCAACTTCAGTGCGGCCGAGGCGACTTTTGATGTCGGTTGGGAGATCGACTTCTGGGGCCGGTTCCGGAACCTGGTGGCCTCGGCAGACGCACAGCTCGATGCGTCGATCGCCGACTATGACGACTTGATGGTGGCACTGGCGGCCGAAGTCGCGCGTTCCTATGTGCTCATACGCACGTCCGAAGAACGTCTCGAGCTCACCAGGTCTAACATCGAAAATCAGAAAGCTGCGCTGCGCATCGCGGACGTCAGGTTCCAGAATGGCGCGGTCACCGAGCTCGACGTGCAGCAGGCCAGGGCAGTCCTCGGCAATACGCAATCCGCAGTCCCCGCCCTGGAGTCCCGATTGCGCCAGTCGACGAACGCCTTGACCGTTTTGTTGGGTCTTAGTCCGCAAGCGCTCGGCGATCTGTTGCAGGACACGGCGCCGATCCCCGAGGCGCCACCTGAAGTATCAATGGGCGTGCCGGCCGAACTGCTGCGCCGTCGTCCGGATGTGCGTCGGGCAGAGCGCACGCTGGCCGCGCAAAGCGCGAATATCGGCGTTGCCATCACGGACCTCTATCCACGCTTTTCGCTGGTCGGTTCGGTGGGTTTTCGTACCAGTGACCTCACCACAGACAACGGGCTCGAAGATCTGTTCGACTCGGACAACGTTGGTGGTTTTGTTGGTCCGTTCTTCTCCTGGAACGTCTTCAACTACGGACGTATCAAGAACAACATTCGTGTGCAGGACGCGCGCTTCCAACAGCTATTGGTCAACTATCAAAATACTGTGCTGTCCGCCCTGGCCGAGACGGAGAATACCATCGTCGCGTACCTCAAGGCTCTCGATCAGGCGCGCTACCTTGCTGACAGCGTGGCCGCGGCGCAGCGATCGGTGGAGCTGTCCACAGTCCAGTACCGTGAGGGCACCACCGACTTCAATCGAGTGATCACCACACTCGATTTTCTGTTCGAGCAACAGGATGCACACGCCAGCGTCGTCGGCGACGCTGCAACTAACCTGATTGCAATGTACAAAGCCCTGGGCGGCGGTTACGAGGAAGGCAGCGAGCGAAGCGCCGAAGATTACGTCGCCGAAGAAGATAAAGAACAACTCCGCTCACGCACCAAGTACTGGCGCAAGCAGCTGCCGTGAATCGAGCGACACCAGTGCAACGTGACGAACCAACAATGAAAGGAATGAAGTGATGTACAAGCTGATCAGTCTTGCTGTCGTGATTCTCCTGGCCAGTGCGTGTGGTAAGGAGGTGGCCGAGACCGTCGAACGCGTCCGTGCGGTCAAAACCGTAATGGTCGCCGAACGAGCCTCTGGCCAGTTGCGCAAGTTCCCGGGAACCGTGGAACCCGTGGACAACTCGACAATCAGCTTCGAGGTTTCGGGGCTGGTGCGGGAAATTCTCCCGAATGTGGGCGATAAATTCGAGAAAGGCGAGGTACTCGCCGTGCTGGACAGTCAGTCATTCGAACTCAGCGTGGAGTCGGCGCGGGCCGCTCTTTCACGAGCCGAGGCGCAGAATGAAGAAAGAAAGAGCGGCTACGATCGCCAGCTCCGTATGCAAGCTCAGGATCCCGGCGCAACGACCCAGCGGGCAATAGATCAGGCACGAGCCGGCTATGAGAGCACCCGGGAGAGCATCAGCTATAGCCGCGCCCAACTTAGCCTGGCCCGGCGCGACCTGCGGAACACCGAACTCAGGGCACCCTATGATGGCGTGGTGTCGGCGAGCCACGTCGAGGACTTCGAGGAGGTCAGCCGCGGCCAGCCAGTGTTCGACGTCTTTGTCGAGGGCGCTATGCAGGCCACGGTGAGCATCCCGGAAAACATGATTGGGGACGTCTACCTGGGCCTCAAAGGCGATGTACGTCTTCCGAACCGGGCCGATTCATTGTACGAGGCGGTGGTCTCTGAGGTCGGATCGGCTGCCACCAGTGCAAACGCATTTCCGGTCAAGGCTACCATCCTTGACGCCGACGAGCGGGTTCGGCCAGGAATGACGGCCGAGCTAGCGCTTCAGTTTGCCTTCGAGGAGGAGGGCGAATCAGGATATCTCGTGCCGATCCAGGCGTTGGCGCCGGGTCTGTCGAGCGACGACCGCCAGGTGTTCATTTTTGATCCTGAATCGTCCACTGTGCGCAAGACCGCGGTGCAGGCACGCGGTCTGGTCGGTGACCAGATCATAGTTACCGCGGGTGTCTCGCCCGGCGACGTGATCGTTACGGCTGGTGTGCCGTTCCTGAGAGACGGCCAGACGGTGAAGCTCATGAATCCCTCCCATAGCGGTGAGCGTCCCGAAGGCACGCCATGAACGGCATTACTCGCTTCGGCCTTGATGCCACGCGCGTAACCATCGTCTTCATCGCGATGGTGCTCGTTGGCGGCTTGCTTAAGTTCGCGACCTTCCCGCGGCAGGAGGACCCCCCCATCGTCATTCGTGAGGTGGTGGTCAGCGCCATGTTCCCTGGCATGAACCCGGAGGACGTGGGCCAGCTCATCACCCGCCGGATCGAAGCCGAGCTGCGCGCAATGCCCGAGATCGAGGACATCTGGTCGGATTCCAAGACGGGCGTAGCGATCGTTCATGCGGATACCGCGGACGAGTACGACGACGTCGACGCGATCTGGCAAAGAGTGCGCAACCGCATGCTCGATCTCGCACCCAGCCTTCCGGCAGGGACTGTCGGTCCTTTCGTGAACGACGAGTTCGGCCTCGTGGCCGTGTCCACCATAGCGCTCTGGTCCGAAGGTTTTACGATGGGAGAGATGCGTGAGGTTGCTCGCGATGTCCGCGATCGCCTTTACGAGCTCGATGGTATCCGTAAAGTCGAGTTGTGGGGTGTGCATGAAGAACAGGTGTTCCTGGAGTTCGCTACCGCCGAACTGAGCCAGCTCGGCATCAGTATCGAGGACATTATTGGGACGTTGCGCAGACAAAACGTGGTGCTGCCCGGCGGCCGCTACACCGTCTCCGGCCAGGACATAATCATCGAACCCAGCGGCAGCTTCCAGTCGATCGAGGATATCGAGAATGTGCTGCTCGCCGTCCCGGGAACCGAGCAATCGGTACCATTAAAGGATCTGCTGCGTATCCGCAGGGGGTTCGCGGAACCGGCGAGCGACCTTGCCTATTTCAACGGCAAACGCGCGATTGTTATCAGTGTCTCCATCACTCCCGGCGTTAATGCAGTCGAGTTCGGCGAGCGCCTGAAAGAAAAGGTGCTTGATCTCGAAGCGAGGTTGCCCATCGGTCAGGTGCTCGACTTCGCTACCTTTCAACCGGCGCTCGTTCAGCAGGCCGTTGACGGCGCGCTGTCCAACGTTTACCAGACCCTCGTTATCGTTTTGATCGTTGTCGTGGCTTTCCTCGGTATGCGTACGGGGTTAATCGTGGGTTCCTTCGTGCCGATGACCATGCTCATGGGGCTGATCCTCATGAGCTTTTTCGGCATCGAGCTGGAGCGCATCTCCATCGCCTCCGCCATAATCGCCCTCGGCATGCTTGTCGATAATGGCATCGTCACCGCCGAGGATATCCGTAATAGGCTCGAAAATGGCGAGGAGCGCCGCACAGCCTGTCTCAACACGGCAGGTTCGTTGTCAGTGCCGCTGCTCACGTCCTCCCTGACGACGATCCTTGCTTTCGTTCCGATCCTGATGCTCACGGGGCAAACGGGGGAATATGCCTTCTCGCTACCGGTTGTGGTGACCATCCTGTTGCTAAGCTCCTGGTTCCTGTCCATGTACATGACCCCATTCATGTGCTACCACTTCATGAAGGTCGAAGTGAAGGCCGGCGGCGAATCCGCCGCGGCGCCTTATTCCGGCTCAGTCTATGTCGCCTACCGCGGGCTGTTAGGAAAGCTGCTCGATAAACGCTACCTGGTACTCGTGGCTACGTTCGCCGTTCTCGCCGCTGGTGGTTTCGTCGGATCCAAGCTGGTGCGGGAGATGTTCGGCCACAGCGACCGAAACCAGTTCCTCATCTATGTGGATTTGCCGGCCGGTTATAGCATCGAGTCCACCGACGAAGTACTGCAGCGCCTGACCGGGTGGCTGTCCGACGAAAGTGTCAATCCCGAGATAACCGGGACAATCGCTTACGCCGGTACGGGCGGTCCACGTTTTGTGCTGGTATTGGCGCCGTTCGATCCCGACCCGCACCGCGCGTTCATCATCGCCAACACCGAGACTGGCGACCAGGTGGTCGAGGTGGCTGAGCGCGTACGTTCATATATCGCCTCGTCGTTGCCCGGTGTCGAAGGACGGGTCAAACGGATGTGGACGACCGGAGAGGAACCGGGTTTTGTGGAGATTCGACTCTATGGCTCCGATCCCTGGCCACTCTACGGGAAAGGCGTGGAATTCACGGATCGCCTGCGGGCAATGCCCGGCATCACTGACATAAGAAACAACTGGGAGAATACCGTCATCAAGGCGCCGGTCCTGATCGACCAGGCGCGCGCGCGCCGCGCGGGTATCTCGTCGCGGCAGGTGGCCAATTCTCTCCAGGCCTTTATCGATGGCATCAAGGCCAGCGAGTATCGGGAAGGCGACCAGGCGATTCCCATCATCATGCAGTCCGTCGCGGAAGAGCGTTCCAGGGGTAGTGATATCTACAACGTTCGTGTCCTTGGCGGAAAGCAGGGCGGCGACGTGCCCCTGAGCCAGATCGGCGATTTCAGTGGAGGGTGGGAATTCAGCCGTATCGCCCGCCGCAACCAGGAGCGCGCCGTTACGGTCGAGTTCAAACACGAGGTGCTGAAAGCCCCCGAGTTGCTCGAAGCGGTCATTCCCGAGATCGAAGCGCTCGGCCTCGGAGAGGATTTCCGTTGGGAAGTGGGTGGCGAGATCGAGCAGCAGGCCGAAACCATGCCCAAGCTCTTCAGGTATCTGCCCCACTGCGTCTTTCTGATCATTTTACTGCTTATCTGGCAGTTCAATTCGTTCCGGCGCCCGGGGATTATCCTGTTTACGTTGCCGCTGGCATTCGTGGGCGCACTCGTCGGCCTGTTCGTGTTCCGCGCGCCGTTCGATTTCTTCGGCATCCTGGGTCTGCTCAGTCTGGCGGGGATCATTATCAACAACGGTATAGTGCTGATTGACAGGATAGATATCGAGCGAAATGAGGGCCGTGATGCGTACACGGCCGTGATAGAGGCTGCAGTGTCCCGTTTCCGCCCGATTTGCATGACGACGATCACCACGATCCTGGGCGTAATGCCGTTGATTATTAGCCACGACCCGGTGTTCTATTCCCTGGCGCTCATCATTGCCACGGGCCTGGCCTTCGGAACCCTGTTGACGCTTGGTGTGGTGCCGGTGCTGTACGCCGTGTTATTCGATGCGAAACGGCCCGCCACCGCGTGAAGAAATATTGAGACCGATGCGCCTGCGAAGCTACAACAACTTGCTGGTTAGTTTCCTGATCCTTGTTTATCCGCTGGAGCAGCAGCTTGAGCGCGGTGGATAGCTTCTCGAGGTGGCGTGGGTCGAAGCCCCGGTCGGCCGGATCTATATAGCTCTCACCATCGCCCGCTTTGGCAGCATGTATATCGCCGACCAAAGCAACCATGAACGGTGAGCCGTGCTCTTCCCGAGCCTTTATTCGAGACGCATACCGGATAGGAATGGCCGCTGGCTTCTCGGTGTCAGTAGCCGTGATTCGCGATCCTAAAAAATCCTTCAACGGATACGGGGATTGCCCGCCGTCGATCAGGTACGCCCCCCGGTAAGGGTATCTACGTGGCGTTGCATTGAATGGCCCTGCGCAATGCGGATAGACGCTCTGGACCCACCGTGGCACCATAATCGTAATCGAGAGCGCCTTAACGAGGAAAATTACGGGTATGTACGTCGCCCCGCCTTGGACAATTTTGGCAAGTAACAATT
>RCNC010003544.1_pt1 | contig 10177 bp, 8 predicted proteins | sample 2041301 | NCBI WGS metagenome assembly RCNC01 (sample SAMN09708231, study PRJNA481090) | Marine sediment metagenome, whole genome shotgun sequencing project. | biome: marine sediment; feature: ocean; material: sediment; isolation source: Sewage treatment plant 13A marine sediment (STP13A) ... | reverse complement strand
CGGACGCGTGTATCAAGTAATTCTTTGATCTGTTCCACGATCTCGCCGTCTTCGCCCGTGTGTTCCGCGTGGCCGCTGGCGGGCTTGTGGTCTTCTGCCATCACAGCTTGGCCGGATTGGTAATGCTCCATGATCGCGCCCAAGATGCCGGGCTTGATGTGGTCCCATTCCATATCTTCGGCTTTGGTCACTGTCACAAAGTCGATCCCGAAAAATACGCCCGTCACCCCACCCGTCGCAAAAATGCGTTTGGCTAGCGGAGACCCTTCTGCCGCATCAATGCTTGGGAAATCAGCGGTGCCGACTTCAAGCACATTCTGACCAGGCAGAAACTTGAGCGTTGCAGGATTTGGTGTCGATTCAGTTTGGATGAACATGGTGCAAACCTTTTTTGTCAGAATATAGATATGCGCACGGCAGGCCCAACTGTCAAGGTTTGGAATGATTCTAAGAAGGCCCTAGGTGATCGCCTCAAGTCGTTCTTTTGATATATCACCCGGGACAATCGTCAGCGGAATTGGCAAGCTGCCAGCTTGGCGGCTCATGTGGGTAATCAACGGGCCGGGGCCTTTGCTGTCATCACTGGCACCAAGGACGAGCACGCCGATATCGGGGTCTTCGTTGACCTGTGCCATTATTTCCGTAAGTGCTTCGCCTTCGCGGATAATCAGTTCTGGATCAACATTTTGCTTGTCGCGCATCCACTTGGCGAACACCTCAAAGTGCACTTCGATCCGTTCGCGTGCTTCGGCGCGCATAATCTCGCCGACACCGATCCAGTGGTTAAACTCGTCCGGCGGAATGATCGCCAAAACAGCAACGCCGCCACCCGTATGTGACGCGCGCATCGCGGCGAACCGCATCGCATTCAGACACTCGCGGCTATCGTCTAAAACGACCAAGAACTTGCGCATGGTGAACTCCTTATTCGGGCCAAGTGTGACGTATCACGACAGGCGTGGCAACGGCACATTTACGCAGTACTGGCGGCCCAGTCCCAGTACATGTCACGTACTTTGCGGGTGATAGGGCCAACTTGGTACTGTTGGTCCTCGAATGCGGTGACTGGCGTGACCTTGGACATATTGCCAGAAAGAAAGATTTCGTCGGCTGTGCGGAAGTCGTCAAAAGTCAGCACTGTTTCATGCACATTTGCCCCGTCTTGCCGCAAGTTGGCAATGTGCCGCGCACGGGTGATCCCTGACAGGAACGTGCCGTTTGCGATAGGGGTGAACACCGCGCCATCCTTGACCATGAACACGTTTGCAGTCGCCGTTTCAGCCACATTGCCCATTGCATCGGCCACAAGCGCGTTGCCAAAACCGCGTGCGCGGACCTCGGTCAGCATCCGCGCGTTATTGGGATAAAGGCAGCCTGCTTTGGCGTTCACCACGGCACTGTCGATGACGGGGCGTCGAAAACGGGTCAGGCCGAGTGTGGTCGATGCGGTTGGTGCTGCAAAGGGAATTTCCTCAAGGCAGATCGCAAAGCCTGTTTCATCGCGGCTGGGCACAATCGCTGTCAGATCGCCGTGAATGCCCCAATACATCGGGCGAATGTAGACGGGTGCGCCTTTGGGATAATGTGCCAAGCCTTCCAAGGTAATCGCGATCATATCTTCGGTACTAACCGTCGGGGTGATCATCAGCGCCTCGGCGGACCTGTTCACGCGGGCGCAATGCAAATCCAGATCAGGGCATAGACCGTTCACAAACCGCGCACCGTCAAAGACAGTAGAGCCAAGCCACGTTCCGTGATCCGCCGCGCGCATAATGGGCAGATTGCCTTCGTGCCATTTGCCTTCGAAATACGTCCAGATGTTCTTGCCGGTGGCCATGTTGCGCCCTTTCGTTTGGACGAACTTAGGCCGCGTCGGGACCGTCGTAAAGTGCGCGAATGGCGGCGACATCTAGCCGTTCATTTACCATTTGCACGTTTCCGCCTGCGTCGCGCGGCCATTCTGCCATTGGTTTGTCGACATAAAGCTCGACCCCATTTTCGTCAGGATCGCGCAGATACACGGCTTCGCTGACACCGTGATCGGCGGCACCATCAAGTCTTATGCCTGCTGCATCTAACCGCGCTAGAACCTGTGCCAAAGCTTTGCGGTCAGGATACACAAAGGCCGAATGATAAAGGCCGGTGTGTCCAGCGGGTGGCGGTGTCGCCCCAAGGCTTTCCCATGTGTTCAGGCCAATGTGGTGATGATAGTCGCCCGCCGCCAAGAACGCTGCACCTGTTCCGAAACGCATTGTTACGCGGAACCCCAAAATGCCACCATAAAATGCGATGGCGCGGTCTAGGTCAGAAACACGCAAATGGATGTGGCCGACGTGGGCGGTTGCGGATGCAGACATGGGTTGGCTCCTTCATAGCTGAAACCAAGATAGACCTCGGTTTACAGCGATGAAAGATGCCCGCTCGCACGTGTCTTGTGCGTCATTTCACATAAACGCGCTTAGCTGCGCAATAGACCCACGATGTCATAGGTTTGGCGCAGAATCGGCTCTGCGATCTCGCGGGCTTTTGCAGCACCGGTTCCCAAGATGCGGTCGATCTCGGCCGGATCGGCCATAAACCGCGCCATGTCGTCAGAGATCGGAGCCAGTTTTGCGACTGCCAGATCAGCCAAAGCAGGCTTGAACCTGCCCCACTGCGCGCCTGCATATTCGGCGATCACGGCTTCGGGTGTCATGTCGTTCAGTGCTGCGTAAATCTCGACCAAGTTGCGCGCCTCTGGACGGCCTTGCAGGCCGTCGAGGGTTTCGGGCAGTGGTTCAGGATCGGTCTTGGCCTTCTTGAATTTCTTGGCGATCTTGTCTGCACCATCGGTCATGTTGATGCGTTCCATATCGCTTTCGCCGGATTTTGACATCTTTTTGGTGCCATCGCGCAAGTTCATGATGCGTGTCGCTGGGCCGTCAATAACGGGTTCGGTAATCGGGAAGAAATCAGTTTTGAAATCATGGTTAAACTTGGCCGCAATATCGCGGGTCAGCTCAACATGCTGCTTTTGATCTTCGCCCACAGGGACATGGGTCGCGTGATAGAGCAAAATGTCAGCGGCCATCAGCGCAGGATAGGCATAGAGACCCAGCGAAACCTTTTCAGCATTGCTGCCAGCCTTGTCTTTGAACTGCGTCATGCGGTTCATCCAGCCCACACGAGCCACACAGTTAAACAACCAGCCCAGTTCGGCGTGTGCAGAAACCTGGCTTTGGTTGAATAAAATTGACTGACTTGGATCAAGTCCTGCGGCCAAATAGCCTGCAGCCACTTCGCGGGTCATGTTGGCCAGCTCTTTTGGGTCCTGCCAAACCGTGATCGCGTGCATATCAACAACGCAATAAACTGTTTCAATCTTACCCTGCATGTCCACAAAGCGTTTGATCGCGCCCAGATAGTTGCCCAACGTCAGACCGCCAGACGGTTTGATGCCAGAGAAAACGCGGGGGGTAAAAGTGGTCTCGGTCATGATGTGGGTGTCCGGGCTAGATTTCGGGGCAGCGGTCGCATACCCATGCCAGACAGACCCGTCAACTTCAACTGCCTCAGGGGACAGACATGGAGCCCGAAAGCTCGGATAAGTTCGAAAGCCCGTTTAATGCATTGCCGCCAGCGGTGATTGCGCTGACGTTGTTGATCATTGTGATCGAAGTCATTTTCCAGTTGGCCAATGCTGGGATTATCGGCGGGCCGCGCGGCGTCGGTTGGCGGATCGCCGCGATCGAGGAATTTGGATTCTCGCCCGTTGTTCTGGACCGTGTGTTGGTGAACGGCGATTACTCGTTTGATATGCTCAAGCGCTTTGTGACCTATCCGTTTGTGAATGTGCAGCTGACGCAGGTGGCATTCTGTGCGGCGCTGACCCTCGCGCTGGGCAAATTCACAGCTGAATATTACGGCGGCGTCAAAGTTTTGGTGATTTATCTTGTCACAAGCATTCTGGGTGCCGTGGCTTTTGGCCTGATGGTCGAAGGGCGCTTCCCACTCATTGGTGGGTTTACACCGGTCTATGGATTAATCGGGGCCTATACTTACGCTCTTTGGCTGCGGCTGGGGCAGGCGGGTGAAAACCAGATAAAGGCGTTTCGCCTGATTGGTTTCCTGCTGGGGCTGCAGTTGCTCTTTGGTCTGCTTTTTGGGACCGGCAATCAGTGGATCGCTGAACTCGCAGGTTTTTCCGCTGGATTTATGTTGTCTATCGTTTTGGCACCGGGTGGCTGGGCCACGATGTTGGCGCGGTTGCGGCAGCGATCCTAGCGGCGCAGGTTTCGCTTGAACTCTGACAGGCGAAACGCGCCGATCAGGTGCCCCAAGCCGAAGTAGCTGACGATCCCGATTGCGACCAAAGCAAGCAGTGCCAGATAGCGCAAGGTTGCGATGCCAAAGAATGGCTGCATCACGGCCGATGCGATCAGCAAGATTGCCCCCATGCCCAAGGCTGCCAGAATGATCCGGCCTAACCGCGACTTGAACCGCGCATCGAATTTTGCGGCATCGCCCATCGTGCGCGTACCGCGTACCAATAAAAGCACCATCGCCCAGCCTGTCAGCGATGTACCGATCGCCGCAGCCGTAAATCCGATCACTGGCGACAAGCCAACGGCAAGCGAGGCATTCAGCGCCATCGCCGTCAGCGCATAGTAAAACGGGCGTTTTGTATCCTCGCGGGCGAAAAACAGGGGTTGCAGCGTTTTTTGCAACACGAATGCGGGCAGGCCAAGCCCGTAGATCGCGACGGCAAGGGCTGTGGCTGCAGTGTCGTCGCTGGTAAAAGCACCGCGTTCAAACAGCACGCTGACCAAGGGCAATGGGATGACCATAAGTGCAACGGATGCGGGAATTGTAAGGGCCAAACTAATCTCGGATGCGCGGTTGAAGGCGTCGCGCCCGCCAATGTCATCACCTGCACGCAAACGACGAGACAGGTCCGGCAAAAGGACGACGCCAATCGCGATGCCAACCACGCCCAATGGCAATTGATAAAGCCGATCGGCGTAGCTCAGCCATGCGACGGCCCCATCAAAGAAGCTCGCAACCTGACGGCCCACGAGCAAATTGATCTGAACAACGCCGCCAGCTAAGGCGGCAGGCGCTGCGATGATCGCAAGCCGTTTTAGTTCTGGAGTTATCTTTGGTCTGCCAAGGCGCAGCGGATAGCCTGCACGCTTTGCCGCAAACCAGACCACGGCAAGCTGGGCAACACCGGCAATAGGCACAGCATAGGCCAGCGATTGGCCAAGGTAGACTTGCCCTGCCATATCGGCACATTCGCAACCGAACCCTGCGATCAGCAAAGCGGCTACAAAAACCACATTGAGCAACACAGGTGCCGCAGCGGCGGCCATAAATCGCCCCGTTGCGTTAAGAACACCCGCCAAAAGCGCCGAAAGCGAGATGAACAAAATATAAGGGAAAGCGATCCGACCATAGTAGACGGCCAGATCAAAGCGCTCGGTTCCCAAAAATCCGCTGGCCATCATCGTGACCAGCGCGGGCATAAAGATAACGCCGACGACAGTGAAAACCGTCAATATCCCTGCAAGCCCGACAAAGGCGTCTTGAGCAAAGCGGTGCGGGTCATCGTCGCCTTCCAGTTTTTTGGAAAACATCGGCACGAAGGCCATGTTGAAAGCGCCTTCGGCAAAGAAGCGACGGAACAGATTTGGCAACGAAAACGCAACCAAGAACGCCTCTGCGACGGGGCCGGTGCCAAGGTAGGCTGCGATCATGATGTCGCGCACAAACCCCATCACTCGGCTGAGCAATGTCCAAATACCGACTGTGAAAAATCCAGCCATGAGGCGCACAGGTTTCATGCGTTTGCCGCGCGTTCTGCGCCTTTGATGATGGCCTCGCGCAATTTGCGTTCAAGTGCGGCACGCTTTGACTCGGAATGGTATTTGAGGCCGACGATATCTTTAACATAGAAGGTGTCGACGACCTGTTCCCCATAAGTCGCGATCACGGCAGAGGCGATGTAGACGTGGCTTTCGGCCAGTGTGCGCGTCAGATCATATAGCAAACCGGGACGGTCGCGCGTGTCCACTTCGATGATTGTGTAGATTTCCGAGCCTTCGTTGTCGAAACTGATACTGGTCGGCACACGGAACGCGCGTTCGCGTTTCTTGATCTTGTCTTTTTCTTTGAGGGCCTCGCGGGCCACGACTTCGCCCATGAGCGTGCGTTTGATCATCGACCGCAGACGCGGCAGGCGGGCTACTTCGTAGGGGTTGCCGTCGTTATCCTGCACCCAGAATACTGCCGTCGCATAGCCATCCTTTGAGGTGTAAGTGCGCGCGTCGACAACGTTCGCGCCGACAATGGCCAATGCACCGGTCATCCGGCTGAATAGACCGGGGTGATCGACCATCGCAAAACAGGCACGTGTGGCGTCGCGGTCTTCGTCCAACATCAAATCAATCTTGATCTGGTCGTCGGAAATATCACGCAGCAATTCGCCAAAAACGACCTGTGCGGACAGTGGTAAGCCCTGCCAGTAGGGCCCGTAGTGCCGCCCGATTTCGGTTTTGAGGTCTTTGCTGGCCCAGTCAGTCAACTTTGCCCGCAACGCACGCTTGGCCTCGGTCTCGCGGTGTTCGCGGTTGAGGTCTTCTAGCCCTGTTTGAAGGGCTGCTTTGGTCGCTTTATAAAGGTTGCGGATCAATACCGCTTTCCAGTTATTCCACGTCCCCGGTCCAACGCCGCGAATATCGCAGACAGTTAGGACGGTCAGCAGATCAAGGCGTTCCACCGATTTCACAGCATTGGCAAAACCCCGCACCGTGCGCGGTTCTGAAATGTCACGTTTTTGCGCCACATCAGACATCAGCAAGTGATAGCGGATCAGCCATTCGACTGTGTCGCATTCTTTCTTGTTCAGTCCCAAGCGTGGCGCGATTTTGCGGGCGATTTGTGCGCCTAAAATCGAATGGTCTTCGTCGCGTCCTTTGCCGATATCGTGCAACAGCAACGCCACATAAAGCACTTTGCGGTTCACGCCGCGATCTAGAATACCTGACGCTACTGGCAGTTCTTCGATCAGTTCCTTCCGCTCGATCTGGGCTAGGTTGCTGACAACCTGAATTGTGTGTTCGTCCACCGTGTAGTGGTGATACATATTGAACTGCATCATTGCGACGATGGGGCCAAATTCAGGGATGAAAGCCTCAAGAACGCCGATTTCGTTCATCCGCCGCAAAGCGCGTTCTGGATTGCCGTGTTTGAGCAGCAGGTCGATAAAGATGCGCCGGGCCTCGCGGCTATTGCGCATGTCGTCATCAATAATATCAAGGTTAGCTGTAATCAGGCGCAGCGCGTCGGGATGCAAAAACGTGCCTGTGCGCAAAGCTTCTTCGAAAATCCGCAACATGTTCAGCTTGTCAGCAAAGAACGCGTCCTGATCAGCAACCGTCAGACGGTTTTGTTTGATCGCATACGGGGCCTTGGCGCGTTTTCTGCGGGCCAAAAGCCGCAGAAGCATCGGCTCTGCTTTCGTGTGATTTGCCTCGAGCGCTGTAAGGAAAATGCGCGTCAGCTCGCCCACATGGGTGGCTTGGCGAAAGTAGGCTTGCATAAAGTGTTCAACACCGCGTCGCCCGCCGTGATCAGTGTACCTCATCGCGGTTGCCACTTCGACCTGAAGGTCAAAGGTCAACTGATCCATCGCGCGCCCTGAGATCAGGTGCAGGTGGCAGCGCACGGCCCAAAGGAAATCTTCTGCGGTGACGAAGGTTTCGAACTCTTCGGCAGTGAATACTTTGAGATCGACCAATTCAGCAGCGTCAGTCACGCCATTGACGTATTTACTGATCCAAAACAGGGACTGCAGGTCGCGCAACCCGCCTTTGCCTTCTTTGACGTTTGGTTCAACCATATACCGCTGGCCGCCTTGTTTGCGGTGACGCTCGTCACGTTCGGCCAGCTTGGCTTCGATGAATTCGCTGGCCGTGGATTTGAAGAGGTCTTCCCAAAGCCTTGTACCCAACGCGGTTGCTAGATTGTTGTCGCCCGCAAGAAAGCGACATTCCACAAGTGAAGTGCGGATAGTGTAGTCATCGCCCGACAGCCGGACACAGTCCTTGATGGTGCGGCTGGCATGCCCGACCTTCAGCTTCAGATCCCACATCATATACAGCATCGATTCAATGACGCTTTCGGCCCAAGGGGTGATTTTGTAGGGCGTCAAAAACAGCAAGTCGACATCCGATTGCGGCGCCATTTCGCCGCGCCCGTATCCACCAACGGCAATTAGCGCCAAACGCTCGCCCTCGGTTGGGTTGGGCAATGGGTGCAGGTTTTCGCGTGCGACCTTAAGAACGATTTGAACGATTTGATCTGTGAGCCAGCTGTAAGCGCGCGTAGTGGGGCGCGATGCAAATGGTTGCGCGCGAAACGCGGTTGCAATAGTCGCCATACCGTCTTTGCGTGCTTGCGCAAGGATGGTCACCGCGGCCGCACGGATCGCTTTCTCGGACTCTGCCGTGCTGATCAATTCTGAAATCTGCGACCAGATAGCGGTGTGGTCAAAAATATCAGACGCCGGACAGATGAGCCCGTCCGGCGCGTCGCTTGCCATCATCGCTTGTGTCTCAGAGGCCGGGACCGCCAAAGCTTCTTGGGGCTTGTTCAAGGATTACCACCTGATTGTCTCGAATTGTCGCAACTGCAAGGCCGCGTTCATTTAGCCCGTTTGGCATTAACCGGAACACGCCAGCAGTACCACGGAAACCTTGCGATTGTGTCAGGGCTTCTTTGGTGAGCGCACCCGCGTTGCCAGCCGCCGCAAGTGCGCCGATGGCTGCGATGCCGTCATAGGCCAGTCCGGCCAACGGGTGCGGTTGCGTGCCATATGTCGCGGCATAGCGATTTGCAAAAAGCGTCGAAGTGCTTTGATCTGGCAGGGCGAACAAACCACCGTCAAGTCCAGGCAAAGCCACCAGCTGCGGCAGCGTGTCCCAGCGCGTCAAACCGATGAAAGGGGACCGTGTGATGTCCATTCCTGCATCAGGCAACGCCGTTGCAACAATAGGTAGATCGGCGTTCGCACCTGCTGTGGTAAAGACAGCTTGCGCGCCAGAGCCACGCACGTTTGACACAATCCGCCGCGTGGAAGAGAAAATACCTTGCTGTGACAGGGGGTAGCTTTCTACGCCCACGATTTGGCCACCATTGCCACGCACGGCGGCACTGATTGCATCACGTCCAACATTGCCGGGTAGGTCCTCGCCATGCAAAACCATGTAGCGGCTGATGCCTTGGCGGCTGGCATATTGGACCAAACGATTGGCTGTGTTGTCAAAAGTAGCACCAAGAATAAAGACATTCCCGCCTGCAAAAGCGCTGTTGTTGGAAAACGCGAGCACGTTTACGTCACGGCCAGCAATCGCGACGCCTGCCGCGTTGGCCGCTTCGCCAAACAGCGGACCGATGATGATCTTTGCACCATTGTTGACAGCCTGGGTTGCTGCGATCGCAGCCTGCTGTGGGTTGCCGCCTGCGGTGTTGTAGACCCGCAGTTCGACCTCTGCGCCCTGCAAGTCAGCAATAGCGAGGCGGGCCGCATTTTCAAAATTCCGTGCCAGCTGGTTGTCGGTCGCTTGTGATGATCCGCCAGGTACAAGCAGTGCGACTTGGATCGGTTTGGTGACATCAATCTGTTGCCCGACATTGGCGTCTGTTGCGAGGGTCACATCACATGCGGAAAGCCACAGCAAAGATATAAAAGCAAAAAACTGCGCGAGCGGCTTGCGGGTACTTGTGAAACGGGCAAACATGAGCGGTATTCCTTCTGGAGCAAGCGAACGGTCTGCGAAATATGCTTCGCAGGCGTCTCGGTAATTGAGTCTAGCATAAAGCAGGGGGCACGCGGGTCTAGATATGAATTTTTTAATCAAGCCACTTGCCGCCGGCCTGTATTTTGTTGCGACACCAATTGGTGCCGCGCGGGATATTACTTTGCGCGGTCTCGACATTTTGGCATCTGCGGACTTGATCGCAGCCGAAGACACCCGCACCGCCCGGAAATTAATGGAAATTCACGGTGTGCCGTTGAACGGCCGCAAGGTTGTGGCCTTTCATGACCATAGTGGGGAAAGTGCTGTCGCTCGGCTGATCGACGATATTAAGGGCGGAAAATCAGTCGCTTATGTGTCAGAGGCTGGGACGCCGTTGG
>RCNC010003543.1_pt1 | contig 10179 bp, 7 predicted proteins | sample 2041301 | NCBI WGS metagenome assembly RCNC01 (sample SAMN09708231, study PRJNA481090) | Marine sediment metagenome, whole genome shotgun sequencing project. | biome: marine sediment; feature: ocean; material: sediment; isolation source: Sewage treatment plant 13A marine sediment (STP13A) ... | reverse complement strand
TTCCGATCTGTTCATCGAGAGTTGAATTACTCCACCCTTAGTGATAGGAGTCTCAATGAAGTCTGATATACCTGCTCTGGCAGCTACAATCTCGATGAACTCGTTCTGGTTAGAAGGCTTTGGAGGAAATAGACCTTCATACTCATCGAGAACGGTACTTACAGACTGATGCAAAGGGATGTTGCTTTACTCTCCTGTCTTGCTGCTCCTGACGCTTAAAATGCCATTCACTACACGCTCACAACTGACCATATCCCAGTCCTCGAACCGCAACCCAGTAAAAGCACGACTTATCACCATAATTCCTACAAATACTCCACAAGTCCACAAGTTCATGGTTTGGTGTCCACAATCCCATTGGGGTGGTAACTCGAAGTTTGACGGGAAAATAACTGGCAAGATTTTAATAGATTTACCGAACGGAATTACCATATTCTGTATAGGATATGTATATAGTATTGAGATAAATATTGTAATCAATTGATTTACACCGTTTTTATAGTTTGTAAATTAAAAATAGTAAATTAAGCGGGCAAAAACCCAAGACCATGTTTAGAATAGGAGTTCTGTCAGATACCCACGGCTTTTATGATTCGAGGATCGCGACCTATTTTGGGGAATGTGATGAAATCTGGCATGCCGGAGATATAGGTGACTATGAAGTTATTATTCAACTCAATCGAATAGCTCCGGTGGTGGCCGTGTACGGTAATATAGACGGTACATCCATCCGCTCCAGGTATCCCGGTCACCAGCGTCAGCTTCGTGAGGGACTCGATATCTGGATGACCCACATTGGCGGATACCCGGGCAACTATGATTATCGGGTAAAGCCAGACATAATTGAAAAGCCTCCGGGCCTCTTTATTTCGGGACACTCGCATATACTAAAAGTGATGCCCGATAAGAAACATGGATTTCTTCATATCAATCCTGGTGCTGCAGGGCGCAATGGGATGCATAAGGTGCGTACCCTGGTACGTTTTGAAATAGAAAGCGCTCGCATAGGAAACCTGGATGTTATTGAGCTAGGAACGCGTTCCACGGATTAAAAACAAGGCCTTACTCCTGATCTTCAAACTCCAGGAAACGATTGATAAACAGATCCAATCTCCTCCGTGCAGCCAGACTGTATACATACTGCCCCTTTCCAACACGGCCTTTGAGCCTTCGATCTCCAGCTTTCAGGTCAAAAACAATACCATTGAAGATCTGGTTGGACGAGAGTACCTGCAGCCCTCCTGGTGTGTAAGCAATATAGTACCAGGTCTTGTCATCTGCCCTCAGGTAGATGTCAAACAGGTCACCAGAGCCTCTTTCCACCAGCTCAATATAGGCTTCCACCTTCTTATTCACCTGGATATCGCCAATATTCCCTATTCCTACCAGTCCTTTATAACGGAACGAACGGGAGTCCTGGTGCCATTCCAGCCTAAGGTCATTGAAGAAAATGGTATGTTTCCACTGAGCGGGAATTTCCTCGTAGGTTCCGGTAAGTCCCAACTGTCGCTCCAGCTTTATAGCCATCTCCCTACCCAGCAAGTCTTTCATTGCCAACTGATAGTGAGGTGATGTGAGATCAACCGGATCAAGGCTGGGCAGAGCGTCAATATCCGTTCCCATTACCTCGAGGGCCTCAGGAGAAAAGAAGAAATCAAGTCCAAGAACCAGATGGGTATCAAATTCTCCTTCAACAATCTTATGGCTTGCATTTCCTGTCGATACCATCTCCACGCTACCGAAATCCAGGTTAAGATTGACGGGGCCCTCCCCATAAACCCTGCATTGTTCTGTCTCCAATCTCAGGTAGGACCCGGGCCAACTCAGGTCTGCCAGTTTCTCAGGAGTGGATAAAATATAGTCTTCCCGCTCCGGATCATAGATCAATTCTCCACTGGCAGTTGTAATGTTGGCATCAAAATAGTCTTTTCTCGCGGAAAGGAAGGTAGAATATATGTGAGTGGAGTCCCTTGTTATCATGGTGCCTGAGAAGATCTTATTCATAGCGGTGTTTTGCATCTGTTCAGGGATGGGGATGCGGATATTTGCCGGATCGATAATTGCAGTGAAGCGTAACCAGGATTTGACAATATCACAGGAATGAACCAATCTGGTTCCACCGTCAAAGGTTAGAAAGGGATCATCCGCAGAAAGCTGTACATCTCCCTGGAAATCGAAAAAGGGACTTAACATAAATGACGCATCCTCTTCCACCTTTGCTGTAGCTAGCGTTAGGATGGAGGTATCAACCCATACCTTGTCGAAATAAAGCTGATAAGCATTCCCAAATGCATCCAGGTAATCATAGTTTCCCGATCCAGTGTAGTCTTTGGCTCCATTTACAGCTATAGTAGCATCATAAATCAGGTACTGGCGGCTATATTGGTTGGCCATTACCTTCGCATTATTAAGCACGCTCATGGTGGCCCTGTATCCAATACTAAGCTCTTTTTCATAGGGGAAAACGAAGGCATCTGCCACCTTAATAAATGGAACTTCAGAGGCATACAGTATCCTGGCGCCGTAATCATAGATAGCTTTGGGAGCGACAAAATTCAGACTGTCCTGTTGGGGATGTATCGATGTATAGGTGGGTCCATTGGTCCTCAACGAATCTATACCAATATCCACATTGTTTTCTGGAAGGATTGCACCCTGAGACAGGGTCACCGATTGCTGATCCATATCCCAGTTGATTTGATCAAGGTGCGTTTCATAGAGATTATATGGGAACTCTATCAGGGTAGCATCCCCATTGGCCCTGAATTCTCCCATTCGTTGATCCAGGTCCACAAAAATATTCACATCATTGGTTAGGAAGGGAATCTCATCAAAGGAGTCTGCAGTCAGCTTTACACCTGAAGAATCGGCACTAAATGTGCTGGACCCATAGCGAAACCGATCCGATTCAAAACGTGCATCAGGGAAACCCATAACTCCGCTCCCTGTAAGTCCGGAAGGAGAAAGGGCCAGGTCACCTGCATGAAAGATGCTGTCATTGAAGATATGAAATATCTCTTCCACCCTTGACATTTCAAGCAGGTTCTCCCCGGGAATTAATTTCAAATCTGCCACACTGATCTCCACCCAGGGATACTCTGTTCCCTCTGTACTATCCTGAAGGAGGAAAGATCGTGTGCGTGCCATCATAGAGTCCGGATGCATCATAAAGAGATCCGATGTTGTGGAGGAGCCCAGGAAATCAAAGGAGCCATAGCCACGTAAGCCCCCGCTACTCATCTCAATATCATTATAAAAGGTCCCCACTCCCCCATATAGTCCAATGCCTTCTTCAGTGGTCTCCATAATGAATCCCAGCGAGTTATCTTCCCTAAGAGTCATTTCCATCTCCATGGGTGGAAGGATTCCTGCAGAGATAAAAGTTCCACGAGGTGCAATGGCCTCGGGACTGAAATTATCCAGACTGTCGATGGTAAAGGGCTCCAGCTCAAAGTAAAAATCTTCCCGGTGATAGACTCCGTTTTGAATAAAGGGATCGTCAAAATAAATATAGGATCCTTCCAAGCTGGTGAATGAAGGGTATTGTGGGAAATTCTCCAGGCCGGACTTATTCTGGGGATCATCGATCAATAACTGGCCCGTCATATTTTCCATGGCATTTTCGATTCGCCTCAGAACAGGTTCTCCATACTCGTTATACTCGTCGGTCGTTATCGATATCTTAAGAGAATCGATCTTTTGCATCTCTATTTTAAAGTCATTGTAGTCGAAATAGAAGTTCTTTCCGGAAAACTGAAACAGACCTGCATCAACAAGACCATCAAACTGAAATGATCTGTTTCGTTTCATAACAATACGATTGTCGGTGGGAATCAATCTTACATTCTGGGAATCGCTCAGGAATATCACTGGAATTCCAGAAATGGTCAGATCACGAGTATACAGATCCAGCTGGGCGTTTGAGGCACTCTCCAGCCGGGAGATAAAGCGTATTACATCGTAGTCCCTTTGTCGCATGGAGGAAGAGATGTAGTCAAAGGTTTTCTGACGTACAGTAATCAGATCTTTGCTATCATCGTAATAGACAAATCCATATTTAGCCAGGCCCATCAGAAGATGACGTACCTGGTAGGGTGGATAGGCAATATACTGGGCATAATTTGGCATAGCAAATGTCCGTCCCCCCAACATCTTGGAATAAGTATAGAGCTGGGCCAGAGGGTGTTCTATATCCATTCCCTGTATGTCCAGAAAGAAGTCGTAGTCAAAAAAGGAAGCTGATTCAAAGGTAGCACGCCCCACAGAGGTTCCCTGTAAGGCTTGTAGTTTCATAAAGGATTCTCCTCTGTTCCAGCTTAGCTCATCAAAATTCATATCGATGTTGTGGTAGCTGTTGGAATATGGGCCCAGTGACTTGAAATCCTCAGACTTATTAAGCCGCAATTGGTCATTGCTTACATCAAATGAAAGTTCAAGATCTGGATGAAAGATTGAATCCTCTGCAAAATATATGGAAATGGAAGCATGTGGTGATCTTATGAATCTGCCATTCATAGCGACCCTGTCCGTTTGAGCCCTCAGACGAAGCGTGTCATTGGCAAAGACTTCCAGGACTGCCGGTTCCCCACCCACGGATGAACCCACCAGGTTGGCCCCCTCGATGGCCAATCCCCCACTATAATGAATCCCGGGAATAAAATTCTCGATCCTGTATGAATTCTTATAGGAGAGGAATTTCGGATAGGCAATGGAACTCAGGTCCTTTATAAGTGTAACCTTATCTTCTAGTTTTCCCACAGCTATCCCGTCAAACAGGGCCGGGTAGAATAGCTTTACAGAATCGGCTGTATATCCGGGAGTCTTCAGGTTAATTTTGAAATCATCCATTACAGCATTCAATTCATTTTCCGGCATGCCAGTCCGCTCCCAGGTCACCATTCCATGGCTACCATACCATTGTAGTTCAAATGGATCTACGTAGCCTGTGGCATTCTTTATCTGAATATAATCCCGGTCGAAATAGCAGGCAACAACAACATCATCGAAATCAATAGTTAATTTCTCATTCGTACGAAATTGAAATGTGGGACTTGACACCCTCCAAATAATGGAGTTAGATTTGTATAGTATATTATCATCCAGTAGATTAAGGGATAAGGTAAGCAGCTGATCAATGGCCACAAGGGAAGCATCATCCCTTTTTAGAAACAGTGTGAATCCCTCCAGCCATTCTTCGTATCCATGGGAAGTCTTCTGTTCTGTGAAAAACTCCATCATGATACGTTCATACTTGATAAAATGAGGTCTGGGCCTGCATCTACGTTTAAGCAACATATTAGATACTTCAATGATCTCCAGTTGCTGTTCATAGGAGAGGGAGTCATATACATGAAGAAAACGCTGAAAATCGCCGATCTCGGATGTCTCAAGATGGGCACCGGTAAATATGCTTAATTCATTTACATACTGTCCGGTATCACTGGTAAACTCCCTGATTGACTGTGCAGCTAACAGCTTGACCAGAAGAAGTAAGGTAATGGATAGAATAGCTTTTTTCATAGGGGCTAATCAGGGTTCCGCTTTAACAAAAGTGAGGGAAATCCAGTTGGCTTCCTCTCCGGTACTCAAATGTTTCAAGTCACACCTATAGGCCTCATTCAATATATATTGCACATCCTCTGCAAGAATACCACTGACTATCATCAGTCCCTTATCAGAGAGATGTTCTGTATATATGGACATATCCCTGACAAGAGTATTCCTTGTGATATTGGCCAATATCATATGGAACTTTTCCTTGTCGAGAACACCTGCATCACCAAGTCTTACATCCATTGCAGAGGACCCGTTCCTCTTAATATTTTCAAGTGCATTTTCATAAGCCCACTGGTCATTATCCACCCCCAGCACCCTTTCTGCACCCAACTTGCAGGCATATATTCCTAATACGCCCGTCCCACAACCCATGTCAAGAATTCTTTTCCCCTCCATAGGATAATTTCCCATTTCCCTGATCATCAACTTGGTGGTATGATGATGACCGGTACCGAAAGACATCTTTGGTTCAATTATCAGGGTATATTCAAGGTCGATGGAGGAGTCATGAAAGGGGGCTCTGATAAGCACCCTTTCATCGATAAGTACCGGGTCGAATTTCTTCTCCCACTCCTCGTTCCAGTTCTGATCTTCGGTCTTATGAAACCTGTACTGAACCTTTATGTTGCCACCTGCCAATTCATCAATCAGCTGATTCATTGCTTCGGCAACATAAAGCTCTTCATCAATATAGGCCTGGATATCGTCATCACCCTCCACAAATCCCTCGAATCCAATCTGCGCCATCTTCGCAAAAAGGATCTCCTTTTCAGTGCTACTCCACGATCGGGCCGGTATAACGAATTCCAGGTATGCCATTGAGACTGTTTAGTCTAATAGGCATTCACTATACCCATGAAATCTTCCGCTTTAAGTGCTGCACCACCAATCAGTCCGCCATCCACATCTGGATTGGAAAAAAGTTCCGAAGCATTAGAAGGCTTGCAGCTTCCACCATAGAGAATGGACATATTTTCAGCCACCTCCTTATCAAATAACTCCACCAGAAGATCCCTGATAAACTTATGCATTTCCTGAGCCTGATCCGGGCTGGCTACTACACCTGTTCCAATGGCCCAAACCGGTTCATAAGCAATTACTACATTACTCATATCCTCCTTGGTCAGACCAGCCAGTCCCACGCTAAGCTGCTCTCTGATAACATCAAAATGCTTTCCACCTTCACGCTCTTCAAGCACCTCTCCACAGCAGAAAATAGGTTTCAATCCCTTTGAAAGAACAAGCTTGGTCTTCTTGTTCAGAAGTTCATTGCCTTCATGATAGTAAGAACGTCTCTCTGAATGTCCCAGTATCACATACTCAACGCCCACTGAGATAAGCATATCCGGAGAAATCTCACCCGTATAGGCGCCTGACTCTTCCGACGCACAATTCTGTGCGCTCAGTTTCACGCCATCAATCAAGTCGTTCACCCTGCTAAGGTGGGTATATGGAGGGGCGATAATTACCAGGGCATCACTTTGTTTCTCCTTTTCAAGTTTTTCAACTGCTTTGGCAAGTTCCATCCCGTCTTTAAGAAGGGTATTCATTTTCCAGTTTCCAGCAACAATTTTCTTTCTCATTTTTCTCTACGTTAAAAATTCTTATTTAAAAATAGTAAAATTCATTAGGTATCAGTGTAATCAGGTTCTATGTCCGAAGTGGCGAGATATAACCTGAGAGTAATATCGCTATGAACAAAGCCAGCACAAAGGCAAGGCTCACTCCATTTTCCCTCTTTCTTGCATCTTCATTCAGCAATAATTCCGGGATAAAGTGATCAAATTCAACTACATCGAAGGAGAATTCATCGTAGGCTCCTCCGGCCTCCATTAAAAGCTGTGTTTCTTCATCCAGGGGAGCTGAAGCATTGCCGATGAGTTCCGACCAATACGGATCCAGTTGCTCCAGGGTCGGGAAATCCCTAAAAGCCCATTTCCCCAGGATGGTTCCATTTTTCACAAGCATAAATCCGGGATTTGAACGTACAATGGTCTTTAGCATAATCTCATCCCCGGCCAGAAAGGGATAGCCGAGACCCAGGTCTGAAGATATCGATTCCACCTCTGCCGAAGTAGATGAGGTCACCGCATAAAAGGAAAAATCACTTGCAAATACTTCCAGTTGGGACCATTCTCCAGCATGGCTCAATGCTTCTTTGTCAGCCCCTGCCAGGTCATGACTAATCATGAAGAGGCTATATCCCCTATTGGAGAGGATCTCATCCACCAGGTCGTTACCATAAGCATCCATAATAGCAAAATCATGAATGGGGGGGTCGTAGCCCCTGCTCACCAGCTTCGATTCGCTATCGACAAAGACCCACTGAAGGGTATCTTTCGGATAATTCTCCATGCTAAAGGATTCCGACTTTCCTGTCTGCTTATTCCTGTAAATCAGGGTTGTGGTGTATTCATCTGTGGCTACTCCATCGGGAATTTCCATTTCCTCCCTAATTACTGTACCCACATCGTAGGGTCTGAAATCGATCAACGGCAGATGCCTGTAATTCCAGAAAGAAAAGAGTGAAGCGCCTGCAAACAGAACCCCCACCACAATCCACTCCCGAAGCACAGGACCAGAATCATAGGTGCTGTTCCTTCCAAAATAGAGAAGAAGCACAAAAACCATCAGCACCACGTTCTTAAAAAAGGTTTGCCAATTGGTGAGAATCAAAGCATCGCCAAAACAGCCACAATCCGATACCGGATTAAATAGTGCCAGGATGAAAGTCAGCAGTGTAAAAAAGGACATAAACCACAACAATACAGTGAATGTGGTCTTTCTTCGGTAGCCAAGAACCAGGGTAAGTCCCAGTATCAGTTCAAAGGCAGAAAGGAAGATTCCCATGGGAAGTGCAAGGAAATCCAGGAAACCCAGTTTAAATGCTGTGAAGTAATCTGCAAACTTGTAGGCCGACCCCAGAGGATCAACAGCCTTCACAAAGCCGCTAAAGATAAAGACCACACCAACAAGTAAACGACTTAATAAGCGAATGTACTTCATTACAGTAACTCCATACGTTTAATAATAAGATCCGAAATTTCTTCCGGGGGAAGCATGATACCATCAGGGTCCATACAATCAACAAGGTCCAGATCATCCACATGGTCATGCAGGGAAAGATAAACCTGCTGGACTTGCTCCTGGAATACCAGATCTTCCTCATGTATATCGCGTTCCCCTTTTAAGTAGGCCCTGTCATCTCCGTTTCTGGCTATATTCAGTTGCTTTCGGGTAAATTCAAATGGAACATTCAGGTAGAGGTTCAGGTCGGGCCTGGGCAGTTTGTTATATCCAAACTCAAAATCCAGGATCCAATCCCTCAAACGCTCCTGTTCTTTCACATCAGCCAGTTTGGCACACTGAAATGCAATATTCGAATAGACATAACGGTCCATAATTACCAGTATTCCCTCCTCCATCCACTGTCTTATCAGTGAAGAGGCATCTGCCCTGTCGCCCGCGTATATCAGGGCAACCAGGTATGGATCAACCTGGTCATTGGCACCCATTTCTCCCCGCAGGAACCTGGCTATAAGCTCCCCGTAAATGCCTTCTTCCAGCCTTGGGAAATGGAGATATTTGTAGGGAACAGCATTCTGTTCAAGATGTTCCCGCAAGAGTTTCAACTGGGTGGATTTCCCTGAGCCATCCAATCCTTCTATAACCAAGAAACGCATGAATCTACTTTGGATTATTTGTGTATTTTTAAATCAGTTTCCAAACTTACAAAATATAGGCTCAACCTATTGAGAATAGATGAAGAACTTCTCCACATCTGACCCACTCTTTTCAAGGAATTTATCATTAAACCTGGATGGAAGGATCATGGACCTGTCTACCCCTCGTGTGATGGGAATTATCAATACCACTCCGGATTCCTTCTATAATGGAAGCAGGGTACCCGAACCTGCTCAGGCACTTGAGAAGGCAAAGGAAATGATTGACCAGGGGGCCGATATCCTGGATGTGGGCGCAGTTTCTACCCGGCCAGGCTCCCAGGAGATTTCAGAAACGGAAGAAATTGAGCGCCTCTCACCTGTCCTTGAAGTCCTGAGGGAAACTTTTCCTGACTTCCCCATTTCGGTGGATACCTGGAGAGCTGGTGTGGCGCGAAGTGTAAGAGAGAGATTTGGGATCCAGATGATCAATGATATTTCGGCCGGAAAGCTCGATCCGGATATGTTTCCCACCATGGCGAAACTGGGTATTCCTTATATTATCATGCACATGCAGGGATCTCCATCAAACATGCAGGACGACCCGGTTTATGAGAATATTGTGGATGAACTGCTCCAATTCTTTGCGGAAAGGGTGTACAAATTGAGAAAACTTGGCGTGAATGATATCATTATCGATCCGGGATTTGGATTTGGGAAAACACTTGAACAAAACTATACACTTCTGGGCCAGTTTGATTCTTTCAGGATACTTGAACTTCCCCTGATGGCTGGGATTTCGCGTAAATCAATGATTTACAACCTATTAGAATCCGAGCCCGATGATGCACTCAACGGAAGTACAGCCGCACATATGGCAGTATTACTTAAAGGTGCCAGGCTCCTCAGGGTTCACGATGTAAAGGCCGCAGTGGAAACTGTGAAGATCTTCCAGCAGATT
>RCNC010008209.1_pt1 | contig 10180 bp, 7 predicted proteins | sample 2041301 | NCBI WGS metagenome assembly RCNC01 (sample SAMN09708231, study PRJNA481090) | Marine sediment metagenome, whole genome shotgun sequencing project. | biome: marine sediment; feature: ocean; material: sediment; isolation source: Sewage treatment plant 13A marine sediment (STP13A) ... | reverse complement strand
TCTGTGCCATTGGAGTCAGATCGGGGAGATATGTAACCATGCATGGATTTGCTCTTAATGTGAATACCAACCTGGACTATTTTACCTATATCAATCCCTGTGGTTTTGAGACCAAGGGGGTCACCTCCATGGAGAAGGAGTTAGGCAAGCCCATGGATTTCAACCAAATCAAGGAAGAGCTTCGAACAATAATATTGCGAAAGTTTCTATCTGAAAATCAATAATATATGACTATGCTTACTAGATTATTCTATAGTGTCATGGTCCTTTCCATGGCTGTGTTCTTATGGGGATGCACTCCTGTCTCCGATAGTGGAGAGTCTGGGAATAAAGGAGACATGCTTGTTGTTTTCCTGGTGAGACATGCCGAGAAGGTGGATCAGAGCATGGATCCGGATCTCTCAGAGGATGGATACCTCAGGGCCGAGGCCCTGGCCCTGGCCCTGGCTGATGCAAGTATTGAGCAAGTACATAGCTCCGGTTTTATCCGGACCAAACTGACGGCCAAACCAGTGGCTGAAAGGTTTGGACTTGAGATCGAACTGTATAATCCCAAAGACCTGTATACGCTTGCTGACCAATTGAAAGCGGCGGGCGGTCGACACCTGGTTGTGGGACACAGTAACACCACGCCGGCCCTGGTGGAGATACTGGGTGGCGATCCCGGGTCTGCTATTGAAGAAAAGAATGAATACGACCGACTGTATATCCTCACCCTTACTAAGGATGAAGTGAGTACCGTTTTACTGCGCTATGGCAAGCCCTGCTCAAGTTTGCCCAGTAACATCAGCGCTTCCTCTCTCGAGGTGCCGCAGACTTCTGGTTCGGCTTTGAACTGATCACACACTTTTGGTCGTCGCGGATCATCGAAAATCAGGCAACGGTAGTCACTGGAGAGATGAATGCAAGGCACTCCCCCTGGTTTACCCCGGGGCATTCCAGGAATGGATGAGGAGATAGAAGGGGCAATACAACACGCCCCGCATTTTTCGCGGCACTTCATAAGACTGGATAACAGTCTCAAGGTACAAAACTCTTCAAAAAGATTCTATTTCCCGCTTGGACGGGGATAGAAATCGGGCGAGTAGTTCTTCAGTTTCTCTCTGCGGAGTTTGACCTTTTCATCATTTTCATAGAAAAGGGTTTCATCGTGCTGACTCATATCGAGTCCCACATCTTCATACAAACTGGGGACGCGCATGGGAACAATCTTGTTGGTGATCCAGAAGAGCAGCAGAGAGCCGCCAAAGGCAAAAGCAGATACAATCACAAGCGCGAGCAGATGAAACAGGAAGGTAGTTGTTTCGCCATGGATCAAGCCTACCTCCTCGGCAAATACACCTGTAAGCAGCATCCCAACCATCCCGCCAAGTCCGTGTGCCGGAAATACGTCGAGGGTATCATCCACACCTCTCCGCGAGAAATAGAAGATCATCAGGTTGCTGGCAATGGCTGCAAATCCTCCGATAAACATACTGGCCCCAACGGATACAAATCCGGCTGCAGGGGTAATGGCCACCAGTCCTACCACCGCTCCAACACAGGCACCCAGGGCAGATGGTTTTCTTCCTCGTACACCATCAAAGAAGATATAGACCAGCATGGCCGAGGCCGAGGCTGTATTCGTATTCAGAAGCGCTTTTACGGCTACATCTGATGCCTCAAGGGCCGAACCGGCATTAAATCCGAACCAGCCAAACCAAAGCAAGCCGGTTCCCAGAAGTACGAATGGTATATTGGCCGGATAGGAGGGTCTTGCATAATCGCGTCGACGACCAAAGAAAAAGGCTCCTGCCAGGGCAGCCATCCCGGCTGACATATGTACCACGGTACCCCCTGCAAAATCTAATACACCCCAGTTTCGCAGGAAACCATTGGGATGCCAGGTCCAGTGGGCCAGCGGACAATAAATAAATATCATAAAGAGTACCATAAATATCATCAGAGCTGTAAAGCGAACCCTCCCGGCAAAAGAACCGGTAAAGAGGGCCGGGGTAATGATGGCAAATTTCAATTGGAAAAGGGCGAACAGGGCCAGCGGTATGGTAGCTGCAAAATTGGGATCAGGCGCACCACCAACCCCTTTGAACATAAAGAAGGTGGCCGGATTGCCAAATAGTCCGAATCCTTCGGCACCAATGCTGTCCCCAAAAGCGAGACTGAAACCAAAGACCACCCAGAGGATGCTGATCAGTCCCATGGCTATAAAACTCTGAAGTATGGTAGAGATAACGTTTTTTGGTCTCACCATTCCCCCATAAAAAAAGCCAAGTCCGGGGGTCATCAGAAATACCAGGGCAGTGGAGGCAAGCATCCAGGCCACATCACCCTTATCAAGACCTGAAGTATCACCGGTATCGAAGCTGAAGGGGAAGATGATTCCCAAAAGCGCAATTATTCCAAATGCGATCAGTGCAAAAAGCCATTGTTTCTTCATGAGGCAGTCATATTTATTGTTATACTATGCAAATATAACAAAATATGAAACTACCCCTGTTTAAATAGGGGTATAGTATTAAAAATATATAAAATATTGGGCGACTATACCTGAAATAGGGGAGGGTAAGGACGAATATTGGATTTAGGATTCTTTTTATGACAGGAATTCGTCGATCTTTTTGGCTGCCCTTCGTCCCGAAGCAATGGCATTAACCACCAGGCTGGCACCACTGGCAGCATCACCAGCTGCAAATACCTTATCTATATTGGTGGCCATGGAGAAATTTACATCTATATTCTTTCGGCTGTTCAGTGATATGTCCAGTTCGGTGAGCAAGCCTTCATGAACAGGATGAACAAATCCCATGGCCAGAAGAATCAGATCGGCATCAATTTGCTCTATGGTTCCGGGTACGGCTTTCATATTGTGGCTACCATTTAACTGTTCCCAGGACACCTCCTCAAGCTCTGCATGAGTCACGCGCTGCTGCATTCCCACGAAGCGTAGTGTTGAGAGGCTCCATCTTCGTTCACATCCCTCTTCATGTGATGTGGAGGTTTTCAGGGTCTTCGCAAAATAGGGCCAGGGATTATCCCCGTTCCGTTGCTCGGGTGGTTTGGGAAGAATTTCAATCTGGGTCACACTCTTTGCACCCTGTCGAATGGCAGTGCCCACGCAATCGGAACCTGTATCGCCGCCTCCGATAACAAGTGCATGACGGTTCTCGGCTGTAATCCGGTTATCATAAGCCACATAGGCTCCGTCATTTACCTTATTCTGCTGGGTCAGGTAGTCCATGGCAAAGTGAATACCATCCAGCTCCCTGCCTTCTATATTCAGATCCCTGGGATGCATGGCACCAATAGCAAGACAGAGAGCATCGTATTTTTCCATCAATTCTAAGCCTGAGATATCCTTTCCGATCTCGGTCTCGGTTTTTATCTCAACACCTTCGGCCATCATTATTTTCAGCCTGCGGTCAATGGTGTGCTTGTTGAGCTTAAAATCGGGGATTCCGTAGCGCAATAATCCTCCTACCTTCCTGTCCTTTTCGATAAGGGTCACCGTATGGCCTGCCTTATTCAGCTGGTCTGCTGCAGCCATTCCAGCCGGACCACTGCCAATAACAGCCACCTTTTTCCCCGTTCTTACTTTAGGTGGATTGGGTTTGATGTAACCTTCAGCAAAAGCTTTCTCAACTATGGCGGCTTCATTCTCCCGGATGGTAACCGGATCTCCGTCGATATTCAGTACGCAGGAATGTTCACAGGGAGCCGGACAGATTCTGCCTGTAAATTCAGGAAAGTTATTGGTATGGTGCAGTCTTTCACTCGCCCCTTTCCAATCGCCCTGGTAAAGCAGATCGTTCCATTCGGGAATCAGATTATCCACCGGGCAACCCCAGTGACAATAAGGAATGCCACAATCCATACACCTGGATGCCTGGAGTTGGCGGTCCTCGGAATTAAGCACCTGTTCCACCTCTGAGTAGTCGTCCGTGCGCTCGTGAATCGGCCTGTTTCCGGCAAGTTTATTCTTTATTTTTAAGAATCCTTTAGGATCTCCCATCGTTCATACTTTTATTAATCGCTCATCATTTCCACATCTTTCTCAACACTGGCCAGTTTCTTCCTGGTCTCTTCCAGTGCCATCTCGATGAGCACTTTTTTATACTCATATGGGATCACTTTAATAAAGCGATCCATATATGCATCCATATTGGTCAGTATCTTTTCGGCTACTTTGCTGCCGGTATGTTCATAATGCATGGATATAAGATCCGAAAGCTCCTTTTTGTCATTCAGGTCTTCCACCAATGAAAGTTCCACCATTCCCATATTGCAGTAGTAGTCGAAATCGCCTTCCTCATCCAGCACATAGGCCACACCTCCACTCATTCCGGCTGCAAAATTTCGCCCGGTCTTTCCCAGGACTACCACCCGGCCTCCTGTCATATATTCACAGCAATGATCACCGACTCCCTCTACAACTGCAGTGGCACCGCTGTTCCTGACAGCAAAGCGTTCTCCTGCAACTCCGGAGATAAAAATTTTCCCTCTGGTGGCTCCATAGAGTACCGTATTTCCAATAATGATATTTTTATCTGATTCAAAGGTGGAACCCTCGGGTGGGACTACGATAATTTGACCTCCGGCCAGACCTTTTCCCAGGTAGTCGTTGCTATCACCCTCCAGGTAAAACTCCACGCCGGGAACCAGGAAGGCTCCGAAGCTCTGTCCGGCCGACCCCGCAAATCTCACCTTTAAGGTCCCTTCAGGGAGTCCATCACCTCCATACTTGCTGGCAATGGTCCCTGACAGCATGGCACCCGTGGTGCGATCAGTATTTTTGATGGACATATGGATGGTTACCGCTTCCTGGGTTTCCAGGGCAGGTTTGGCCTGCTCTATTAATCTGTGATCGATTACTCCCTCAATCTTATGATGCTGCTCTTCGGTCCGGTGCAGCGAGTTCTTTTTTGCCGCAGGTAAGAAGGCGGTCAATTCGCTCAGATCCAGATTTTTAATCTTCCAGTGCATAACCGATTCATCCCTGGTAAGGAGATCCGACCGGCCCACCAGTTCATCAAAGTTTCGGAAGCCAAGTTCGGCCATATGTTCGCGAACCTCCTCGGCAACGAAGCGAAAATAATTCTCCACAAAGTCGGCTTTCCCCCGGAATCTCTTTCTTAATTCGGGATTCTGGGTGGCAACTCCCACCGGACAGGTATTCAGGTGGCACTTGCGCATCATCACACATCCCAGCGTCACCAGGGCACTGGTCGCAAATCCAAACTCCTCGGCACCCAGCAGGGCGGCCATAATTACATCCCTGCCAGTCTTCATCTGTCCGTCGGCCTGAATTACAACCTTGCGTCTAAGGTTATTCATCACAAGGGTTTGCTGTGTCTCAGCAAGTCCGATCTCCCAGGGCAATCCGGCATGCTTAATGGAGGAGGAGGGACTGGCACCGGTTCCACCTTCGGCCCCGCTGATGGTAATCAGGTCGGCCGATGCCTTGGCAACGCCCGCAGCAATGGTCCCCACACCTGTCTCTGAAACCAGCTTTACAGAGATCTTAGCCTTTGGGTTTACATTCTTCAGATCGAAGATCAGCTGTGCCAGATCCTCGATGGAATAGATATCGTGGTGGGGTGGAGGCGATATCAGGGTAATTCCCGGAATGGAGTAGCGGGTCTTTGCGATAATCTTATCTACTTTATGTCCGGGAAGCTGGCCCCCTTCTCCAGGTTTGGCACCCTGGGCCACCTTGATCTGTATTTCATCGGCATTTACCAGGTAGTGGGTAGTTACTCCGAAACGGCCACTGGCCACCTGCTTGATGGCACTTCGTTTCGAATCCCCATTTTCCAATGGTTCAAATCTTTCCGGATCCTCACCACCTTCGCCCGTATTGCTTCTTCCACCTATCCGGTTCATGGCAATGGCAATGGCTTCATGTGCCTCTTTGCTGATGGAGCCATAGGACATGGCACCGGTCACAAAGCGCTTCATTAAATTCTCAACTGGCTCCACCTCCTCCAGGGGGATGGGATTTCGCTTGTAAGTGAGCAATCCCCTCAGGAAGCTGGGACGTGCCGTTTCACAGTCTACCAGCATTGCATACTCCTTGTACTTCTGGTAATCGTTGTTTCTGGTGCTCCACTGGAGCAGGGCCACCGATTCTGGATTCCATGCATGGTGCTCCCCATATTTTCGGTAGGAATAGACTCCTTCGGTGAGCATCATGGCATGCACATCTTCCGTATAGGCCTTCCGGTGTGGGATAAGGACCTCTTCGGCAATCCTCCTATGCGGCTTACGGTACCTTCGAAGTATTTGTTTGTTACATCAGTGTGGATCCCAATGGCTTCGAAGATCTGCGCCGATCGGTAGCTACGCAGAGTGCTGATCCCCATTTTAGATAGAATTTTTAAAAGCCCCTTGTTCACGGCCGTGATGTAATTCTTCTGGGCTTTCTCGAAGTCCTGCTGGATCACTCTGTTCTGAACCAGTTGCTCTATAACAGCAAAGCTCATGTAGGGATTGATGATACTGGCTCCATATCCAAAAAGCAGTGCAAAATGCATTACTTCGCGTGGCTCGGCCGACTCCACCACAATATCGATCTGCATCCGCTTACGCTTGTTGATCAGGTGGTGGTGTACCGCTGAAACAGCAAGAAGGGAGGGGATAGGTGCCAGGTTTTCAGTAATATCTCTGTCAGAGAGGATGATATAATTATTGTTTTCATCCACGGCTTCTTCCGCCTGCCGGCAGATATCTTCTACCGCTTCTTCTAGTCCTGCAGCTCCCCTGGAGGCATCGAAATGTATGGATATCACCCGGTTGGAGAATCCTTTGTAGCGAAGATTCTTAACCACCTGGAAATAGGTATTGTTGATGACCGGACTCTTAAACTTGACCATTTTCACATGGTCGGGTGTTGTGTCCAGGACATTGGTTTGCAAGGATCCAAGGTAACTGGTGAGGGTCATGACCATTTCTTCACGAATGGGATCAATAGCTGGATTGGTCACCTGGGCAAAGAGCTGTTTAAAATAAGAAAAGAGCCTGTAGGGCTTCTTGCTGAGCACTGTGGTGGGTACATCATTGCCCATGGAGCTGATGGGCTCCTTGGCCGATTCTGCCATGGGCTTAATAATGGTCTCAATATCCTCCCTGCTGTAGTTAAACGAGGTGAGGTAATGCTTATAGGAATCCCCAAGTCCGGGCGCCACAACATTGCCTATCTGGATATTCTCCAGACTAACCATGTTTTTCCCTATCCAGTCTAAATACGGATGTTCCGTGGCAAGTTGCGCCTTCAGTTCATCATCCCTGTATATCTTTCCCTCCTGTACATCCACCAGAATGATTTTTCCGGGTTTCAGACGCCCCTTCTCCCTGATTTCAGCCGGATCAAAGCTCTGAACGCCCACCTCAGAGCCCATCACCATCAGGTCGTCTTTGGTAATCACATAGCGGGAGGGACGTAGACCATTACGGTCCAGCATTCCCCCTATATATCTTCCATCGCTGAAAATCAGTGAGGCCGGTCCGTCCCAGGGCTCCATAAAGGTGGAGTGGTACTGGTAAAAGGCCTTCAGTTCGGGCGAAATGGGATTTTTCTGGTTCCACGATTCCGGAATCAGGATCGACATGGCATAGGGAATTGACTTGCCGCTCATGAGCAGGAACTCGAGCACATTGTCCAGGGAGGCCGAGTCACTCTTATTGGGTTCAATCACCGGATAGATCTTCTCCAGGTCTCCCAATACATCTGATTTCAGGAGGGACTCCCGGGCCTGCATCCAGAAGCGGTTTCCCTTTACGGTATTGATCTCACCATTGTGGGCGAGCATTCTGAAAGGCTGTGCCAGGTCCCAGCTGGGGAAGGTATTGGTGCTAAAGCGTGAGTGGACCAGTGCAATAGCACTTTCAACCCTTTCATCCTGGAGGTCCAGGAAGTATTCTCCAAGTTGTTCGGAGGTAAGCATTCCCTTATAGATCAGGACCTTGGTGGACAGACTTGGTAAGTAGAATAGTGTTTTCTCCTTAAGCTTGGATGCTGCAACAAACTTCTCCACCCTTTTCCGGATGATATAAAGCTTGCGCTCCAGCTCTTCCTGGGGCAGATCGGCTCCCAGCAGGATTTGCTTTATATTGGGCTCAGCACCCCTGGCAATCTCGCCAATTACGCTGTTGTCCCTGGGAACCTCCCTGAATCCTATGAGATTCACTCCCTCGTCGTTCACAATCTGTACCAGAATCTCTTCACATTTCTTAGCTTCGCCGGCATCCCGGGGAAGGAACACCAGTCCCGTCCCAAACTGTCCCTCATGGGGAATGGAGTAACCCTGCATCAGATAGAAATCGCGGGGTATCTGGATCATAACCCCTGCACCATCTCCCGTCTTGCTATCGGCCCCTTCTGCACCCCTGTGTGTCATATTTATCAGGGTCTCAAGTCCACGCTGAATAATATTATGCGATTTCTTGCCTTTCAGATGCGCTACAAAGCCGATCCCGCAGTTGTCATGTTCAAATGCGCTCCTATATAATCCGGCCTGTTCAGGTCTCAGTAGTTCCATATTCGTCTGCATTGAGGGTCTATTAGAAAAAAGCCGTTCTCGAGAATCTGAGAACGGCTTTTTCTTATTTTAGTTCATACCATTCTTATCCGGAAGAGGCAATCCTCTTTGACACATGTCTTTTTACGATATTTGAATGGGATTTCATCGTTTCGTTTGCTATCGCAAAGATAGCTATAAAAATTACGAATCAAAACATGGAGTCTCTTTTACCTTGTGTTTTTGAAACAGAATCATGTTAATAACTTATAAATTGAAAGAGCCTGTCCTCGCCACAAGAGTCTTTTTGCTCGATCACTTGATTGGCTTTACTCAAATCCGTAAATTGCCCAGCTATGATACGTCGATCCTTCATTATTCTGGTGCTGCTGTTCACAGCCTCTCCCTTTTTGTTTGGACAGAAAACTGCTTTACTTATTGTTGATGTTCAGGAGTTTTACTTTCCTGGTGGCCGTATGCAGCTGGAAAATCCCGAACTGGCCGGAATGAATGCAGGACTGTTGCTCGATCATTTCAGAAATAATGAGATGTTGGTATACCATGTCCGCCACAATTTTGAACCTGGCGGGGATATCCATCCATATGTCAAGCCCCAGGAGGGCGAAGCGGTTTTCTCCAAGGACCAGGTCAATTCATTTGCGGGAACCGGACTGTTGGAGATGATGCAGCAGGACTCAGTTGAGCAACTGGTGATATGCGGAATGCAAACACATATGTGCGTGGAGGCTGCAGTAAGGGCTGCACATGACTTTGGATTCATATGTCTGGTTGCCTCAGATGCTTGTGCTACCAGGGCCTTACAATACGAGGAGCATATCATCCCTGCAAAGAATGTACATTACTCCACGCTCAGTAGCCTACAGGGAAGTTACGCAAGGGTAATTACCACCGATGCCATTCTCAGAGAGTTCTCTCAATCCGATCCCTAGCATTATCATTTATCTGCTTTTATATTAACTTTGGTTCACAAGAAAACCGAAGAGATGAGTAGTAAATACAGAGATGAAATCAGACGGGTGCTGGATATGGAGGCTGATGCAATTCGATCCATTCCAATAAGCACTGATTATGATAAAGTGGTTGAATTGATCTATGAGCATGTTCACCAGCGGGGAGGGAAGATCATCGCCAGTGGAATGGGAAAGGCAGGTCACGTGGCCAATCATATGGCCACCACACTCAGTTCCACAGGAACTCCGGCACTTTTTCTACATCCAAGTGAGGCACAGCACGGCGATATGGGGATTATCAGGGAAAACGATGTACTCCTGGTACTTTCCAATTCCGGGAAAACAAGAGAGATTCTTGAACTGGTAGAGCTCGCTCATATGCTGCATGCAAAGGTTCCGGTAGTGATTATCACAGGAAATCCTGAAGGTCCCCTGGCCCTGGAATCAAAATTGGTACTCTATACAGGAAACCCGGATGAGGTCTGTCCCCTGGGGCTAACACCTACCACTTCGGCCACAGCCATGGCTGTGATCAGTGATGTTCTGGTGGTCCTTATGATGAAGCGGATCGGTTTTACACCAAAAGATTATGCTCGTCGGCATCATGGAGGATACCTGGGGGAGAAATCAAGGGAGGCTGGAAATGAGGCTTAAGCGAGAGGATTCGGCTGGACTGGTCATTGACATCCAGGGGAA
>RCNC010003542.1_pt1 | contig 10180 bp, 5 predicted proteins | sample 2041301 | NCBI WGS metagenome assembly RCNC01 (sample SAMN09708231, study PRJNA481090) | Marine sediment metagenome, whole genome shotgun sequencing project. | biome: marine sediment; feature: ocean; material: sediment; isolation source: Sewage treatment plant 13A marine sediment (STP13A) ... | reverse complement strand
GTCGTCCCGCGCCACGTACTTCCCGGCGCCGGGCACGCCGTCGGAGAGCACGAAGATCGTGTCCACCTCCGGATCGAGCAATGCCATCTCCAGACCGTCGTAGAGGTTCGTCCCGCCCGTGGGCTTCTTGCTCAGCAGGTGCTTGGAGAGAGCGGACCGGTTCTTCGACGTCAGCCTGCGCAGATGGTCCTGCCACGGGTGAATCGTGCTGTGGAAGAGGATGACGTTGACGAAGTCCCGATTCTTCATCCCCTTGACGGCATTCAGCACTTCCCGGACGGCTACGTCCAGCCGATTGCCTTCGGCGGGGGCCCCGGTCGTCTGGCGCTGGAGATCCTGGACGGCGAAGGCGAGCTGATTGCCGAGGTAGCTCGGGCCACGGGGACACGGGGGGCCCACCGGCTCATCTGGGACCTACGTCATTCGGCTCCCCTCGGGGCCGATGGGCAACCCTCTCGACGGGCCCGGGGGCGTTTCGTAGTCCCTGGTTCGTATGAGGTTCGACTCACCGTGGGCACCCAGGTTCACACCCGCCCTCTCCAGGTCAGGATGGACCCGGGGCTCTCGGTGGACCAAGAAGCCCGCCGGGCTTTGGACGCCACCCTTTCCCTGCAAGCGCAACTTGTGGGTGCTTCAGCTGTGGCTGGTGCGGCGGTGGACACCGTGTTGGCTCAAGCCGGAGCGGTCAGTCAGGCGCTGGAACACATTTCGGTTGTCCCCGCCGGCCTCGAGGGGGATGCCCGCACCCTGGAGGCCCGCGCCCAGGCCATGAAGGTCCGACTCGAGGGGCCCGGTCAGCAGGGGATCGCCCAGCAGGAAGCGGTCCTTCCGCTATCCACCATCACAAGCCGACTCTATAGTTCCACCGAGGCATGGACGGGTGCCCCCACTGCCGAACAAACCCGCCTCACGAGACGAACGCACGGAGAGATGGTGGACCTGTTGGCAGATCTTCGCTTTTTGCTGAATGACGTACTTCCTCGGGTTCGTCGAGCCATGACCGAAGCCGGAATCCCTTGGCCCGCCGGGGACCCCCCCGTCCTTCCCGAAAACCTTCTACCCCCGGTCATCTCATGATCTCTTTCAATACGTGCCTCAGGCCCCTCCGCTTTGTCATGAAGATTCCGACTCCTTTCCCAGCCTCGGTGGCCCTGACCGGCCTGGCCCTGGCCGGATCGGCGGTGATCATGTCCGCCCTGGCCCCTCCACTTCCTGTTTCGGCCCAAACATCCCTTGCTTCTGTGGAATACCGGGAGGGGCACAGGGAGGCTGCTGTGACCCGGCGGGCGGATTTGATGGAAAGGATGGAGGGGGGGCTGGCCATCATCACCAGCGCCGACCGGTCCCAACCGAACCTGTATGAGTTCTATGTTCCGGACACGGAGAACCACGATTTCGTCTTTCTCACCGGCATCTACGACGCTCCTCCGGAAGGATCGATCCTGGTTCTGAACCCGGACGGTGATACGTACCGGGAAGTCCTTTACACCGACGACGACCCAGGCGAGGCCAGACGCCTCTCAGGCATCGAGCACGTTTTTCCAAGGGCTCAATTCCTGGAACATCTAAGCAGCGCCCTCTCCGACTACCGGAACCTCCGTATCACCCAGCTTCGCTTCAAACCGGTAGCGTCTGACATGGCCCGGGGATGGGGAGATGGGGAGAAACTCCTCTACGTGAATTACCCCCGCTTTACTAATCTGAACGAACCGGCCAATCCCCGCCTGGCCTTCGTGAAGCGCCTGGAGGAGGCCACCTCCGAGTTGGTGGTCCGGGACGCCGGGGACCTTCTGAACCCCATGCGCATGGTTCTGGACGACTTCGCCATGAAGAACCTGCGCCGGTCCATCGAGATCACAGGGAAAGGCCTCATGGAAGGGATGAAGGTGGCTCGGCCGGGCCTCACCACCCTTCAGGTAATGGAGACCGTAGACTACGTATACCGTCTCCACGGGGCCCAGTTGGGTTTTCACACGGGTGTTGCGGTTGCCAGCCACCTGAACGAAACGCTTCGCTGGGAGAGTACCCGGGAAGAGGAGGCCGCCCGGAAGGGGGATGCCCGCATCGGCGAGGGTATCCTGGTTCACTTTGATACAGGCGCCGAGCTCAATCACTACTCAGCCGACGTTCAGCGCACCGTGCCGGCGGATGACCGTTTCACCGACGAGCAGCGACGAATCTACCAGGTGGTGCTGGAGGTTCAGAAGGCCGTCATCGAGGCCGTCAGACCAGGCGCCACCTGGCAGGAACTACACGACCTGGCCGTATCGATGCTTCGCGACGCCGGCGGTTGGGACGAAAGCTACACCTACGGCATCGGTCACTTCATCGGCATGGAAGTCCATGAGCACGGTGATTACCTGGCCCCCCTGGAGCCTGGCATGGTCCTGGCCATTGAGCAGGGAGCCATAGTAGACGGCACCCGTGTGGCTTTCGAGGACGACGTGTTGGTCACCGAGAAGGGGCACGAGTGGCTCACCCGGTTCATCCCTATCGAACTGGAAGAGGTAGAAACCCTCCGTCGAGAAGAGCCTTTGGTACGCCCGGCCGCCCTGCTGCGAGGGGGAGGGGCCCCGTGAAAGATCCAAAGGGGGCTCGATCGCTTTCGAGGCTCATCCCCGGTCGGCCAGCTACAGCAAGAATCTTGGAAAGAAGGCGTTTCCATTCTATCGATTCGGCTATCTTGTCGATTCAGAGCTTGGGTGCCGATACTAGAAACGTCAGGCGTTTGCCCATTCCGGGAACACGAGGATGATTGCAGACCGAATTCAAGCAGCCCGCATCCTGATGGTGGATGACGAGGAAGCGAACCTCGAGCTTCTGAAGAGGATTCTTGAGCCCGCTGGGTTCAGCAACCTCAGAACCACCAGCAGACCGGAAGAAGTCCTTGCCATTTGTCTGGAGGACCGTCCAGACCTGGTGCTTCTTGATGTTGTCATGCCGGCCCATGACGGCTTCGAGATCCTGTCGTCAATCCGAGAACAGTTGGGGGAAGAGGAGTACCTTCCGGTGCTCATCCTCACCTCCGATCATTCCGCGGAAGCCAAACGCCGGGGTCTATCTGCAGGGGCCCAGGACTTCCTGACCAAACCCTTGAGCCCGGCCGAGGTCCGCCTACGGGTTCGAAATCTTCTGGAAACCCGTTTTCTGCACTTGGCCCTTCAGGAGCACAATCGTGATCTCGAGGACAGGGTCCGCCGCCGAACGGCTGAGTTGGAGGAAGCCCACCGACAGATTCTGGCGCGGCTGGCTCGAGCCGCCGAGTTTCGAGACGATGAGACGGGGGAGCACACTCGCCGGGTAGGCCGCATGTCCGGCGCCGTTGCCGAGGAGCTCGGGCTTGATCCTGAGGAAGTGGAACTCATCCAGAGGGTTTCACCCCTTCACGACGTAGGGAAGATCGGCATTCCGGACGACATCCTCCTCCATCCGGGAGAACTCTCCCCGGAAAAGCTGGAGATCATGAGGTCCCACACCGATATTGGTGGAGACCTCATGGCGGGGAGTGATATTCCACTCCTGAAGGTCGCCGAACAGATTGCCAGGACCCACCATGAGTGGTGGAACGGGAACGGCTACCCCGAGGGGCTTTCCGGCGAGGAGATCCCCATCGCAGGGAGGATCGTAGCAGTGGCTGACAGCTTCGACGCCCTCTCCCATCGGCGGCCATACAAGCCGGCATGGAGTTTGGGTGACGCCTGGGCCGAGATCGAACGAAAATCCGGAACCCATTTCGACCCGGCTGTAGTCGGGGCGTTTAAGACGGTACTCAACGCCACCGGCTTGACCATCGGGAACCCGCAATGAACCGACCGGCCGTGCCGAAACCCGATCCGCAACGGAGCCGATCCCTCGCTCCCGGGTTGATATTTCTGGCAGTCGTTTTGTCCATGACAGGGTGCAGTCTCCTCCAGAGCAAACCCGCCCCTCCCCCTTCCGGGCCGTATCATACGGGGATGCTTCGCCTCGCCGAAGGCGACTTCGCCGGGGCCGACCAGGCCTTCCGGGAGTCGGCCTCACATTGTGAATCGGGCTCGGATGGCCGACGGTCTCTTCTATTCCTTTCCTTTATGGCTCTTGACCCCCGAAACCCTGGGGCTCAACCAGATTCCGCTGCCCTCATGGCGGCCCGTGTTCTGAATCTTCCGAACAAGACGCCGGACGAAACGTTGGAAGCGGAGGCGTTGTACGTGACTGCCCTCGATCGAGGGGCGGATCCTGAGCTGCGCATCGACCCGGCAGCCCCAGGCTTGGCCGTCCGTTTCGGCGGATGCGATGAGCCGTTCCCTCCCCGTGAGGTTCGGCCTCTACCGGTTCTGGTCAACCCTACAGCCACCCTCCTTCAAAGCGCTGACTCAGAGAGGGGTGCTTTGGAGGATGAAAACCAGGCCCTTCTGCTGAAGGTCCAAGAGCAGGCCATGACCGTTCAGGAGTTGCAGTTGGCCCTCGAAGAGGTCCAGGCTGAGCTCAAGAGAATCCGGGAACTCATGAGACTCCCGGACACCAGCATAGTTCGGTACTCCCCGAGCAAATGACGGTCAGAGACCGATTAGTAGCAGCCTTCCTCCTTGTGGGGGCTGTACTCTCCATCCCCGCCATCTTCGCTGCTGACAGCCTCGGAAGCCTTCGTGATCTAGCGGTCAGGGACCGAGCCAACCACGCGGAGGCAGCCCTGGCCTTGGGAGGAATCGAAACCAGCCTCGCCGAATTGGACCTTCATCTTCGGAGCTACGTGGCGACGCCGGATTCATCCCTCCGCCACTCTGTGTTTACCAACCTCGACGACCTCAATAACGAAGCGGGTAAGATAGAGCAAGCTGGCTATGGGAATGCTGCAGGTGCCCTGGACTCCCAACTGACGCGGCTCGAGCAGGGCATCCAGGCCATCGACTCCCTCCTCCTGGCAGGAGGGCTTAGGGAGGCCACCGATACCTTCTTCAGCCTCCAATCGGGCATTCAGGAGGCTCGAGACGGCCTCGTCTCCATCGCGGCCACGGTGGACGCTCGGGCCTCGGCCGATTTCCAGCGGGCGGAGGAGATCTCCACATCGGCCAGGGGGACCACCCTTCTGACGATGCTCTTAGGGATGATTTTGGTCGGGCTGGTTACGCTCTGGACGACTCAAGCTCTCTGGTCCCCTCTGGAGAAGCTTCGTCTGGCTCTGTCCCATGTCGCCGATGGAGACTATGCCGTCCCCGACGATCTTCCCTATGACCGAACCGATGAGATCGGGGAACTGTCGACCTCTTTCAGGACCATGGCTGGCCGTCTGGAAGAGCTGGACCGCCTGAAGTCGGAGTTCGTGGGCGTTGCCAGCCACGAACTGAAAACGCCCATCAACGTGATTCGTGGATACACGGAGCTTATCGAGGAAGAGCTCGAAGGGGAGTTGACCCCGAATCAACGGGATATTCTCGATCGCATAGCCGACCAGACTCGCTCCATGACTCGTATGGTGAGCCGCCTGATGGACATCAGCCGGTTGGAGACCGGTGGGTATACCATGGACCTTGAAGTGATCCTTCTTCAAGACCTACTTCTGGGTGTGAGGCGGGGCTTTGAGGTGTTGGTGAACGAGAAAGGGGTCCGGCTCAACTTCGAGGTGGACCCCGACGCCCCTACCGATCTGGAAATCGATGTGGATCTATTCCGTGGAGAGGTCCTCGGAAACCTGGTCTCCAATGCACTCCGCTTCACTCCGCCGGACGGGGAGGTGAGAATTCGAGCCCGATCCGAGGGCGAGGGCGCGGTCTTTGAGGTGGCTGACAGCGGGCCGGGCATCCAACCGGACAATCGGCCCTTCGTTTTCGACAAGTACTATCAGGCTGAACGATCTCGTGCCATGGGCTCGGGCCTTGGCCTCGCCATCGCCCGTGAACTGACCGAAGCCCACGGAGGCTGGATACGTCTCGCGGAGGATGAGCAGGAAGGACTGGGCGGGGCAATATTCCAGGTTTGGATTCCTACCCGTGGGGCTGGCGGGGGGGGGAAGACGGAGGACTGACCATGAGGGTTTCACCAAGATCCGTTTCTTGGTCGAGAGTAGTGTTCGCGGTGTGTCTGGTTTGGGCTCTCCCGATGACGACCCCGGCCGCTTCAGGCCAGGGGATTCACCAGGTGGCAGTCTCGAATGACGGAGTCGTGGCGACCGCGCATCCTCTCGCCACCGTCGCCGGGTACCGCACCCTTCAGATGGGCGGGAATGCCGCCGACGCCGCTGTGGCTTCGGCCTTTGCCGTGGCCGTCGTTCTCCCCAGCATGAACAGTATTGGTGGGCGGAACCAGATCATGGTTCGGAATCCCACCGGTGAGGTTTTCGGGATCGACGGTACAACCCAGGTGCCGGCCGGCTATGATCCCGAAACCGCACCAAAAGCGAGCTACGGGTATGCCACCATCGGAATTCCGGGCGCAGTAGCAGGTCTGATCCGCCTTCATGATGAGCACGGGTCCCTTCCTCTTGAAACGGTCATGGCCCCGGCCATCGAGTACGCGGAGAAAGGCTTTCGGCTCCTGCCACAGCAGGAGTTCTTCCAGTCCATGGGGCCGCAAGAGCTGGCTGAGTCCGAAGGGGCCCGTCAGTACTTCCTTCAGGCTGATGGATCTCCGTACCAAGCAGGGGACCTGCTCATTCAGAGTGACCTGGCCCAAACGCTGACCCTGATCGCTGCGGACCAGGGAGAGTCGTTTTACCGGGGGGACATCGCGAATCGGATCGCAGCCGATCTGGCGGCGAACGGTGGGTTCGTCACCGCCGAGGATCTGGCCACCTATGAGGCGGAGGACTCCAGGGTGGTTCGAGGCTCCTATCGAGGGTATGAAATCGTTGGACTCGATGTGCCGGCGGCTGGGGCCGTCTGCATCCAGGCCCTTCAGATCATGGAAAACTTCGACCCTGCCACCATGAGACCCGAGGAGTGGGCTGCCGTTTCAGGCCAGGCCATTGGGCTCGCTTCCAGAGAACTGGGAGCCTTGGGTACGGACACCGCGGCGGCCAGGGCCACGTCCAAGGAGTGGGCCCGGCAGCAGGCTTCTCAGGTAATTAGCCCTGAGGGAGGGGCCGAAGGTGTTCCCCCCCAGGAAGCGATCGAATTACCTGGACCGGAGGGAGGCCCCTCATCGGTCCCGGAAGCCCATTTCACGACACACATCTCGATAGCCGACTCCGATGGCATGACCGTGGCCCTGACCCAAACTGTTGGCCCCGTCATGGGCTCCAAGGTCGCTACTCCTGGCCTCGGATTTCACTACGCGGTGACCCTGGGCGGATACCTCATGGAATCAGGGCCCGGCGCGAGGGCTCGATCCTTCGTGTCTCCCCTCATAATTTTGAAGGATGGAAAGCCCATTCTGGTCCTCGGGGCCGCAGGAGGGGAGAAAATCGTCTCGTCTGTAGTTCAGGTAGCCAGCAGAGTGATCGACGGCGAAATGAGCCTTCCTGAAGCCATGGCCGCACCCAGGGTGGCCATGGGATTCAACGGGACCCTGGCCATGGAAACCTCCGGACCCAATGGCTGGACCCAGGAGCAGATAGAGCGAGTCCGGGCAATGGGGATCCTGGCCAGCCCTTCACCGGGCCCCGTGGCTTTTGCCTTGGTCCAAGCTCTTCGCCACAATCCCCTGACAGGCCAATGGACAGCCGTTTCCGAGCCCGACGGTGAGGGTACGGCTATGGGGGTTGAGCGGTATTAGATGATGCCCCGCCGGGGAAAAATCCCGGGGCCCTGGGGTATGAAGCAAGATTGGTATCGCCCTCATACATGAGGATCGCCTATGTCCCCCCAAAACTCATCCTCAACCGGCCGGCGGTGGCTCCGGCGCTCTGCCATCGGACTATCGATTCTGATCGCTCTCTATGTGGGGACGGCCTTCGTCCTTTCCCGCTTCCTCGACCCAGAGGAACTGGCCGGCTGGCTTGAGCCGCGCCTTGAATCAGCCCTCTCTCGGGACGTGGATGTAGGTGGAGTGGAAGTGGGATTTTTCCCTCTAGCGGTACGGTTGCAGACCCTGGTTGTGTCCGATCCTACCGGGCTGGCTCCCGAGTTGGCCCGAATAGCCTCCGTGGAGCTCCAGGTGAAGATTCTGCCACTTTTCCGGCGGGAGATTCGGGTGAGTCGCCTGGTGGTGGAAGGACTCCGGGCGGAGCTACGGGTTTCGGAGGAGGGCCATTCGAACTTCGGGGATTTCTCGACCCGCCCTGTTGCAGGAGACGACCCTCAGGTTGCCGAAGTCCTCGGGACAAAGCCAGACGAGGCTGAGAATGAGGGAGATCCCAAACCCTTCTCCCTGAATCTCAACAGTGTTCGGTTGGTGGACAGCCACCTCCTGTATGGAAACGCCGTTGACTCGATCGACTTCGAAATGGCTGGGTTGGAGACTCGGGCTGGAATCCGGCGCGACCCAGGTGTGGAGTGGATCTTTGTGGGCTCCTCGGAGGGTCAAATCAGCCTCCGACTTGGAGCCGACCCTCCCCTCCTGGCCGGCGCCCCCCTGGAGCTGGCCTTCGATGTTCAAACAAGCGAGGATTTTGAGGACCTGGTGATTCGAACGGGCAACCTCTTCCTTGGCCAGATCGCCTTGGAGTTTGAGGGTGAGGTGAGTGGGCTCCAGGACCCGGTCCGAACCGTTGCCCTGACCCTGGCCGGAGAGGACGTCCCCCTCTCGAACCTCGTGGCCCTTCTTCCGGATTCGGCACAAAACCAGATCCCCATCCAGGCGGATGGGTTGGTGTCAGCTGCCCTGAGCGTGGAGGGTGACCTCGGCCCGGGGCACTTCCCAACTGTGACGGGGACAGTGGATCTCACCGACGGACTTGTCACCATGGATGGGGATAGAATCGCGGAAGGCCTCAACACCAACCTGGAGCTGACGCCAGGAAACTCGATTCAAAGCCGGACTCAGGCGTCCGCCCTGGGCGGCCCCTTCTCCCTGGAAGGAACGACCACACTTGGAGCGGACGGGATGATGGACCTGGTCCTTCGGGCCGCCCCGGAGTTAGGCGATATCAGCTCCTTCGTGGAGCTTCCCGACGGAGTCAGCGCTGATGGGAGCTTGGACCTTCAGCTTCGCATAACGGGGCCATCAGGAGACCTTCGAGAAGCGCGTTTCCGCGGAAACGTCATAGCAAGTGGGGTGGAGGCCACGCATCCGGCTCTGGGAGTCCGCGTAGCGGTTCCCAACGGAGAGATTCAGGTAGAGGGTATCAAAGCTATCGTCCGAAATTTGCCTCTCCAGTTAGGGGCCGACCTGGTCCTCCTTACCGGAGAGTTGAGTGATGTTCTCACCCTCTTCCTCCCGGATGCCACCCCACACTTCCAGGGGTCTCTTCGGGGGGCACGCTTGACCCTTCCAGAGCTGAGCCCCCGGTCCCCGCCGGATCCCCACCTCACTTATGGGAAGGTGGCCTTCGCAAAAGTCGGCGATCGACCAGTGGGGGGCGGGGGGTTTCAGGCGGCGGCGGCGGCGATGGGGCTGAAACGGCCCGAGTCGCTCCCACTGGGAGGAAGCCTCCAGGTTGCTCTGGACACCGTCATCGACAACCAGGGCCGGATGGAGAACCTTCGAGCCAATGTGGACTTCGGGCCCACGTTCCTGGAGGTCACGGATGCGACCTTCGATCGGTTTGGGGGTGAGATCCGAACCGCCCTGGACCTTTCTCTGGACTCGTCGGAAGCGGCTCCCTTTTCCTTCAGCCTGGAGGTCCGGGAGTTGGATGCGGGAGGTTTTCTCGCAAACAGCACACCTCTGGGGGAGTCTATACGCGGCACCATTTCCCTGGACCTGGAACTGATCGGGACGCTGGACGGGTTTCTCCTTCCGGACCGGCCCGCCCTGGTGGGGTCGGCGAGATTCTCCCTCACCGACGGCGGCCTGAACTCCACACCCCTCACCGAAGCGGTCTCGGTCTTCCTGGGCATGGAGTCACTCCAGGAACCCTCCATTCAGGACTGGGAAAGCTCTTTAGTCCTGGAGGACGGGCGTGTTCTCCTGGCCGAGGCCAGGATCCAGGGGGCCCCGGGATCCCCCGAAGTGGGTGGACGCATCGGGTTGAACGGTGAGTTGGACCTCCGTTCCGCTTTCGATCTTCCCACCGAGCGCTTGAGCACCGAAGCCCTGGATCGCCTCGGAGTTCTGGGAGAGATCGCAGCCGACGTAGCCCAAAGGCCCGAGGTCGTGCAGG
>RCNC010003540.1_pt1 | contig 10186 bp, 8 predicted proteins | sample 2041301 | NCBI WGS metagenome assembly RCNC01 (sample SAMN09708231, study PRJNA481090) | Marine sediment metagenome, whole genome shotgun sequencing project. | biome: marine sediment; feature: ocean; material: sediment; isolation source: Sewage treatment plant 13A marine sediment (STP13A) ... | reverse complement strand
GTAGCACGTTATCAGCGTTATGTCTGATGTTGCGGATATTTTGTCAATCAATAATTTTGCTTGACTTGGAAATAATTTCTAAATAATAGCCATTGCTGCGTTGATCTTTTAAAAAGGAGATTTACCGAATGCAACAATTCGAATTGTTGACGAAGGAACAGGTTGAGCAAATTCATGAAATCTCTATCCAAATTTTAACCCAAGTCGGGGTGGAATTTGGCTATCCCCCAGCCCTGGCGATGCTGAAAAAAGGAGGCGCCAAGGTCGAAGGCCAGCGAGTCTTTTTCTCTGACAAGCTCATAGAGGAGCAAATTAGTAAAGCACCCGGCAAATTTAGACTTTATGCGCGTGATTCTGAAAAGGACGTCGTTATCGGCGGAGATAATATCGCCTTTACGCCCGGTTACGGTGCCCCTTTCATCACTGAGTTGAATACCGGCAGACGAAAAGGGACTTTAAAAGACTTCGTGAACTTCGTTAAGCTGACCGGGGCAAGCACCAATCAGGACATTTGCAGCGGTGCGGTCATCGAGCCCAACGATGTTCCCCATGAAATCCGTCATGCACAGATGCTTTATACCGCCCTGAAATATTCCGATAAATGCTTCATGGGCAGTGCCATGGGTGAGCGGGGCGCAAAAGACAGTGTCCGAATGGCGTCAATCCTGTTCGGCAGCGAGGTGCAGTTGGCGGAAAAACCCCGATTTATCAGCATTTTAGGTCCCCTGACACCTTTGAAATATGATCTCAGAATGCTGGGAGCGCTCATGGAATATGCCAAGGCCGGTCAACCTCAGCTCATATCTTCTCTATCCATTGCCGGAGCGACAGGGCCGGTTACACCGGCCGGAAATCTGGCCTTGCAAAATGCCGAAATATTGGCCGGCATCGTTCTAACACAACTTGTGCGGGAGGGCACGCCGGTGATCTTTGCGGGCGCTTCTTCGAATGCGGAAATGCGAAGTGGCGCCTTGAGCATCGGATCTCCTGCAATGGCCATGAATACGGCTGCAACAGCCCAGATGGCCCGTTTCTATAAACTTCCCTCGCGAAGCGGGGGTGCGGTTTGCGATGCCAAGGTCCCCGATGCCCAGGCAGCTTATGAATCCATGATGAGCCTTTTAATGGCCCAGGTCAGCGGAATCAATTTCGTTTTACATTCGGCCGGTATCCTTGATACCTATAATTGCATGTCCTATGAAAAATTTATCATCGACGATGAAATGTGCGGCATGGTGAAAAGGATTAAAAAAGGATTCAACGTCAACGACGATACCTTGGGCTTGGATGCAATCAAAGAAGTAGGACCCGGCGGCCATTTTCTGGACAAGAACCATACCTTCGAGCATTTCCGTGGAGAATTATACCAGCCGACTCTCTCCAATCATGATGATTTCGCCGGTTGGTACGCCAAGGGTTCTCCTCAAAGTATCGAAGCGGCTAATAAAAAGTACAAGGAGATACTCGACAGCTATGAAGTACCGGAATTGTCGGCGGATGTTGACAAGGACCTGCTAAAATTTATCGAGAACTTGGGATAGCTAACCCTGACGCTGCAACATTGTTATTAAAATTTACTTGACTAAAAATCAAATCCTATCGACAGATGAACCTGGTTAAAAAATCAACTTTTGGTGAGGTAGAAGCGATTCGGTTGGGTTTTGGTCCGATCGGGCCGCCTTTGATGTCGGTGTTTCTGTATGTCGTCGACGGGCTGGTAATCGACACCGGCCAACACAATATGCAAAAGGTTGTGGTTGAACTGCTAAAGGCGAAAAAACTCGATCAGATTGCTTCCTTGAAAAAAATTCTCGAGTTTGATTTCGAGGTCTTGTTCTGTGCCCACAACCCGTGCCTGGAAAACGGCAGATCAAGGCTGAAACACAAGCTGCAGTTTTTAGAAGATCTTTACGGCAGTATCCACCGGTTAATTCAGAAAGGATTTCCTGAAAGAGAGGTTATAAAAAAGCTGGATCCAAAGAATGACCGGTTAATAAGATGGGTAACCATGGGCAATGTCAGCTTTGCCAACATGATCAGGTCGGGCATCAATGCGGTCACTTGATTGCAGGCTTCTTTGTCGGTAGTCGGAGATTCAATGGCGGTCATTTCCTTAATGGATTTTTTTTACAGCCGCAGACTCATTTCCCAACTCAACGGCATGTACATAGGGATTGCCCACGATTTATCTCCATTTTGAAATCTTCCGAAACAGATATTGATTTATGCACTTGGCAAGACATAAAAGAACACCGACATAAAATGACAAAAACTACCCATTAAGACAAACATATGGAAGATGGCGTGATTGAATTTTATTTTTTTAATACTGTATAAAATTGCACCAATTGTGTAAGATATTCCTCCTGCAAAAAGCCAAAGTAACCCTTCTAAAGGTAAATTATTTATTAATGGTTTTATGGCGAAAACGATAGCCCAACCCATTAATACATACATTATAGTCGAAATTAAATTATATTTCCCTGAAAAGAAAATTTTCAAAATTATTCCAGTTAAAGCCAATCCCCAAGAAATACCGAAAATCACCCAACCAATTTTACCCTTTAGAGTAACAAGTGTAAAAGGAGTGTAAGTCCCAGCAATGAGAACATAAATAGATGCGTGGTCCATGATTTTCAATCTGTTTCTTAACTCTGGCTTTTTAGCGCTGTGGTAAAAAGTAGAAGCAGCATATAATATAATTAAACTTGCTCCGAAAATGCTAAAACTAACAATATGCCAAACGTCTCCGTGCAAATTTGCATGTGTAACCAAAATTGCCAAAACAACAATGCTTAAAAGGAAACCGATAGCATGAGAAATGATGTTAATTTTTTCTTCTATTGGCGAGTAGTATTTTATTCCCTCTATATCTCTCTTTTCCCGCATTCTCCGCAGATCGGCAATGTGCCTTGCCGGATAAACTTTGTTGGGGCACACGCGGCTGCAGTTCACTGCTCTTTCGCACAGGCGCTCACCGCGCTTACTCCCCACCATAGTCAGAAGATCGGCTGATTTTTGCGGATATTTTTTCAGCTCGTTATTGACGGCGGCAAGTACGGCGGGTCCCAAGAACCCATTGCTGCTATGGGTGGCCGGGCAGGCCGAGATGCAGGCACCGCATTCGATGCAGTTTTCAAAGCGGGAAAAGTGCTCGATACCTGCAGGGTGACGTTTGGATTTTATTTTTTCAGAGCGCCTTAAATAATGCCAATCTGCCGAATATTCTTTATAGAACCGATGCATGTCCACCACCAGGTCCCCGATCGGTTTGAACCCTTCAAGGGGGGTCAGGGTGATGGTATCATCCTGTAGGTCTGAAATTTTAGTGATGCAGGTTAAGCGTTCCCGACCATTGATTTTACAGGCACAGGTCCCGCAGGAGGAATGATGGCAGGAATGCCGGTACATCAGGGTATTGTCCTGTTCGAGTCGGATTTTTTCAAGGGCGTCAAGTACGCTCATGTCCGGCTCGATTTGAAGGGCGAAATCCTGGTATCGGGGAGGATCGATCCGGTGCGGTTTGTATCGTAAAATTCGGAATGTAACGGTTTTAGCTGCCATATGATTGAATATCAATTTATTTATAAAAATGTCGAAAGTGCAGCAGCCTCTCGGTTGCCGTCTTGCAGGCAATATTTCGGCCTGTTTTGCGGCAGATTAAATCTGCGGTTTTTTCGGCCATGGCCCGCAGGGTGGTGGCTTTGCCGCCGATGACCGACACCATCCCCTCCAGGTCGTCTCTTTGTTTGTGGTCATAGCAGTCAAATGTGCGGCTGATCTGCTGGGGTTCTTTGGCCTGAGTTTGTTTGATCAAAGGTCGTGACGCACACCAGACCGACCGGATGGCTGCATCTTTGACTGCGGGGACCATTTGTGCGCACAATTCCATGATTTGTCGAGCATGGTCAGACGGCAATTTAATCGCATCCGGGTCTTCTGCCAGCCACAGGGTGGTCCCCAGAATCGAAAGTTCACGCTGGGGTACAATGATGTCTCCTTCGCCGGCTTGGTGAAGCCGGTTGATGACCATATTCGTCAAGCGGGCATTGACGGCCACCATGACCCCGGGGCCCGGCTGCACCGGCAATTGAATGTCGGCCAGGGCGCATATTTTACCGGCCCAGGCACCGGCCGCATTTACAAATAAATCGCCCTGAACATCGTATTCGCGCCCGGCTTGGTGATCGAAAATGCGCACCCCCGTGACTGTTTCGTCAGATTTGTGAAAGCCTACAATTTCGGAAAAATTATGAATCCGAGCGCCGTTGGCTTTGGCAGTGGCATAAAAATGCAGGGGGAGTCGCCAGGCATCCAGGGTGGCATCCGGCACCCGGATGGCCGCTTTTAGATCCGGATGAAGTGCGGGTTCAATAGCCAGGGCATGATCGGGGGTGAGTTCCTCGGTAGAAATACCGCATTGTTTGCAGTTTCCCAAAAATGCCGGGCGGTAATCCATATCTTTATCACTTAAGGCTATAAAAAGACCGTCGTTTGGTTCGATCGCCGCGGGGGCGATAAGCCGCAGGATGTTATTTTCCCGGATACACTCTGCGGCGGCCACTGGATCGTCGACAGCATACCGGCCGCCGCTATGCAGCAGTCCGTGGTGCCTGCCGGTGGTGCCGGACAGCAGTTCACCGCGTTCAAACAGCGAGACTTGAAATCCCCGCAATACCAGGTCGTGGGCCAGCGCCGCCCCGGTGCCGCCGCCACCAATGATAATGATGTGCTCCATATAAATAAATACCTAAGTAGAACTAATATCCTATGCTTTTTTCGAGACCTCACCCGGAATAAATCGCCTAACCTGGGCAGCAAGCACGCAGATAATTTATATGGTTTCAGGTGTCAGGTGTCGGGTGTCAGGAATACGAATCACAAAATCCTGAAACCTGAACACTGACACCTGAAACCTTACGTTTCTGACAACATGTTGTCCAAAAAAGGACCTAAAGGATCAATTCCTCAATTTCAGAAATTCAGAATTCTATTTACTACCATACGACTCTAAAAACGCTACCATAAACTGCCACACCTTTCCAAGAGATGGAATATGGAGCCCTTCGTTGGGTGAATGGGGATCTCTTAGATCCGGGCCGAATGATATCATGTCCATACCCTCGTATTTATCTCCGATGATTGCGCACTCCAGCCCGGCGTGAACCGATTCAACTTTGGCCTCCTGGTCGAAAACCTGCTTATAGACGTTCCGGCAGAGCTCAAGCAGGGCGGATTGCATGTTCGGTGTCCAGGGGGGATATTCACTGTCCGATCTGATGTCTGTGCCGGCAATGGCCGCCGTTGCACGAATGGAGTTGGAAATCTCGTCCAACCTGGATTCAGTCAGACTGCGCTGGCTGGTCAATATTTCCAGGGTGTCGCCTTTTATTTCAACAGTTGCCAGATTGTTGGAGGTTTCAACCAGATCTGTGAAAACCGCCGACATCCCCATAACCCCATGGGGCAGGGATTGAAGCAGATTGATTGCGTGCCGCGTTTCTGCCACGCTCAATGCTGATTTTTTGTGCGCAGCGGATTCCCCCGCCGTCAGTTTTATGGCTAAATTAGGTTCGATGCTGCCATAATCAGTTCGGACGGTACGCTCGAATTCGGAAACCCACCTGGCTAAATCACCGCAATTCTCGGAGGCACACGCGAAGACGGCCTCAGCATCCCGGGCAATTGCATTATGAGCGGTTCCGCCTTTGACTGATACCAGCTGAAGGTCGCATGCGATGGTTAACCGGTGCAGGGTGCGCGCCAGAATTTTATTGGCGCTCGCCCGTTGCTTGATAATATCGATGCCTGAATGTCCGCCGTGCAATCCGCTGATATTCAATTTGAAAAATTGACTGTCTTCAGCAAGATCCGTCAACGTCAGCTTACGGGATATATGCGTGTGTCTTCCGCCGGCACAGCCGACGGTGAACACGCCTTCGGTTTCCGAATCCACATTTAGCAGCACCCGTCCTTCGATGAATCCGGGTTCAAGCTCTTTGGCACCGTTTAATCCGGTTTCTTCGTCCACCGTAAACAACAGCTCCAGCGGCGGATGGGCAATGCGCTCATCGTCCGCCACCGCCATTGCCAGAGCAATGGCAATGCCGTTATCCGCCCCCAGGGTGGTGTTGTCCGCCCGCAGCCAATCACCATCAATGATATTTTTGATGGGATCATTCGAAAAATCATGCGTCGAATCGGGAGTTTTTTCGCATACCATGTCCGTATGGCCCTGAATCACTATGATCGGTGCATTTTCATATCCTGGTGTCGGCAGCACTTTGACCAGCAGATTGCCGGCGGCATCCATTTTAATCGCAAACTGTTTTGTTTCGGCCCACTGTTTCAACCACAACCCTATTTGGACTTCATTTTTAGAACAACGCGGTATGGCATTGATGTGCTCGAAATAATCCAATATCGTTTTTGTTTTCTCTTCCATTTAGATTCTCCTCTGTCGTTTGTAATATTGAATGGATTCTTATTGTATTTTTTTTCTTAGACAGGATTTACTGGATCTGCGGCCCTGCTGTCAAGATCTTCGTTTTGGCCTTGATTTTACATAATGACAGATTAATGTTAGTAGAGATCTGTTATTTTAAAAAACTCCCTGTTGTCCATTTTTCGGGCCGGGGCTTTCCGGATTATCCGCTAACGGGGGTGAAGATGCCGCTTTTTGATCTGACCGAGTTTTTTAAACTGTCATCAGCGCTGAACTACAATCTGAGTGCTGCATCTCTGAATCGTTATAATGTATTGATGTATATCATTGGTGATAAGCGTCTGGATGCCGATGAGAAGAAAGACCGTGAACAAAAAAGTATCCTGATGGAAGCGCTGGGGTATTTGTTCAATGTTTACAGTCAGAAACGCCGGCGGCTTGGCCCTATGGCCGTTTTGCACCCCCTGCGGGCCGCGGCCTTATTTACCCGATCCCTCGACAGCGTCAATATGGTGGACCTGCTCACCTTGCTGTTCCATGATGTTCTCGAAGACATCAAGCCGGCCGATTATAATATACAAGAATGGAAATCCATGGAAAGTCAGTTGTACAGACTTTTGGAACGTATGGAGAACGAAGATGAATCCAGGCTGGAGACGCGCCTTATGTCTCTGACCCGCGTTGAAAATGAATCCTATTACCAGTATATCGGCCGGCTGCTGGACAATACCCAAAATTTTCCCGAAATCGTTCAAGTGAAACTGGCAGACCGGCTGGACAATACACTGGACATGCGGATTGATCTTGAAGATCCGCTTGCCAGAATTGATTTTTTCGAAACTGTTTTTCAAATCATGTTTGTCAACAACTACCCGGGTTACAAACCAAAAATGGAGCATGCACCGGCGACAGCCATGAACGGTGCCAGGCGTCTGTACCAGCTATTCAAAAATGCCGTTCTGTTGTCCTTGATCCGCCAGCATGTGCCGGCAGCGAGTCGGCGGGAGGTAAGGAACCTTTTCGATGCCTTGTCGGAAGCCGGCCTAAAAGAAGCGCAACGCATACTGATCCATTTGATCAGCTACCACGTCAAGGATCTGCGCACCGTGCGCAGCCTTGTGCTCGAAGCGATGCAATATTGCTACAGCGGCAGAAGCGACCTGGTAACCATGCCGGATGGCAGCCAGTTGTTAGATGGTTTGTTTTCGACCTATTTCGGTAATAAAGCAAAAAAAACCCGTCACCAGCAATTGGATATTTTGTATCAGAACAAACCCCTGATGCTGGAGGCATCGGTGGCTTTCCTTGTCATCTTTTTAAGCTTTTTAAACGACGAGACCTTTTATATCCGGGGGATCAGCGCAGAGGGGATTGAGCCCAGCTAGAGCATTGGCTGGTGTTTTTTCGGCTAAATATCGGGATCACGCAATATTTTATCCCCGCTAAATTGGGCCACTCGCATTGCCGCCAGGTGGTCGGCTATATCACCGTCTTCCATCTGCAACCGATCCTCGATCGTTTTATCCAGCACTGAATCCCGGCTGCGATAGGCGGTCGCTAAATCAGGATCTATTTCAATGGCCTGATCGAAATCCCGGAATGCGGGGGCAAAATCTCCCATCTTTTCATAAGCCAGGCCGCGCAAGTGATATGCGCGTGCATATTTCGGGTTTAATCGAATGGCACGTGAGAAATCGGGTATCGCTTTTTTAAATTTATTTAATTTTAGATACGCCATACCGCGACTTGAATAGACCAGTGCATATTTACGATCGTTTTTTACGGCCTGGGTAAATAATTTTATACTCGTTTTATAGTCCTCTTTGAGATAGGCGGCGGCACCTTCATCAAATAACTTTTTCGCCATGTAATTTTTGGACATGTGCAGGATCTCCAGTTAATATCTCTATAATATCGGGGAAAAGTCAGAGAAGTTTATACGCGCTTGAAATAATAAATAATTCAACCGATTAAGAAATATTAAAGTAGTCATCTCTCGCAGTTGTGTCAACCAATGCGGACCGGTGGGACCATGAACATAGGGCAGCAGGGAATTTGCAGCACACAGCGACGGGTATGTCTAATATTTTGAATGGTTCAGTTTAGGATATGGATAGAGCTTGAAAACTTTGATTTGTCGGTATCCCTATTCATGGTAAATATGAAGCCTGTCCGGCGTCTGAAAACATCGCCGATTTGAGGCGGACCGATAATATCGAGCCAGTGCTCCCTTGGTTTTATTCCGGGACCCCCTTTGGGGACAAACCAAAGCCGGGCCCTCCCTCCGGGCTGTAGGCCCTACGGGCTGGAAGCTGGGTTCGGATTCTTAACTTTAATGAGTACAACGGACTACCAATCATGGACACGCCGGACCCAACGCGGGAAACTCCCTCTGCTGCGCTTGAACCGAATGTATGGAAAGAAACTTATCAAATCAGGACCTATGAGGTGGATTGTCGCAACCGGCTTTCAATTCTTTCAATGTTCAATTTCATGCAGGATGCCGCCAGCAAGCACGCCCAGGCGCTTGGAGTTTCAGTCCGCCGGCTGCTTGCGGAAAATTATACCTGGCTGCTTTCCCGTCTTAAAATTGAAATCGCCGCATATCCGGGTATGAACGACCAAATACAGATCGCCACGTGGCCGTCCGGAACTCGACGACTGTTTGCTTTGCGCGATTTTGAACTCAGGAATGGAAGCGATCAGGTCATCGCCACAGCCGTTTCTGCCTGGCTGGTCATTGATGTTCAACGGCGGCGACCGGTCCGCATTTTGCCGTTTGTGGACAGGCTCAAACCTTTTGAGGGCCATCACAGCCTGCCCGATACCCTTGACAAGCTGCCGGGGCTCGAAAAGCGTACCTATGAAAAGAAGTTTATCGCACGATATGGAGATCTCGATGTCAACCAGCATGTAAACAATGTGAGCTTGGTCGAATGGGTGGTGGAAGGTGTGCCCTCTGCGTTGCTAAATTCATCGGTTCCGGTTCAGTTGGAAATAAATTTTCTGGCTGAGGCTTTTTACGAGGATTGTATACTGGCAGCATGTAACCCGCAGAACCCGGAGAATACGGTTTATCATCACAGCCTTACCCGCCGGCAGGATGGTCGCGAACTGGCACGTGCCAAGTCGGTTTGGCGACCGTTTTGAACGCAAAACGCAGAGGGGCAGAAGGCATGGCACATCTTTATTTTAAATATATGACCGGGCTGGAAGTGTCTTGATCGGCCACAAACAGCTTGGCGTTGCAGCGAGTGAGTGCTTTTGCGACTTCGTCAAAGGCTATCCGGGGGGTATTGTTGGTTTCGCTCAAATGAGCCAGGATAACATGCTGCAAATTTTCGTGCTGCAGCTCTTCCAGCAGGATTTTTGAAGATCTATTTGAAAGGTGGCCGGTTCTGCTTTTTATACGCTGTTTCAGGGGCCAGGGGTAGGGGCCGGTTTCCAGCATCTGCGGATCGTGATTGGCCTCAAGAATCAGCAGGGCGCAGTGTTTTAAATGCTCCTTCACCATGGACGTTGCGATCCCCAAATCGGTGGCGATGGCGATAGTGGTTCCGTTCTGGCCAATGGTAAAACCGACCGGATCTTCGGCATCATGCGATATCGAAAAGGGATGGATGGTCAAATTGCTGATATTAAACGTCTTACCGCATTCAAACGATTTGGTTGCATGCAGGCTGCCGAGCCGGGGCGAAGCCTGATGGGTTTTTTGATTGATGTAGACCGGCAGTTTGTACC
>RCNC010003539.1_pt1 | contig 10188 bp, 7 predicted proteins | sample 2041301 | NCBI WGS metagenome assembly RCNC01 (sample SAMN09708231, study PRJNA481090) | Marine sediment metagenome, whole genome shotgun sequencing project. | biome: marine sediment; feature: ocean; material: sediment; isolation source: Sewage treatment plant 13A marine sediment (STP13A) ... | reverse complement strand
CGCCTGTCGCAGAGCGTGTGGAAGGAGAAGAAGAAGAAGGAAACCAGGCAGGAGCGTTTAGCGAAGGAGACCGTCCCCGAAGAGATAGCTCGTCTGCGAGCAGAGGCGGAGAAGAAGTCGGATCGGCGTGGAGTTGAAACTCCCGAGCAGCAAACGAGAAGACGAGACAGTGACGCTTCGGCGAAGAAGACGGTGCGAGTAAAAGAGACGCCGAAAGAAGCGAAAGCTCGAAAGAAGGCGGACGCGGCCGCGAAGGTGACGGCTCGAGAGGAGGAGACACCCGAAGAGACGGTCGAGCGGAAGAAGGCGGACGCGGCCGCGAAGGTGACGGCTCGAGAGGAGGAGACACCCGAAGAGACGGTCGAGCGGAAGAAGGCCAACAAGGATGCCATGGAGGCGGCTCGGGAGGAGGAGACACCCGAAGAGACGGCCGAGCGGAAGAAGGCGGACGCGGTTGCCAAGAAGTCAGCACGGAAGGACGAGACGGACAAGCGACAGCCGCTGCGGAAGTTCCAAGATCGAACGAGGAAGCGGGTGGACGCGGTGATCGAATCTGCGAAGACGAAGATGTACCGACTAGGTGTGGAGACGATGGTGGCGAACCACCCAAGCCTCGAGAAGGAGCGGGACCTCTACGACCTCATCTGCTCTCGTCGACGACTGGAAATCGAGACGCTCAAGGACAACTTCGACCGTGTGGAGCGCCTGAAGGACGAGGCCCGACACAAGCGGAAGGGGGAGGCCCAGGAGGAGACGGTGCGGAGGGTGGAATTCTACCAGCTGCTGGAAGAATACCGGATCGTCCAGGCCGGGCCACAGCTGGAGGAGCAGGAGGAGGAGGAGGAGATCCCGGTGTACAGCGACGAGGAGGAAGCTGTGGAAGCAGAGGAGAAGAGGCAGCGTGACCTGGTGAAGCGGATGAGGGGAAACTTTAAGCAACAGGAGGCAGAATTCATGAGCCGTCGGATGATTGGGGAACGGAAGAAGGCGGCGGATGAAGGACAGCCGCTCCACAAGCTCCCTCCCAAAGTGAAGATTGAGGGGGAGAAGGTGGTGGAGCAGCAGTTCGAAGTGGCGACCTACGTGGAGCTCGTGAGGTGCGTGAACTGTGAGGAATGGAGGTTCATGGCAGCCGGGAACCTTCTCAAGGAGTCCCAGGTCCACAACTTCTCTCAGAAGACCCTGGATAACTACGAAACGGTGACGACGGCGATGGACCCCTCCAAGCTGAAGGATCCAGTGAAGCAGGTGGAGGCGGAGAAAAGGAAGGGCTCCATGCTCATCGCCCTGGATGCCTTGAAAGAGGAACTGGAGAAGGCCCCGTCGTCCAAGAAACTCTACATCTGCACCTACTGTGCCAGACGGTACAGAGAGGGAAACCCACCACCAACCAGTTTCTGGAACGGTATGCGCCCGGACCCAGTGCCCCCAGAAATGGAGAAGATCAACGAACTAGGAGAACACCTCCTGGCGCTTCAAACTCCCTTTCTGAAGCTGGTGAGCCTGCCAGCGGGCGGCCAGTATCAGCTCCACGGCCAGGTCACCAACGTCGCCAATGACTGGTCCAGCGTCAAACAGGCCCTGGACATTCCACGTAATTGGGAAGACTCCTCAATCGTCGGAGTGTCAATGAAGAGGCGCCTCGACCACAAGTCCGAATACCTCTCCATGTACATCGAGCCCCAGGCGTTGTGGCAGGCTGCAGAGTGGTTGAAGAAGAACAACGAGGAGTACGAGGGTATCAACCTGAATCGGGATTGGGAAACCAACTTCCGGTCGCAGCAGCCAGATCTGGCCAACGGAATCATCCGAGGGAACCCAGAAGAAGATGAGCCCGTGGAGTCGGGTGACGGCATCACCATCACCAGGATCGCCCCGTCCAAGAAGCCGTCCCCTGATGGAGAGGAGGCGAGCCCAGTGAAGAGGTTTGGAGCCCGACTCAGCCGCACTCTCAGCCGCTCTGTCAGTCGGATGTCCATCAGCCCTCAGAAGCGCGTCGCTCTCTCTCAACCATCCCCAATGTCCATCACCAGTGTCGCCACGATGGCGGAGATGAAGACGCCAGTGAAGGGAGCAAGACCCTCCGTCCCCGCTTCTCCAATGACCCCATCGACACTCTCTCACGCCGCCTCCATGGCCTCCGTCCCCGATTCTCCACCAGCAGCAGTGCTCAAGGGGTCGTCACACGGAGACCAAGTGGAAGACGACGACCTACTCTTCCCCGTCGACGGATTCCCACTCGGACCTCCCACTGCCGTTCTCAAGAGGCGCAGCCGAGGACTTCCACCCCAGCCCCCGTCTCCACGCTCCAAGTCACTCCCTTCTCGAGTCGTCGTCGCTCCTGCCGAGAAGAACACTCCCATCCCCTTCTTCAGCAACGACAAGGCGGAAGCCCACTCCTTCCCCACTCTTCTCTGCAAGGGGAAGTACGGCTTCCACTGGGACCGCCGCATCGCCATCACCTTCGTCCAGTACATCCGCAACCGACTCAAGCACTCCTCCAACCGCTGGAACACTCACCGCACCTTCCTCTTCTGGTAATCACTCCCCTCTCGCTCGCTTCTGTGTAACGAAAGAGGCGGGTTAACGGCGGGAGACTGGGAGCCGTGTTGTGAAAGAGTTGGTATTGGAGGGGCCTTTTCGCGTACGAGTACAAGCGGCTCCAGTCGGGCGTCAGCATCCAGATGAAGAAAGCGTCCTCGAAGGGGCGCGGGAAAGGCGGGCGCATCACGGCCGGCGCCGTCTCGGACCAAGACAAGATGGGGGACTTCGTCGCCAACGCCGGCGCCTTCCAAATCCTCTCTCCCATGCGAGGCAGCCCCCAGTACTGGAGCGCCGCAGCCAGGGACCTCATCAGCATGATCCGGCAACTGGGCCCCTGCACCTTTTTCAGTACTCCACTGTCTTCTCACCCACTTCCCAACTATGGAACCGTGGTTGAGTGACGTTGTCGGCGAATGATCGAGGCTGGAACGACGTCATCCGGGTCCTGCTCACCATGGCCATCGGACACGCGCCAACGGTGGACCAAGTGAAGCACCTTTCCAGTCGAGACCGGTTCACCTTCCTCTCTTCCCCAACCACACCTTCATCCTTCACTTTGCAGAAACGAGCTCATTCGCAAGTACCCAGTGCAGACGGCCCAGCTGTTCTACCACAGAGTCAAGGCCGCATGGAAGTACATCTTCCACTCCAAAGCCCAGCCCTTGGGTACGAATCACTCCCTTCCATGAATGACCACACCTTGCTCATTCTCAGGGCAAATCGTGGATTTCTGGCAGCGCTACGAGATCCAACAACGCGGCTCCATCCACCTTCACTGCCTCCTTTGGTACGGGACCATCAATTGAAGTGGTTCTTGAAAGATGGGAATGGAGCGGATGTTGGAGGGTGAAGGACGCGCCTGTGCTGGGAGTGAACAGCGACGAGGAAATCTGCGCTTTCATCGACCGCTACATCAGCGCCGCGACGCCGGACAAGGACGAGGACCCGGAACTCTACGAAATCGTCACGTCCGTTCAACAGCACGGTCATCGGCCGACCTGCCAGAAGAAACCTCCGACGAAGGAGGAGAAGGAGGCGCTGGAGGCGCTGAAGAAGAGCACGACTGTGGATCCCGTGGACAAGGAGCGTCTCGTGATGGAGGCGGAGGAGGACAGCGCCTGTCGCTTCCACTACCCTCTCCCTTGCCGAGAGTACACCTCTCTGGACTACACGCCACTCGACGTCAACGGGGAGATGATGGCCCCACGAGATGCGATGAGGCTGAAGGAGCCGGAGTGGATGGCGGAGGCGAAACTGGGCGACTTGGACGCCGAGAAGACGGAGACCTACATGAACAACATGCGCCGATGCTTCCTCAGCTCTTGCAAAGTGAGACAGGCCCTCAAGAGAGGGGAGAACGACCGCTGGACCAACGTACACAACACCTGTGTGCTCCGATGCTGGAAAGGAAATATGGACCTCCAGTACACACCCAACATGTACGCACTCCTCGGCTACGTCTGCAGGTTACCCGTCAACACTTCTTCTTCTATTTCATCACTGGGCATGGCTTGTGCTGGAATGAGAGTTGTGGAGTCTTTCAGCTACGTGGCGAAGCCGGAGAGGGAGCTGGGAGAGCTGTTGAAGCAGTTCCAGAGCGAGCTCGACATCAACATGTCAGCCAGGAAGAAACTCCAAGCAGTCGCCAACCGATTCCTTCAAGCGCGCAAGGTTTCCGCTCAGGTGCGTCACCTTCCCTTTTGCCTAGGGCGGTGAGTTGTGGAGGGATAGGGCGGCGGCTGAGGGCGGATATGTTGAAGGAAGCGGTGATGAAAGTCCTGGGCATGGACTACAAACGGTGCTCGCGCCGTACCAAGTTCGTTCCCACTGGACCGGCGGACGATCGATGGCGCTTCCTCAAGAAGCAGGCAGTCCTGGATCTCCTGGGAGAAGACGACGAGAACGTGTTCGTGGAGGGACTCGTGGAGTACTACCAGGGCCGAGACCAATCACAGGCGGCGGTGAAGAACATGAGCCTCATCATCTTCGCTGCCTTCTACGACAAGCAGGCCGTGCGGAAGACGGAAATCGCCATCGAGCTGGAGGAGATGGGAGAGGAGGAGGTGGTGCAGCAGGAGATTGAGTTGGAAGGGGCGGCGGAAGACGCTGGAGAGGACCTCCCCGCCGAGCCTGTGGCAGACAAGGACCCCCTCAATCCCGCCAACCTCCCTGCTACGGTCGTCGTCTTCAACAAGTCCGGGCGCAAGACGGCTACATTCACGAGACGGAAAAGGAGGGCCATCATTCGCTACTTCCGCTTCTCACCTCAAGATGAGCCAGAGAAGTACTTCCTGTCGATGCTCCAGCTCTTCTGGCCGTTCACGAGTGAGGAGGCGGACCTGGACCCCAAGAAGTACGGCCTCACCACCGTCCAGGAACTCTTCGACTCCAAGAAGGGGGACCTCCGCATGAGCACCGTCATGGAGAAGTTCGAGTTCTTCTCGGACCTCCTCGCGGAAGCCTACATCAAGCTGGCCGAGCAGAGAGGAGGCGCGGACCTGGATCGAGTCGGCGGCATCCACGCCCTGGAAGAGGGCTACGGTGAGGAAGGGGAGCTGGATATGGATCCTGGACAAGTGGAGGCCGTCTTCGGAGAAGGAGAAGGAGGAGGGGCTGGAGATGGTGTCGGAGGAGACCGCGAAGTCCCCTTCAAAGGACAACCGCCGCCAGCCACCGACGCGGAGGACCTCACCAAGCGTCTCGACTTCTTCAAGAAGAACTTCAACAACGACCAGTGGGCCGCCTTCACCGCCGCCGAACGTACCATGGACGAGTATATCCGCTGCAAGCTCTCCTACACACCGTTCGAGGGGATGAACCACTTCATTCACGGCTCAGGCGGGACGGGGAAAAGCTTCATGCTGGAATCCATCCGCCTGATGGTGCACGAGAAGGTGGTGAAGTCGCTGGGAGCGAGCCTGGGGAACTCGACGACGGTGGTGACGGCGCCGACGGGGTGCGCGGCTCTCAACGTCAACGGCTCCACTATCCACCGCGCCTTCAACCTCATCGTCCAGCAGGGCAAGCGGAAGGTGGACACCGGCCTCAAAGGCCCCAAACTCCAGCGCCTCCAAACTACCTACGCCGACCTTCACGCCGTCTTCATCGACGAGGTCCACCTCCCCCTCTTCCCCAGTCCCTTCAACAAGTGGCCAATTTCAGATCAGCATGGTGGGGGTTGAGCAACTCTGTCTCATCAGCAGCCGCCTCAATGTCATCATGGGCATCACCAAGGGTGGCGTGATGTTCGGCGGGATCCCGATCTTCGCCTTCGGAGACCTCTATCAGCTGCCTCCTATCTGCGCTCGGAAACTTTGGGAGAACCCTAGCCCTTCTGCACAGTCCTCTGTCATCGCCAAGCACCCGTGGAAGGACTGCTTCCTCATGGACGAGCTCAACGTTTCACCCATTCTCATCCTCTCTCCGATCATCCACCTGTGCACGACTTGAGGTGTCCGAGCGACAGAAGGGAGATGTCGTCTTCGCCCAGCTCCTCAACCGGGTCCGGACTGGGACTCACACGTCGGCGGACATCGAGCTCCTCAAGACCCGCCTCCTCCCCAACCTCGGCCTCACCGTCGACTCCCCCGAGCTCAAAGATCTACCCTTCCTCTACGCCACCAACCAAATGGTCAACCAGCACAACCAGCGACGACAGGAACTACTTCAACGGGAACTGGCCAAGCGAGGAGGCGACGTCCGAGTCCTTCGCTCCGTCGCCTGTGACGAGTTCTCGGAGAAGCAGGATAAGAAGGCTCCTCAGGCCATCCTTGACAGCCTCCCAGACAACCTGAACCTCACCGGAGGCTGCATGAAAGTGCTGGAGCTGCTGGAGGGAAGTCGAGTGATGCTGAGGAGGAACGTGGCGACTGAAGACGGCCTCGTCAACGGCTCCACCGGCGCCGTCTGGAACTGGCCGGACGAGTATCACCCCAACGGCCTCGTCACGCGCGTCAACGTCAAATTCGACCCTCACGACAAGATCCAAGTCGGCGCGGAGCAGCGGAAGAAGATCGCCGCACACCTACTTCCCGCCAACGAGCCTCTCGTCGTCCCCATCCTCCCCATCGAGGTCCTCCTCCAACACAAGGGGATGAACATCACCAGGACCCAAATCCCCTTGGTCGTCGCCTTCGCCATCACAATTCACAAGAGCCAGGGCCAGACTTTCGTCGCCTTCGTCGTGGGGACCAACGGGATGCGGTCAAAGACGGCGGGGATGATCTACGTGGCGCTGTCTCGGGGAAAGTCGCTCAACGGCCTGTATCTGGTGGAGTTGGACTTCTCCAAGATCCTGGCGGACCCTGGAGTGATGGCGGAGGTGGCTCGGCTCCAGCGCGTGTCCAGGCTCGTCGTGGACGTCGTCCCCCGCAACCGCCTCCCACTCATCGACAACGCCGCCAAGGACACCCACCGTCAGCTGAAGCAGGAGAGGAAGCAGACGCGGAAGGGAGACGCCGGGGTGCTCAAGAAGATGGTTTCGTATTTCCCGAGTCGGAAGGAGGAGGATGCTCGGCTCGCCGCTGAAGAGTCAACTGCGAGGGACAACGACGGGCACCGCCGACTCCCAACGTCCAAGGCCACCCTCGACAAGATCGTCAACAACCTCACCAGCATCGGCGGGCTCGTCCGCCAGTGGAAGGGCGACATCGCCTACGCCATCGGCGGCTGGAAGGACTTCGCCCTCCCAACCTTCCGGAAGTTCAGCCAGAACAATGCCAAGGACATCTGGCTCATCATCCACCAGATCCAGAGCCTTGAGCCCATCAACTGTAACGGCCACGACAACCGGTACGCGAAGGATGAGACGGCGCTGACGAAGCTCTTCCCGCACATGCTGGACCACCTGGTGCCGGTGACGACGACGGGAGACGGCAACTGCCTCTTCAACGCCGTCTCCACCTCCATCTTCGGCCACGAGGAGTACAACTCCCTTCTCCGGGCCCTCGCTCTCTTCGTCCTCCTCCTGCTCGAGGACTACTTCATCAAGCTGGCGCAGAGAGCTCAGTGGTGGACGTACAGCGGCTACGAGTGGGCTCTGCACCCGGGCGTCGACTTCAAGCCTCCCGTCTTCACCACCCGAGAGGAGCGGAGGGAGAAGTTTCACCACATGTGCGCGGAGGTGTGGAGCAACTTCACGTATTGCGACTACTTCCACGCCCACGCCCTCTCCATCGTGCTCGGGAGGCCCATCTACTCCTACACGTCGTGCATCAGGAAGCCAACGCGAGCCGGTCAACCACCACCCAGCACCTACATCCTCTACGACCACGAGATCCTGAACGCTGGGCTCATCCGGGACGCCTTCCTCGCGAAACACCCTGCGCTGAACGGGATGTACACGCTGACGACGGGCGACACTCGGGCCGACCGCATGCCAGTCACGCTCTTCAACACCGGAGTTCCGGACCACTTCGTCAGCCTCGTCCGCCTCGACCCCATCCCCGCCGCCTCCCTCTTCCCGCCAGCCAACGTCGTCTTCACCGTCCCCATCACGGAGGACTTGGAAGCCCCGTATGCGGCAGGCTTCGGCCCTTGGGAAGTTCAGCTGCAAGATCTTCGACTACCGCCACACTTCATCCGGGCCAAACGAGAGCGCTCATGGACGCCGCAACCAACCCAGCCGTAAACATTTCCCACTTTCCACCACTTCCTTGCACAAATAGGGAAGTTGTAGGGCTGGGGCATCCGCTCCCCAAGCACGTAGCGGGGAGGAGAAGGAGGCGGGTCCATCGACGCCCGCCCCGGTGGAGTGGCAGGCAGCGCCTCCACCCTTCGCTCCTCATCCGGAGCCTTCTGCGCCCTTCCTCTCCCCTACCACACGCCGTCGCCACCCTGGTGGAGACGACGAGGAGGGCATGTCCACTCCAAAGCTCCCACGCACCCAGCTCCTGTACCCCCATCTCGTAAGTCCCACACTCTTTCATATCCCCCACTCTGCCATGGAGCGGAGTGGAGGCGGGCAGTTGAGAGGGTGGGTGAAAGTGGTGTTGGTTGAGAACGAGGAGGACGAGGAGGAGAGCCAGGAGCTTTGAAGAGAACTCAAGCCGATTACGTCCTGTTCATTTGTGAATACGAATAAACTGTGAACTGCTAATCTTTCGGGTGAATATGTCAATCGGGGCCTCAGGCCACAACCATTCCGTGGAAGTGGGAATAGGAGAGAAGGAGAGGGGAATGGAGGTTTGAAGGAGAAGACGTCCCGTGCCGGATGGAGATGACGCTTTGGTAAGGAAGGGCTGAGCTGGTAAGTGAGAGTGGGAAGAGTGAGTATTGAAGGTTGGTGGTGGTGTTGGTGGGAGTGGGGTGTGGGTGGGTGGAGGCGGTGGTAGAGCGTGCGGACGTGGACGAGGTGGATGGGGCTCTCCGTGATCTCCATCGCCTCTGCTCCAATCTCAACGACGAGGTCATGGAGCTAGCTTTCGGTGGCGTGTCTGCGAGACAGAACTGGGAACACCACTCGAACCCGGCGGCCAAGAAATGCGCACAGATCCGCTACGGTACGCTCTGCGCATTTTCAATCGCCCCTTTAATATAAGATACGTGATTGGAGGGAGTCGGAATTGCTCTTGCCAGCAGCTGAACGACTGGACGACTACGGTGCGTGCGACGGACAAGGAGCGGGTGAAGAAGTACACGACGCTGTTCTCCCCGCTCTACTCCTGGTGCCTTCTGTACTGGTTGTTCAAAAGGTGGAGTGGAGGGTGAAGGGAGGAGGGTTAAAGGAAGAAGCGGTGCGGGTCGTTGCGAAAGGCAGTGGAGCTGGTGGGGACGCTGGCAGTCGGGGAGGGGCAGGGCGGCGACTTCTGCGTCCAATCCAAGGCGGCCCTGGAGGACCTGTGGAAGAACCTGAAGGACGTCCCCTACGCCATCGCCAACGCCACAATCCACGCCAAGAACTCCATCACGAACACGACGTTCGTGAGGGACGCCGCCCGAGTCATCCCACATGCCATCATCACCGCAACGAACAAAGTCGGCTCGTGGTTCGAGGTACACCAAAGTCCCCTCCTCTTCTCTCCTGTCTCTCAAGTGGCAATGCATTCCAAGGTGTTCCGGCCGACCTTCTGGCTCCTCCTCGTCCTCTCCGTCGTCTTCACGCTGCTGTGTAAGGGGATAGGGTGTGGGAGTGTTGAAGTGGAGGTGGGATAGTTGAAGGCGGATTGTGGTGCCTGCGGGGTTCCTGCCACTTCGGCTTCCGCTTCTGCAGCATCGGGGTCGGAAACAACCTCCACGAGTGCCCCAACTGCAAAGTCAATCTCACCATCTACAACAGCAACAACCGACGATGACCTTCCTACCCCAATCCCCATCATACCTCCCCGTCGCCGTCGCTTTCATCTTCATCCGTCCCGTCAATTGATAGCACTCTCCTCCCATTCTTCAACTTTCCAAGCGATTGGTGTCACGTAAAGGGAAAGCTCCATCTCGGGACACACGACAACGAGAGGGGAGGAGGGAAGTGGAGGGAGAGGGACTGGGCGTGGAGGAGAGAGGGGAGGAGGGAAGTGGAGGGAGAGGGACTGGGCGTGGAGGGGAGAGGGGAGGAGGGAAGTGGAGGGAGAGGGACTGGGCGTGGAGGGGAGAGGGGAGGAGGGAAGTGGAGGGAAAGGGACTGGGCGTGGAGGGGAGAGGGGAGGAGGG
>RCNC010003538.1_pt1 | contig 10188 bp, 11 predicted proteins | sample 2041301 | NCBI WGS metagenome assembly RCNC01 (sample SAMN09708231, study PRJNA481090) | Marine sediment metagenome, whole genome shotgun sequencing project. | biome: marine sediment; feature: ocean; material: sediment; isolation source: Sewage treatment plant 13A marine sediment (STP13A) ... | reverse complement strand
TCCACACCTTCTGCATTTGAAGCTATTGTATCTGCACAAATTTCTCCAACAATGTCTAGGATCTTTTCATAGGTATCAATAGCATCATCATGATTTAATGGTGCATAGTCAAATGTTTCAGACTCTTTAAAGTTACGTTCTTTAAGACTTACTATTTTTTGAACTAAAGGATGTTCTAATTGAAATTTGAAATCGGGCGTATCTTTAAAAAAATTATCCATATCTATTTTTTAATGTGAGTCTCAAATAAACTCTAATTGTTGATTTGCTATTTACTTTGCGTTCTTTTTATAATATTTTATCATTTTCGGGACGACTACTCCGCAGTCTCCATGAATGACATAATCCGCAATTTTGTTAATTGGAGCTTCCGGATCATTATTAATAGAAATGATCATAGATGCTTCTTGCATTCCTGCTCTATGCTGAATAGCTCCAGAGATTCCAGCTGCTATATACAATTTTGGTCTAACAGTTGTTCCTGTTTGACCTATTTGTCTATCATGATCAATAAACCCAGCATCAACAGCTGCTCTCGATCCACCAACTTCACCACCTAGCAGATCTGCAAGGTCTTGCAGGTGTTGGAAATTTTCTTTGGAACCAACTCCATAACCACCAGCAACTATTATTGGTGCTTCTTTTAAATTAACGCCAGAATCTTCCATATGGCGTTCAATAATTTTAACTACAAAATCTTCTTCTTTTACAATTTCATTTACGTTAACCTTGATTACTTCAGTTTTGTAATTAGGATCGAAAATATCCTTTTTCATGACACCTTCTCTTACTGTTGCCATCTGTGGATGCATATCCCAGTTAATGATATTGGCCATAATGCTTCCACCGAAAGCTGGCCTCATAGCATACAATAAATCCTTGTATTCCTTTTTTCCTTTTTTATCAAAATGGTCGCCTATATCTAAAATAGTACAGTCAGCAGTCAATCCACAATTTAACACTGAAGCTATTCGTGGAGCTAGATCTCTTCCTACCGAAGTAGCACCGAATAATACAATTTGAGGATCTTCTTTCTTCAATAATTGTTCAGCTAAAGCAGCATGTGGAAGTGTTCTGTAAGGCTCCAGCCTTTTGTCATCTGCAACATATAATGTGTCTACTCCAAATGGAGCTATTTGCTCTTCAATATTGTTTAAATCTTTACCAAAAATCATAGCCTCCAACTTACATTGCAGCTTAAGAGCTAGTTTTTTACCAGCTGATAGCAATTCCTGGCTTATTTCTGCTACTTTTTGGTTTTCTACTTCACAGTATACAAATACATTTTTCATTTTCTATCCGATTTTTATTAACCCTGCTACCCTATGGTATGTTTCTCAATTAATTCTTGAATCATCATTTCAATATCTGCATCATCTCCACTCAATTTTTTAGATTCTTTAGCTGTCAATACAATACTTTCTACACTTTTTACTTTAGTAGGAGAACCAGATAGCCCGATTTTTTCCATTTCCGCACCAATATCTTCAACTGACCATTCTGGAATAGTCAAATAGTTTCTTTTTTTGTGCAACTCGATTAAAAAGTCTTCCGTTCCCTTGGAATTCAATTCTGTATTCGTTCTAGCATACTTGTACTTCATAACTCGTTTTGCGTGTCTTGATCTGCATGCTGGAGCAGAACCGTGAACGGTCATTAAGCAAGGCATTGGTGAAGTAACGGTTTCAACACCTTTTTCTAGTCTACGTCTTGCAATTATTTCATCATCCTTGATCTCTACGATCTGATCGACGTAAGTTATTTGAGGAATCTTTAGTTTATCCGCACATTGAGGTCCAACTTGAGCCGTATCTCCATCAATTGCTTGACGTCCACCAAGAATTAAATCGAATTCTCCCAGTTTTTTAATTGCCTTAACCAAAGTATAACTTGTCGCTAGAGTATCAGCTCCTCCAAAACGTTTGTCAGAGATCATAATTCCGTAATCAGCACCTCTGTAATAGCCTTCTCGAATTATATCTGCAGCTCTCTTTGGTCCCATTGTTAGAACAGTCACCTTCGTCTCTGGTATTTGATCTTTTATATGCAATGCCAATTCTAAAGCATGAAGATCGTCTGGATTAAAAACGGTTTGGAGTTTTGGTCTATTTACAGTGCCATCTGGTCTCATAGCATCCGGTCCAACATGTCTGGTATCAGGAACTTGTTTTGCCAGAACAACAATTTTGAGTGGTCTCATGTATTTACTTAAATTGAAGATTTATTATAATTCATCAAAAATAAATCAATTAATTCAGGTAAATGATGACAAAACTCATGCTTCGTGTAATAATAAAATCAGAATTAGTAGGGAATAAATATAAAACAGCAAAAAAAAAGAGTGATTTAAAAAACCACCCTTTATAACTTTCAATTATTTATTTATTACTTTTTTGAATCCTTTTTGGGATCTTCATTTGTTTCAATTTGTGGTTGGCTTTTCATAAAATCTTCCATGAGCGCCGTACTGACTCCCATGTTTGAGAATCCTCCATCATGAAATAGATTTTGAAGAGTCACTTTTTTTGTCAAATCAGAAAATAAACTAATAGTATAATCTGCGCATTCTAATGCGGTCGCATTTCCTAAAGGCGACATTTTCTCTGCAAAGGCTATAAATCCATCAAATCCTTTTACTCCACTTCCTGCAGTTGTTGGTGTAGGAGACTGAGATATTGTATTAACGCGAACATTTTTATCTCTACCAAAAAAGTACCCAAAGCTGCGAGCAACAGATTCTAAATAAGCTTTATTATCTGCCATATCATTATAATCTGGAAATACACGTTGCGCAGCCATATATGTTAAAGCCACTAAACTTCCCCATTCATTCATTGCATCTCTTTGATACAATACACTCATCAATCTATGAAAAGATAAAGCAGAAACATCCCAACCAGTTTTTGTGAAATTATAGTCTTGATGTGTGTAGTGGTTTCCCCTTCTAACATTTACAGACATTCCAATAGAGTGCAAAACAAAATCAATTTTCCCACCTAAAAGCTTCATAGACTCATCTACTAAATGTTCAAGGTCCATAATTGAAGTTGCGTCTGCAGGAATAACTTGAGAACCTGTTTTTTCTGCCAATTCTGAAATTGTACCAAGTCTCAATGCTACAGGGGCATTTGTTAAAACTATTTTTGCACCTTCTTCATGTGCTCTTTCTGCAACTTTCCATGCTATAGATTTAGAATCTAATGCTCCAAAAATAATTCCTTTCTTTCCTTTTAATAAATTGTACATGAGTTTTTATTTCTTTTAAAAATTTGTCGCAAATATAAAGTATTTATTGTAATAATGATTTTGCATGAACTACTGCTGAATCGGTCATTTTATCACCACCCAACATTTGAGCAATCTCTACGATTCTATCATCTTGATTCAACCTAATTAATTTTGTATATGTCTTATTATCAATATCTTCTTTGAATACCTTAAAATGGACATCACCTTTAGCAGCAATCTGTGGAAGGTGTGTTATTGTAAATACCTGCATGGATTCACTCATTTTTTTCATTATTTCAGCCATCATATTAGATATCTCGCCAGAAACTCCTGAATCTATTTCATCAAACATGATTGTTGGTAATTGAATATGTTTAGACAAAATATACTTAATAGCTAACATGATTCTAGACAATTCACCTCCAGAAGCTGTCTTTTTTAATTCATTCAGAATAGCGCCTTTGTTTGCAGAGAAAAGAAAGGACAACTCATCACATCCATTATTGAAAAACTCCTCCTTTTTGTTCAATTCCAATTTAAATTGTGCGTTTGGGATACCCAAGTTGACCAATATTTCATGTAATTGTTTGACCAAGTCTGGAATGGCTTTTTTCCTTTTTTTATGTATTTCATTTGCTAAATCGGTAACTTTATTCCTTGCTTGACTAATTTTTGTCTCAAGTTCACTAATATCAGAATCTAAATTTTCTGTTACCATAACCTTGTGTGAAAGATCCTTTTTAGTACTAATTAATTCATCAATTGTATTGATATTATGCTTTTGAAATAAATTATGTATTACTTGGAGTTTTGAGTTAACTTGTTCTAGACGATTAGGATTAGCATCTAGCTGGTCCTTCGCGTTTTCAACTTCAGTAAATACATCATCTAATTCAATTAAACTACTATTAATTCTATTAAACAACTCAAGATATTTAGGCGAAAAACTTGATAGTTTTTGAATCGTATTTTTTAATTCTGTAATTGATGACAATATACCTAGTTGCTCACCATTCAGTAATTGATTAGCCAAAGATAACTTTTCTTTGATTTCTTCTACATTATTGAGCGTTTCAAACTCTTCTTCTAATAACTTAAGCTCACCTTTAACTAAATTCGCTTCTTCTAATTCTTTCAATAAAAACAGATTATAGTCTTGTTCCTTTATTGCGTCTGACTGAAAGTTTTTTAGATCATTTAACTCTTTATTAAAAGCCCTGAATTGATTAAGATTCTTTATATAATCCAACAACAAATCGTCATTCTTTGCCAAAGCATCGATCACTTTAAATTGAAACTGATTATTGGTCAATTCCAAAGTTTGATGTTGTGAATGAATATCTATTAAATAACTATTGAGAACTTGTAAAGCATTTAAATTAACTGGAGTATCGTTAACAAATGCTCTAGATTTTCCTGAAGGTAGAATTTCTCTTCTGATAATAGTTTGAGGCTCATAGTCCAGATCTTGCTCTAAAAATACTTGTTTTAAGTTATAGTTTGCAATATCAAAAACAGCTTCAATAATGCATTTTTCGGACTTGTTCTTAACACTTGATAAATCTGCTCGTTTCCCTAATACCAATGATAATCCACCTAGTAAAATAGATTTTCCGGCACCTGTTTCACCTGTTATTATTGATAGGCCATTATTGAAGTTAACCGAAAGGTTATCAATTAATGCATAATTTTTTATTGAAAGTGAAGTTAGCACAAGATTAAATAATTAGATGAAACTAATATAGACAAAAACAAGAAAATGTGAATCCTTTTTACCTTATTAAAAACTAATATTTCGCCATTTAGAAGAATGCATAGGCGCTATTTTTGTCAAAGTCTCAATGGTCTCTGTAATATTAATACTTGGACCACCTGTAAAAATCTGTTCAATTTCATCTGACTTAGCATCAAAGAAGGTTCTTAACAAAAAGGAATTTGGTCTGCGACTATTCATTTGTTTTAATTGATCAAATGTACTCGCAATCTTTTCTTTCGCCAGTTTTGGATTTTCATGCATCTTATCTAATCCTTCCAAGTGGTAAGAATACAACGCACTTCTATATTCTTTATAAGTAGGAGATAAAATATTGGATATTAGAATATATCTGGTTTGTCTACCATCGGCAAGATTCCATCCTTTAAAACTCTCTTGTTGTGAATAATTACGAATATTTTCTGCCTGTTTATAATAATCTTCCCCTCCGTTTAAAGCAAAAGTATCGGCATCTATTCCTAAAATCATATAAATATGAAAGCTTAATACAGAAACCAAATTTGACTCAAACTGATTTTTATTAAAAATTAGATCCTGATATTCAACATATCTGAAAGAAAAATCAGGGTCATTATAATTATAAACTGGAGTCACAAAAGTGGAATTGAATACGGGTCTTGAGGATTGAATCTGTATACTCGCAACAAAAGAATCATTATTATTTGCAGTTACGTTAATTACCATACTACAGTTAATGCGTTCTTGAGGTGTGAAAGTTTTATTTGTCCATTTAGTATTGTTAATAAATTCCTTTAATTGTTTTTCCAGAGTTTTAAAAACTGGCAAATTCTCATTCCCAGTTTGTTCGGCATTTACGATTATTTCACAATTCAATTCTTGAGAAAAGGAACTAATACCCAAAATAAGAAAAAGGATTAATACTAATTTACGCATGAAGTTGATTTATTATAATATTTAATAGGTCTTGAGCCACTTCTGTTTTAGATTTCAAATCAAATTTAGTAATATTTTCATCCTTGTCAATAATAGTTACCTTATTAGTATCCACTGCAAAACCAGCGCCTTTATCTTTCAAGGAATTTAATACGATTAAATCCAGGTTTTTTCTATTCAATTTAGATTTGGCATTTTCCAATTCATTGTCCGTTTCCAAAGCAAACCCAACTAAATATTGGTCTTTTTTTATTTTTCCTAAAGATGCTAATATATCTTTGGTTTTAACCAACTCTATTCTTAACGTGTCATCTGACTTTTTTATTTTCGTCTCCGATACTTTTGTTGGTTTATAATCTGAAACTGCTGCTGATAAAATTGCAATATCAGCCGAATCAAACTCACTTAAAGTTGCCTTATACATATCATCAGCACTTACAACAGACACTATTTTTATTAGTGAATGTTTAACCTTTTGGTTGGTTGGACCAGAAATTAGAATTACTGATGCCCCAAAATTAGCAGCAGCTTTAGCAATTTCAAAACCCATTTTACCACTTGAGTGGTTTCCTATAAATCTTACAGGATCAATAGACTCATAGGTTGGTCCTGCTGTAATTACTATTTTTTTACCTTTTAAAGGCAATGAACTGATAATGTTATTTTCTATAAATGTTATTATGTCTTCAGGTTCAGCCATTCTACCTTCACCAATTAAACCACTGGCTAGTTCCCCTTCTGCAGCAGGAATTATTACATTACCAAAACTTTTCAGGATTTTTAAGGTTCTTCTGGTTGTTTCATGTTTGTACATATCTAAATCCATTGCAGGAGCAAAATAAACAGGACATTTTGCCGACAGATAAACTGCCAAAAGCAAATTATCACAAACGCCATTTGCCATTTTTGCCATGGTATTTGCTGTAGCAGGTGCTACTAAAACCAGATCTGCCCAAAGGCCGAGATCAACATGACTATTCCATGTAGCATTGTCGTCATCGTCATCTGTAAAAGTTGAATAAACGGGATTTTTGGATAAGGTAGATAGTGTTAATGGAGTAACAAACTCTTTAGAGGCAGGTGTCATGACCACTTTAACATTTGCGCCAGCTTTAACAAAGAGTCTAACTAAAGAAGCGGTTTTATAAGCAGCAATACCAGCCGTAATGCCTAAAAGTACGTTCTTGCCGCTTAATATTGACATGTTTTATTATTCTTCTGGAGTTTCGTCTTCAGTATTTCTGTAATAGATCTTATCTTCCAACCATTCTTGAATTGCTAATGCATGAGGTTTAGGAAGTTTTTCATAAAATTTAGAAACTTCAATTTGCTCTTTATTCTCAAAAATTTCTTCTAAGCTATCTGTATAGGTCGCAAATTCCTCTAATTTTTCAATTAACTCCTTTTTAATTTCTGAGTTAATTTGCTCGCCACGTTTTGCGATCACCGAAATTGATTCATAGATGTTTTGCGTTGGCGCATCTATATCATTTCTGTCATAGGTAACAGTTCCTATTGGAGCTTTGCTTTTTTTGAAATCCATATTATATAGTTATTAGCTTTTAGTATTAAATGTTTGAAGTTGGTTATTTACTTCTTTTAACATGTTTTTGGTTACTTGTGTTTTATCTGAATTGGGAAAAGAACTTATAAAAGAGTTCAAATATTTTTGAGCATCATTTAATCTCGTTTCTTTTTTATATTCTATACTATTTACAGCCAGTTTATAGGCTGCATCCAAATTAAAGAACAAAGCATCTTCTCTTAATGCTGAACCAGGATATTCCAATAAAAAATTGTTAAAAGAATTAATGGCAGCCTTGTAGTCTGTAATCGTATTGTATTGTTTAGCAATTTCAAAAGATTTTTGTTCCAGTTTAAAATCCAATTCCTTAACCATCTTATTGGCTTCTGCAATATATTCCGATTCTGGATAAGTATTAATAAAAACTTGTAGTTTCTCAATGGCATCAACGGTATCCTCTTGATCTTTCGTGTAAATCGGGCATAACAAATAATAGCTTTTAGTTGATAAATATGCTGCTTCCTCAACTTTTTCACTTTTAGGATATGAAGTTACAAATCGCTCAAACTGATAACCAGCCAAGTAGAAATCCTTCATTTCATAAAAAGACTTCGAATACATGTACATCAGTTTTTCAGCCTGTGGCTTACCTCTGTAATTAGGTACAATTTGCACAAATAGGCGATTTGCCTTTGCAAACTTACCATCGTCAAACAATTGAGTAGCTAATTTGAACTTTTCGGCAACGCTATCGCTCTTTAATGCTTTTTGGAATTCACTGCATGAGCTGAATCCGATTAATAATACTACTATGATTAAATACTTCTTCATGAATTTTAAACAGGATGCAAAATTAAGCAATTATAACGGATTTTAAAAACTAATATTTTTTGCTAATATATAGCTTGTTATAAGCTTTGGATAAGGATTAAGTATTATTTAACTATTAGTAATAATTAAAACTGTTTGATAAAGCTCTCTATTTTGTTTTTTAATTCTTGAGTGGCCGGAACTAATGGTAGTCGTACAGTATCCTTACATAAACCTAAAGCCTCTAAAACAGCCTTTATGCCTGCAGGATTATTTTCTGAAAAAATGAGACCAATTATTTCCATAAGTCTATAGTGCAACGCATAGGATTCTTTAGCTTTTCCTTGTAAACCCAATCTTATCATATTTGAGAATTCCTTTGGGAAACCTTGTCCGATAACAGAAATAACTCCAGAGCCTCCTGCCAACACGATTCCTAGAGCCAGATCGTCGTCACCAGAAATAATTAAGAATTCTTCTGGTTTATTCTTTAAGAGATCTAAATATTGAGAAATATTATTGCCAGCTTCTTTAACTGCAACAATATTTTTAAAATCCCTGGCCAACCTCAAAGTTGTGCTTGGTTCCATGTTTTTAGCGGTTCTACCCGGAACATTATAAAGAATTATTGGAATTGGACAAGCCTCGGAAATGGCCTTAAAATGCTGATATAACCCTTCTTGAGTTGGTTTACTATAATACGGCGAAACAGACAAAATCGCTGTAATTCCATTCAGATCTGTTGACCTAATTTCTTCAATAACCTGAAATGTGTTATTTCCTCCAATTCCTAAAACTAGTGGGATTCGACCATTATTTTCTGCCTTAATAGTAGAAATTATATCACTTTTTTCTTGCTTGGTAATAGTAACACTTTCTCCTGTTGTTCCTGAAATAACCAGATAATCAATACCATTATCTATATTAAAAGTTACTAATTTTTTAAGCGCATCATGATCAACTGTTAAGTCATTTTTAAATGGCGTGACCAAAGCGACTCCAGTTCCTACTATTTCTTTCATTTATATTTTTTTTAGTATGGTTAAGTACTTAACAAATTCATTTCTAAATACATCAAATTTATTGGGATCAATATCTAATATAAGATCATGTAATCGCTCATCATTATTTGAAAGCCCCACTTTTAAATTTGCTTTAGATAAAGCAGTAACTAAATTAAGTTCTAAATTATCCTGTTTATAATAACTAATTAAGGCATCAAAGTTTGTGTTAATAAATGAAATCAATGAGTTGTTTTTAATTTTCCCTTTCCACCCTACTTGCTTTTCAGAGTATAACAGCTCTATTGAGGACTCAACAAGTTTTACATCTTCAGTAAATCCAACTATCTTAATTTTATTAGGGTTTAGTTTAAGGCCCTCAAAAAAAATTCTGAATGTTTCAAAATCGTCAAATTCGCTTAAATTCAATATAATACCAACGGATTCTATTTTTTTAGACGATAACGCAGCCTTACGAGAATCTATTAATTTGTTAATAAATTTTTGATTTGATTTCTCTTTAAAACCCTTTAAAATCATTTATATTTATTGCTTGGTACAAATGTAATAAAGTACATTTAAAAAATCTTAAAATTAATGAGGCATAAACTAATATTAATTCTTGTGGTTAGTTTGACTTTTCTGACATGTAAAAATCAACCCAACTACTTGACTAAAATTGAAGGAGAAAATATTAATATTACTGATAGTCTAGAATCGATTTCTTCAATTGACGATTTTGTAAAACCCTATAGAGAGCACGTTAATAAAGATCTTGATAATGTTTTGGCATATTCTGTTGATACTTATTCAAAGTCTGATGGTGAGTTGAATACCGCAATTGGGAATTTTATGGCAGATATGGTATATGAACAGGCCAATCCAGTTTTTAAAACCAGAACCAACAAGGATATAGATTTCGTATTGCTGAATCATGGAGGAATTAGATCAATTAT
>RCNC010003537.1_pt1 | contig 10188 bp, 8 predicted proteins | sample 2041301 | NCBI WGS metagenome assembly RCNC01 (sample SAMN09708231, study PRJNA481090) | Marine sediment metagenome, whole genome shotgun sequencing project. | biome: marine sediment; feature: ocean; material: sediment; isolation source: Sewage treatment plant 13A marine sediment (STP13A) ... | reverse complement strand
GGAGTATGTAAATTGGGCTTGGAATGCTTCAGTCCCCTCAATTCGATGATCACTACATCTCTGTCAAATAAAAACAGATTGCCAAGGGGGCCATCAAATGTGGGAACAAAATCCTCCAGATTCGACATACCTGGTCCGCCACTGTTTAACACCAGAGGCTCATATTTGGCAGTCTCTGATCTGCATTTAAATACTGCCACTGCCAGTTCGATGGGCTTACCTTCCGGATTTTTATGAAACTCCGGTACAGTCATATATCCAAAAATGAAATTGCCGCTGGAAGCAAGTTCTTCGGATATTTTGATGGGACATTCTGCTTTAGTAAATTGTCCGTATTCATCCTGTGCCAGGCAAGAAAAAGAGAGCGAGGATAGGATTAAGATGAAGGAAAGAACTGTTGTTTTCATGGGTTTCAGGTGTAGGTTTAAATCTGTTAATTGGACATTCATTCATTAAAAAATGTTACGGATTAAGAAGGGATTCTTATATTTTATAAGTTTATAGAAGAAAATACTAACAAATTATTACTTATGTCTATTAGCAAATATGCCAGAAGATTGATCATAGCAGGTTCAGTTGTTTTAATGGGATTATCCTGCAACTCCATTCGAACTGAAGCGCCTGAAACTGATTCAGAAATACATCTGAATCGTCCTAATATTCTCTGGATCGTCGGGGAGAATCTGAACCTGGATTTAGGAATTTACGGCGAGGAACTTGTGGCCACTCCCAATCTCGATTCGCTGGGCAGAAACGGTGTGCGTTATACTCATGTGTTTTCCACAAGTCCGGTTTGTGCTCCAAGCCGTTCTGCTTTTATGACAGGCATGTACCAGACCTCCACAGACACACATAATATGCGCTCGCACCGAGAAGATGATTACCGTCTTCCAGATGGAGTACGACCTCTTACTCATCGGCTTGGCGATGTGGGATACTATACAGCCAACATTACAAATATTGGAGATCGCATTGTAGGAACCGGCAAACTGGATCTGAATTTTGTGAATGAGGGTCCCCTTTATGACTCAGAAGACTGGTCTACACTCAAATCCAATCAGCCCTTTTTCGCCATGATTAATACCCCCGAAATTGAATATGATATCTACGACCGTCAAACCGCATCAAAAACCCGCGTGGAGTGGGTGGGAGAAAAAGAACACCCTCAGATCGCTACTCCAGCTAATGTTGTAGTTCCGCCTTATTATCCCGATCATGAGATCACCCGGCAGGAATTGGCCAGGTACTACAATTCCATTTCAGGGATCGATATTCGTGTGGGTTGGATTCTGGAACAGTTGCAAAAAGATGGATTAGCAGATAATACAATTATCATCTTCTTTGGGGATAACGGACGATTGGATGCCCGTGGTATACACTGGTGCTGGGATACAGGACTTCGCGTACCTATGATCATCTATTGGCCTAACAGCCTTGAAGCTCCTTCGCAATACAATCCCGGAAGCATTAATGATGAAGTGATCAGTCTACTCGATCTCACGGCTACCACCCTTGAGATTGCCGGGATCCCCAGGCCTTTAAGCATGCAAAGCCGGGTCTTCCTGGGGGATCACGCAGATCCGCCCCGCACCTATGCTTTCAGCGCCAGAGACCGGATTGACGAAACAGTCAGCCGTATTCGTTCCGTTCGTGAAAAAAAATATCACTATCTCCGAAACTACATGCCCGAACAGGGTTTTGCCTCACTCAATCGATACAAAGAAAAGTGTTTTGCGGTCAAACCATTGATGCGTGAACTACATGCCCAGGGCAAGCTGACAGGAGCGGCTGCGGAACTTATGGAACCCTTGCCCTATGAGCAGTTATACGATACGGAAAATGATCCACACGAAATCCACAATCTGGCGGAATCAGACAATCCTGAGCACCGTGAAGCACTTCTCAGACTAAGGGCAGCACTGGATACCTGGATAGCAGAAACCGGAGATCAGGGTGAATGGTTGGAACCTAAAGAGATTATTATCCCTTTTGAGAAAGAGATGGATGAGTGGTTTGGAACGCCTGAATGGTACGATAAAAAGTGAAAGATATTCCAGCATTTACTCCTTGGGAGCTTGCCCAAAGCTGATCATCCAGTTGATATCAAACTTATCGGTACACATCCCAAAGTAGCTGCCCCAGAAGGTAAGATCCATGGGCATGCTTACTTTTCCTCCCTCAGAAAGACTGTTGAAGAAATGGTCTGCCTGTTCCTTAGTGTCTGCTGTAATGGAAATTGTGATATTGTTTCCGACTACAATACCAGATGCCCACTCGCCCCCTACATCACTTCCCATTAACAGAGTCTCCTTACTGATAGGAAGAGAAACATGCATGATCTTATTCATATCTGCTGCAGAAAGTTCCATTCCCTCCTGGGGAGGCATGTCCGAAAACCGGTCATTCGTGATAAATTCACCTCCAAAAACAGATTTATAATGATCGAAGGCCTCTTCACAGTTACCGTTAAAATTGATATAAGGATTTACAGTTGCCATGGTTTTGTGTTTTAATTAGTAGTTCATCTATTAGATGAAAACTCTTTACTGGAAATAAAGTTCTCGAAATCTAATCTTCTTCCAGAGCGAGTCGGATAATCCCGTTTACCATGTCGGCCGGTCCATTGGGGATCCAGGTTGCCAGCAACATTTTGGGAATTGATGCTAAAGGAACGCTGCTGGAATACATCATCACTTCAGTTTGACCATTTCCCAGATCCCTAAGGGTGTAGGTTGAATAACTGTACCGCATTCGTTCAACCCCCTGGTCAGGGTACATATCAGGGGCCGGGAAGCCTGTAAGTGTATATGTGTTGTTCTCAGGATCCATCTCCAATTTATAGCGGGTCACCACATCTGATACAGGCATGGGCCAATGCTTCTTCAATAAATAATAGCTAAGCCACTCATCCTCTGAAAGATCCCTGATACGCTCTGTGTGCTCCGCATCATCCATAAAGTCCTTATGTTTAGAATCATCCTTCAGTACCTTCAGGCAGCTATCCATGCTGACTTCCGCACTCGTGACTGCCTCGAACTCCAGAACATTATACTTTTTGCCCTTTTCATCCTTATGCTCTGCAAAATTGTAAGAAACCAGGACCTTACCGTCTTTTGTTTTATCCTGCTTCCAGCCATCCCTCTGGGCATGGACACTTGCACTGAACAATAAGGTGCACAGAACGATGAGTCCTGCTTTTATACTGTGTATCATTAATCCACGAGTAGATTGGTTCAAATACAAAAATAAGAAGTTATTGCAATTTACACTTTCTGAAATTCTGTGAGGGCAAACCATCCCTTTTCATCTGTATGGGTTTGATTTAAATGCAATCCGGTCGATTTAACTATTTCATTGATTTGACGGGCGTTGTATTTATTCGAATTCTCGGTGTGAATGGTTTCTCCTTTTTTAAAAAGTATCTCATCTCTGATATACTCAGAATGCACTCTCAGATCACGTTTGGCTACCAGGTGCATTTCAATCCGGGTCTTCTTCTTGTTGTAGAATGCATGATGTTCGAAATCTTCCGTTTGAAAATCAGACTTGATCAGATCATTGACACTATGAAGAATGTTTTTGTTAAATGCTTCGGTAAGCCCCCCGGCATCATTATATGCTGCATGGAGGACATGTGCTGGTTTGATCATATCCATCCCAAGTAGGAGAACATCTCCTGTTTTCATCCTCCCGCTAATGTTCCGAAGAAGCTCCAGGGAAGCTTCCCATTCGAAGTTCCCAATAGTACTTCCAAAAAAACATATAAGCGCCGGGTGTTCTCTTTGAATGGTTTCAAACTGCGAGAGAAAATCCACTGCATATCCCTCTATATAAAGATTGGGAAAGGTCCTGACCAATTCCCCTGCTGACAGGCTGATGGCTGGCTGACTAATATCCAGAGGCAGGTATCGTATAGTGGCCAGATTCAAATCTTTAGCCGCATTTAGCAAAATGGATATTTTTGAATGATCTCCTGGTCCCAGCTCAATAATCTCATAAGCTCCGTATTGCTTCATCAGGCCGGGCGCTATCTTTTTTAGAATGCTCTTTTCGGTGCGGGTTGGATAGTATTCTTCAAGACGAGTAATTTCCTCAAACAGAATTGATCCTGTCCTGTTATAAAAGTATTTACTGGATATGGATTTCTTCTTCTTACGCAGTCCGGCAACAATCTCCCGTATTACTTCATCGGGACCAATCTCCTGCAAAAGGTTGGTGATTGATATTCTGCTTGCCGTTATGACCTCTTCATTAATGTAATTCATCTTTCAAGCTTTTATCCGTTCACCGGTATCCCTGTTTCAGTTGGATTACCGGGATCATTGCTCCATTCAAACCAGCCTCCATCATAAACAGAAACTCTGGGCCAACCCATTAACCAGGCATTAAACCAGGCCTCGCTGCCACGCCATCCGGTTCCACAATAAAAGGCATTGTGTTTTTCCGGAACGATGCCCACCTCTTTCCATATCTCTTCGATCTCATGATATTCACGGGTCGTATGATCCAGATTACGATAATTCTCCATGTGATAGGCGTCTGTTCCACAATTTCCAAAGACAGAGCCTGGAATCCGCCCCTTCTTTTCGATATAGTTGTACCCGCTCACTTCGCCGATATATTCTGGCCAGCTTCGGACACTAACCAGTTCGGCACTTTCGGAAGCAATGATCTCTTTGGCTTCAGGAACATCCACAGCCAGCTCGGGACGACCAGGTATAGGAGCTCCAAATTCTCCACGAGAAACAGGTGAATACTCTCTGGTAGTAATCTCAAAACCGGCATCCTCCCAGGACCGGAGCCCCCCGTTCAGCACCCGAACGTCTTTCACCCCTGCATACATCATAAGGAAAGCTGCTCTTATGGAGCCCAGGTGCCCGGCACTGCTTCCCGGAAAAGGATCATTATTATCAGGGAAAGAGAAGCGACCATAGAGGATAACTGTGGTATCTTCCGTAATCCCCAATTTCTCGAGGGTCTCTTTGAGTTCAGCTGGACTACGGCGGTTCCAGGTCTCTGGCGACTCCAGGGTATTGGTATCCACTTCCACTGCCCCTGGAATATGTCCCTCTTCGTAGGCTCCACGGTTGCGGTAATGACCATGGCAAAGCACAAAATCCTTTCCCTCAAACTCGGGAGGTGTGCCACCATCCAGCAAAACTTTTAACCATTCCGGGGACACCAGTTGCTTATAGCGATGCAAATAATCCATGGGTAGTGAATCGTCTGCACACCACTCATCCACAAAATGCTCATAGACCTTGACCTGATCATAGCCCGATCGTGCGAAACGATCTGCTACCTGCTCTGCATCCTCGGTATCATAGCCATATATGACCAGCGATTTATCGGGAAGAATTCCTTTGGAGCGTACTATCTCAATCCAATCGATGTAGTTGGTCCACTTGAAGGGCAGACTCCTGGCCTCACTGATATGTCCACCTCTGGGTTCTTTGCGGATTCGCCATCCATTATAGGCCTCAACGGGCCTGATATCAATAAGAGTGCTTTGCGGATCACGTAATGCTTTTTGCAGATCCGCAGTAGAAATAGTTTGAAAACTCATACACTATCTAAGATTATTTGTTGCTCTGTGACGCATTCACAGCACTTACCTTACAATGAATAACATAAAACTACTCGTAGTGTTTAAAATTAATCAGGCTGCCTCTGTTGCTCTCCATGATAAACTCCATACAGCTAAACTAATTCTTTATCTCAACCTCCATATAAAAATTGACCTTTTCAGGCAAAATGGATTAAATGAGTTTATATTTATCCTGTGGAGAGAAAAAAACAGGACCGAATTGTCCTGCTTGTTTTCAAAACTGAACTGTAATGAAAAGGATAATGCTCCTCTTCTTATTGATCTCCGTGCTGCCCTTTTCGAATGGACAGGAGCACATGAATTATACCCAAAGGCTATATCTTTCCTACATAGAGGAGGACATGGACCAATGGAAAGGGATTATTTCAGAGATGGACCAGGAATATGAACGCACAGACAATCAGGCCCTCCTCTATGATCTCTGCTTTGCTTACTATGGCTATATCGGATACCTGATCAGCAAGGAAGAGGAGAAAGCAGCCAAAGAGGTACTTAAAGATGCCAGGGAAAAAGCGGATGTGTTGGAGGAAACACTTGATGGTAGGCCCGATGTGCTTGCCCTCCAGGGTGCATTGCTGGGATACCGTATCATTCTGAGCAAGTTTAGCTCTTTGTTCCTTGGCCCCAAGGCGCTTAAATATATTAATACCGCTTATGAATCGGCCCCTACCTGTTTCAATTGCAATACGGAGATGGGAAACATGAAGTTTTATACCCCAAAATTCCTGGGTGGCTCTAAAACGGAAGCCATCCAATACTACGAAAAAGGGGTGGAGATTCTGGAAAACAGTCAGCTGAAAACAGAACGCAACTGGATCTATATGAACTCTGTGCTGCTCCTTGCCAATGCCTATAAGGAAACGGGGCAGCTGGAAAAAGCGTGCCACTTATACAAGCAGCTGCTGGAGTATGAGCCTGCTGCAGACTGGATAAGGAAGGATCTTTATTCTAAATGTGAAACACAATGAGCGTATTCAGACCGTGGGCCTTCCAGGGATCTCTGTCCCGCAAGAACTATTTTGAAGGATGGTATTTCAAACATGTTTCAGCAGACAGGGAACAGGTCTGGTCATTTATTCCAGGTATTTCAATTTCTCCAAATGGACGCCAATCTTTTATTCAGGTGTTGAACGGAAGGACAGGAGCATCCCAGGTATATGAATACGGAGTGGAAGCATTTTCTGCGTCAAAAAAAGAACTGAACGTTCATGTTGGAAAATCTCATTTCACTACAGAGAGAGTCACGCTGGATCTGCAGAATAATTCCCAAAAAATATCAGGCAGCATTTCCTACGCATCTCTTGAAAAGTATCCTTCCACTCTGTTAAAACCAGGCATCATGGGCTGGTACTCCTTTGTCCCGTTTATGGAATGCAAGCATGGCATTGTTTCCATGTATCACACACTTAAAGGAGGGCTTCATATCGACAATACCTATGTTGATTTCGATGGTGGCTCCGGTTATATCGAAAAGGACTGGGGCGGCTCCTTCCCGGAATCATGGATCTGGCTTCACTGTAACACATTCAATTCCACACCTACTTCCTTTACTTTTTCGGTAGCAAAAATCCCCTGGTTGGGAAGCTACTTCATTGGATTCATTTCTTACCTGAAGCTTGAAGATAGGTTCATTAACCTATCTACCTGGTCCAATGCTAGAATCGAAAAACTGGAATACCATGATAATATCCTCCATGTCAAAATCTCCAATAAATCATACCGTCTTGAATTAGAGGCTATTAACAGTCTGGCAGGCCCACTGAAAGCCCCGAAACTTGGCTCCATGAACAGGATTATCAAGGAAACTGTGGATGCCAGTGTTGAGCTTAAACTGAGTGATCATTCCGGAAATATCCTATTTCATGATAAGGGTACCCGTGCGGGTATGGAGATAATTGAAAAAATACTTGAATACTTTGAATCACAATAACGCAAAAGAAACAGGGAAAATCGGTTTTTGGTTAAGCACTTCACTGGTGGTGGGGAATATGACGGGATCAGGAATTTTTCTGCTGCCTGCGGCCCTAGCTCTCTATGGAGGGATCTCAATTTTCGGTTGGATGTTTACAGTGGCCGGTACCATACTTCTGGCCATGGTTTTTTCAAGGCTAAGCAAACTGATCACAAAAGCAGGTGGGCCCTACTCCTATTCCCGGGAAGGCTTTGGAGATTTCGCGGGTTTTCTTGTGGCCTGGGGATACTGGATTTCTATCTGGACCGGGAATGCTGCCATAGCTGTTGCAGGGGTAGGCTACCTCTCTGTATTTATTCCTGCGCTCAAAGAGAATCAAATGCTCTCTGCTTTTGTGGCTATTGGAGCCATCTGGTTGTTTACCTTTATTAATACATTAAGTATTAAAAAGGTTGGCATGGTACAGTTTGTCACCACAGTCTTAAAGATTCTGCCACTTCTGTTGTTTGGAACATTTGGCTTCCTGTATTTCGATCCAGCTCATTTCAGCCCTTTCAATTTAAGTGAAGCTTCGACCTTCGATGCGGTCACTGCTACTGCTGCACTCGCTCTTTGGGCATTTCTTGGGCTGGAATCAGCAACCATCCCATCTGACAAAGTAAAGAATCCCTCCAAAACAATACCCAGGGCCACCATCGCCGGTATCATCATAGCTGCTCTTTTATATATCTCCAGTACTTTAGGGGTCATGGGCATTATTGCACCTTCCGACCTGCAGCAGTCGGCTGCGCCCTTTGCTGATGCTGCACAAAAAGTATGGGGATCCTGGGCTGGTGGACTGGTTGCGGCTGGAGCTGCCATTGCCTGTTTTGGTGCCTTAAACGGATGGATTCTGCTTCAGGGGCAACTACCCATGGCTGCTGCTAGAGACAAGCTGTTTCCTCCCAGTTTTAAAAAAGTGTCAAAAAAAGGAGTGCCGGTCATTGGGCTTATCATTGCCAGCGTGCTTGCCTCCTTCCTGGTAAGTGTCAATTATACCAAGGGACTGGTACAGATGTTTTCCTTTATCATTATGCTGTCCACCTTAAGCTGCCTTTTGCCTTACCTTTTTTCTTCCCTTTCTGAGATTGCCCTCTATTTGAGGAAAAAGAAAAGCTACAACAAGCGTAGACTAATAACGGCCTTTCTTATTTCCATACCAGCATTTCTCTACTCCTTGTGGGCCATTACCGGCCTTGAATATGAAGTTCTCTTTTGGGGAGCCATCCTGTTAACTGCAGGAATCCCCTTTTATATCTATATAAAAATCACGGGGAGAAAGAATTAAATAATCTAAATAGCTCTCACATTTGCCATAATTTCTATTTTGGCAGCATTATCTTTGTGTTTAATATTTGTTAATTGTTTGTTAAACACGCTAACTTACTCCAAACAAATAAGCGCTTTCTAATAGCCTTATTTTCTGCGTTTTAAGATATCTTCTTAATTGCACCCTGATGGTTTCTAGGATGATTTTTGTTTAATCTTTAATTATATTTATTGAACATTATCTTGCCGGAGCCGTTATATTCTCAAATGAAACAATTAAAATTCTACATCATGAAAAAACTAAATTATGTTTTGTCACTTACCCTTCTAGCAGGGTTATTTGTTCTCTCTTCTTGTGAAAAGGAAGAAGATGATCCTATGGTTACTCCTATGCCAGATTCCAAATCTATTGCTCAAATTGCGTCTGAAAATCCAAATTTTAGTATTCTGGTTGAAGCTCTTATCAAAGCAGATTTGGTTTCAACGCTGAGTGACGATGCTAAGAAAGCCGAAGGCGATTTTACTGTATTTGCTCCCGACAACGATGCATTTGCTGCTTTGTTCTCAGCGCTGGAAGTCGGTGGAATTGCGGATATTTCTGTTGAAGTTCTAAAACCCATTCTACTTTATCATGTTCTGGGAGAATCCAAGAGCTCAAGCATGATCACTGATGGATTTTATTCTTCTTTAAGCCCGGCCCAGGGTCGCACAGTCTCCATGTATATTGGTACTGATATGGGTGTATCTATTAATGGTTCTGCCAATGTTACCAGTGCCGACATCGAAGCCTCCAATGGAGTCATTCATGCGATTGATGCGGTTCTGCTACCTCCATCAGTTGTTGATCTTGCAGTTCAGAACGGTAGCTTCGGAACTCTTGTAAATGCAGTAGTAGCTGCAGACCTGGCAGAAACACTTTCTGACGCCAGTGGAACCTTTACTATTTTCGCTCCCACCGATGATGCTTTTGCCGCATTGGGAGACAATGTTCCCTCTGATCTGACACCCATTTTATTGTACCATGTACTTGGAAGCCCAGTATATTCCGATGAAATTTCAAGTGGAATTGTAAGCTCACTGAACTCTACTGATCCAGAAATCGTTGTTGAAGTTTCTGACATGGGTGTTATGTTGAATGGGTCGGCAAAAGTTGTTGCGACTGACATCGTAGGAACAAATGGTGTGATCCATGTGATCGACCAGGTTATTGTCCCCATTAGCAATGGAAGTATTTTGGATGCTGCCATGGGCCTTGCCGATTTCAGTTCCCTTGTTGCTGCCCTGGCAAAAGCCAATCTGGCCAGTACTTTTATGATGGATGGAGCCTATACTGTTTTTGCTCCTACCAACGATGCCTTTG
>RCNC010003536.1_pt1 | contig 10189 bp, 10 predicted proteins | sample 2041301 | NCBI WGS metagenome assembly RCNC01 (sample SAMN09708231, study PRJNA481090) | Marine sediment metagenome, whole genome shotgun sequencing project. | biome: marine sediment; feature: ocean; material: sediment; isolation source: Sewage treatment plant 13A marine sediment (STP13A) ... | reverse complement strand
CTCATGGCGCTCTCGCTCCAACGCTGCCTCATCCTTCCGGCTCCCCCGCTTGAACCCACGGACCATCCGCTCCAGATGAGACGTGGTGCACCCCCGGGCGAACGGAAGCAGCTCCTCTTCGTTGTCACCGGTGGCTACGCGGCTGAGGGCACGAACCTTGGAGAACGACAGCTCGCCCCGGGCCATGGAGGCGCTGGTCAAAGGGAGGTCCACCAGGACTCGGGCCGTTCTTACCTTCTCCCGGGCTGTGCCCAGATCGATGCCGGTGCGGAAGGAGAGCCAGTGGGCACAGGTCCGGTGACCACCCAGCTCCCAGCCACGTCGGCGATCGAAGTCGGCAATGAGGATCAGGAGCCGGTGGGTGGCGGCATGGATGTGTGCAGCAAGGGTGGTGATCTCTTCTTCCAGTTCCTCCAGGGCATCGACGTCGTCAGTAGGGTCGGGGACAGAAGTGGCGGAGTCACTGATGCAATCCGGGGCATGAGGCGCACCGTCACCAACGTCATCTGGAATTGAGTCGACACGGTAGGCGTTCTCCTCGAGGAGCAAGTCGCGAACCAGAAAGCGTGGAGGTGAAGGGCGCGGAGGTGAAGGGCGCGGAGGCGGAACGGCCGGGATCAGCAGGGGATTGAAGCGGACCATGGAATAACACCTCCTTCATCAAGCGTACCGAATAGACACCGAATCTCTACACGAAAGATAACGGCCGTTTTCGGGCTTCTCAAAGGGCACTAGGCGTTACATGGCGAGGTCAAAAGGTCATGGAAGTCTGCTGCCTCAGGGTTTGGGTGATACAGGGCGAAGCAGGCGCCTCAGCGATGACGAGCGGGCCCGGTCCCGGACCTGCGCAAATATTACGCGCAAAATTGCCGTCCATGTCTCGTTGGGACGTTTTCACTGGAACGGCTGCCTGGGCCGTATTCCGGACCTTCCCGAGGCCCTTCTTCGGCGTCAGCCCTCGTTATCCAAGCCCGGTGAGATGTTGAGCCGTAGCTCGGGCCGCAGGGGAGGCTCCCGAAAGAGGCCCTGTCGCAAGCCTTTTGAAGAGGAGGAAGAGCTCATGGATGGAGGCGTTTCGGCTGAAATGCTCCGATGGGACACTGGGCCCTCGCTTCGCTCCGCCCCCCTACTACCTCCGCCCCAGGACCGCCTCAAAGCTCAAACGCTCGCCGTCCCGCAACACCACAACGGTGACCTCATCCCCGGGCTTGTGCGCTTGGAGAGCGTAGGTGTAGGCGTATAGGTCCGAGATCTCTTTTCCACCCAACTCAACCAAAATGTCTCCTGCTTGGAGGCCGGCTTTTTGTGCCGGAGATTCCTCCCGGACGCCGGTGATCCGGACTCCGAAATCCTGGGGGGTCATGTCGGGAATGGTCCCCATATAGGCGCCGTATCCGGGTGTGACTGGCGCATCCGGATCGGAGGCCATCGCTCCACCGTGAGGATCCCCCGCACCCTCCACGAGGGTGAGAGCGGTTGCCTCGGCCGCTTGGGAGCCAGCGACTTCCATGGCTACATCGGCGGCGAAATCCGCGATTCTCTCCATTCCCCCGGCGTTGATGAGCCACCAGTCGTCCTCGGGGCGGTGATAGTCGGCGTGGGTATTGGTGAAGAGCATCAGAACCGGTATGCCTTCTCCATAAAACGAGGAATGGTCCGAGGGGCCGAACCCATCAGCTATGGATGTAAGTACGAAGGGTTCAGGCTGTCCCTGGTTCACCCCGTCCAGAAGGTCTGGCCATTCCTCTGCCGTCCCCGTCCCATAGACGGTAAGGGTGTTTTCCCTCAGGCGACCCACCATGTCCATGTTGATCATGGCTGCGGTGCTTTGCAGGGGGATAAGAGGATCCTTCACATACTGTCCCGACCCCCATAGCCCCTTTTCTTCCCCGGTGAAGGCGACGAATAGCACCGATCTCGATGGTCTTTGCTCAGATTCCATGATCTGCCGGGCCGCTGCCATGAGGGCGGCTGTGCCGGAAGCGTTGTCGTCGGCTCCGTTATGCACGGCCTGTTCATCCGGTGCCAGGGACCCGTTTCCCCCGAACCCCAGGTGGTCGTAGTGGGCACCGAGGACCACGACTTCACCCACCGCCGAACCGGATCCGGGAATCATGGCCACCACGTTCCTCGCCTCCACTATCCGGGGTTCGATGCTGGTAACGAGGCGGGCCTCTTCTCCGGCCTGCGCTGCTTCGCGGATGGCCTGGGCTGCTGCGCCGGCGATGGCCCCGGCTGGCATGCGGACCGAAGGCCTCTGTTCAGCTATCAGGTCGGGGAGGAGCTCTCCTTCCGCCAGGAGGACCAGGAAGCCTGCCGCACCCCGTTCCGCCGCCCCGGAAGCCTTGCGGTGGGGGTTCCCAGCCATGGTCATGGCGCCGGACCCATGGGGACCACCCCCCTCCACCACCACGATCTTCCCCTCCAACTCCAGGCGAGCGTAGGCGTCTTCCTCGTTCCCCGGCATGCTTACTCCAGGCCCCCCATAGATGAGGGCACCGGTCACCTCCCCTGACGAGGAGAACCCAAAAGGCATCCAATCAGCCTCGAGTCTCATGGAGCCCCCGGTTATTGTGAGCTCGTTTCCGTTTCCGAGCACCGATCCCATCTGCACGTCGAAAGACTGGAAGAACGACCCGCCTGGGCCGGCCCCATCCAAACCCAACTCCTGGAAGACTCCGGCTATGTAGTCGGCGGCGCACCAGGCTCCGGGGGAACCCACCTCGCGGCCGTCCAGGGCATCGTCGGCCAGATACCGGACGTGAGCAAAGGGCCCATGCAGACCGGGTGTGAGCGCTGCCGGCACAGGACAAGTGGGCTGAGCCCTAGCTGAGGCCGGGGAACTTCCAATGACGAGCATCGGTAGCAGGAGAGCCGAGAAAAATCGGTGCACCGGCATTCCGGTGCTGGGCAAGGTCTGTGGGGCCTTCATCACTGCTTTACCTCGTAAGTTGGAAATATCCATGCGTTTTGGTGCGACTCTCCAAATAAGGCTATTCAGCCATGTTTCGGTTCCGAACGGGATCGTGCTTCTGGCCGCCCTTCTTTCGGCCCCATCTTCGGAGCGGATCTTTGCTCAGGAAACTGACCCGAGCGTACGGGATTCCAGGGAAACCCACTTGAAGAATCTCAGGCAACTCACCTTCTCCGGAGAAAACGCCGAAGCGTATTTCTCTGCCGATGGGACTAACCTGATCTTCCAGTCCAGGGCCGAGGGAGAGGGATGCGATCAAATCTATACTCTCGACCTCGCCAGCGGTGAGACTCGCCTCGTCAGCACAGGCCAGGGCCGCACGACGTGCTCCTATTACTACCCTGCGGGGGATAGGATCCTCTATTCCTCCACACACCATTGGGATCCGGCCTGTCCTCCCTCCCCGGATATGAGCGAGGGATACGTCTGGGCCCTCTATCCCACGTACGACATCTTCACCGCCGCTCCGGACGGATCCAATCCGACTCAACTCACGCATGCCTGGGGATACGATGCCGAAGCGACCTTCTCTCCGGCAGAAGACCTGGTGGTGTTCACCAGCATGAGGGATGGTGATCTGGAGATCTACACGATGCGGGGGGATGGGTCACAGGTGAAGCGGTTGACGGACAGAGTGGGATATGACGGAGGCCCGTTCTTCTCACCCGATGGCGAGAAGATCGTATACCGGTCCGGGTACCCCGAGTCGGAGGAGGAGGTCGCCGATTACAGGAGGCTGCTGGCTCAGGGGCTTATCCACCCATCGGCGCTGGAGATCTTCGTCATGGATGCCGATGGATCGAATCAGACCCAGGTGACGGATAACGGCGCTGCCAACTTCGGCCCCTACTTCCACCCTTCAGGGGAGAAGATCCTCTTCAGCTCCAACCTCCATGATTCGGATGGAAGAGAATTCGACATCTTCATGATCAATGTGGATGGGTCGGGTCTGGAACAACTCACGTTCACGGGGGGCTTCGACGGCTTCCCCATGTTCAGTCCCGACGGGAGATACCTGGTTTTCGGCTCGAACCGGAACGAGAGTCACCCCGGGAACACCAACGTCTTTATTGCCGAATGGGTGGAGGGCCTTGGTGACTAACCGAGCCGAGCGGGTGGAAGGCCTCGGTGGCTCGCTGAAGGGTTTTCAGAAGGAAGCGTGATCAGAAGAACGCATGTTCAGAAGGAAGCGTTGCCGGAGGATTGACTGGGCCGGATCACATCCCGTTCGCCAATCGACCGAGGAAATCCCGGGTACGAGGCAGGCTGCCGGGAAGGGAGAGGGGATCGTGAATGCCGCCTTCGTAGATGTAAGACTCGAACTCCGGCAAACCCCGCCCCAGGTCGAGCATCACCTCGATGAGTCGCTCTCCTTCTCCCACCGGAACGACTGTGTCGTTCGTGCCATGATGCACCTGGATATCCGGCAGCATGTCGGCGAAGTAGACGGGTGACCGGCGAAGCAACTCCAGGCGCACTTCAGCTGTCGTCTTCGTGCCCTCCTTCAGAGGCTGAATAAAGGCTTGATTCAGAAAATCCACACCGGGAAGGTCCCGGATGGTGCCGTCCAGGGCATCCTCCACAACCGACCGGACAAACGCCCCGAAGAAATCCGTGGGACCGAAGAACTCCACTACGGCGTCAATGCGGGGATCGCGAATGGCCATGAGCAGGCCGACATCGGCTCCCCGGCTGAAGCCGAGGACACCGATGCGGTCCGGATCCGCTTCCGGCGCCGTGGCAAGGGCTACTTCCAGAAGAGCCAGGGCGTCGTCCACGTCCCAATTCCACGGACTGGGATTCCCATCGGACGGGTAGTCGATGCCGCCAAAACGGAGTGACTCCGAACGGAAGGAAGGGACGACAAATACGAAGTTGTTGACGTCGTCACTGAGCAGGAGGGGGAGAAGCAACAGGGTCAGGTCCAGGTTATCGCCGTTGTCCCCTCCGTGGCTGTAGACCAGAACGGGGAGAGAGCCCGCCGCCGCTCCCACCGGAGTGAAGATGGCTCCAACATGGGTCACGGTTCCGACCCGGTGGGAGACGATCCGAACCCCCAAACCTTGGGTCCCGTATGGGAGCACCTCCTGTGCCAACTCCTCCACACCCTGAGCCGACGGATGCCTCCCCGCCCAGTCGGCGAGTATGACGTTCTTCTCTGCTGACGTCGGCGGTGCGAACACCAGATCGAGGTCGACGCCGTCATCCAGTTGGTTGCCCGGACCGGTGGCATCGGAGCAGGCGGAAGCGATGCACAGGGCGAAAAGGGTCAGGGCCAGTTTGGTGGCCGTCGTGGGGTGTCGCCGGGTTTTTCGCATAACGATGGGGGTCAGAGGATAGGGGATAGGAAGAAGAAGGGCCCTATGAGCCCCTGAGGCTACTAGGGGAATGTGTGTGAGGGTGGTGGGAATGGGCAAGAACGGCAGGTGGGTTGGGACTTGTGGGGGTGGTAGGGGAGTTTTTGGGGTTGGGGGACGTGCCCCAGGCAGGGCCGAAGGGAGCCAGGGGTTACCCGGTCCAGCTCTGATCGAAGTTGTCCTCAGGAATGGGCTCGGAGCCGGCGGGGTCAAAGTCTGGGGTTTGATCGAGGTCGTCGGGGAGAGGAGGCTGGGCGACCTCTTCGGCTTCGCCACCGCCGAGGCCGATGTGGAATTCGATTTGGGGCGGTCCCCGGGGCGGATGGTTCAGCGGGGGTGAGGACCCCGTGATAGCGGTGGCGGTGGAGGCGGTCGAGAGCGAAGGGGGGTCTCGCACAATACCGGATCAGCCGCTCGAGGCCGGTGCGGTCGGTGGCCTCGATGCGAACGCTGGCGTCCAGACTGAACCCACCGCCGTGATCCCAGGTGAGCATGTCTTCAACGCACTCAAAGGGTTTTCAGCCTGCAGAATGGTTAGAAAGGAGCCCTCCACTGCTCGTGGCTTGAGAGTTCGGGGGACCAATCACACACAAAGATGGTGCGTACAGTCTCGATGTTTATTGGATTCGGGAGGCAGTGGTCCCGAAATGTCCCGTTGAAGTAGAGCCTTCCTCGCCAGGGAATCTGACTCGCTAGCCTTCTCATCTCGCCTTCGGTAACGGGAAGGGAGAAACTACTGATGACTACATCGGGCTTCAGGACTCCGAGAGAGTAATCAAAGTCGAACTTGTTGTGGCCTGGGTGGTCCCTGTAGACGGCCGGAAGTCTTGCGATATGGGGATCGTTTTTCCCGAGCAGGTCCACCCCATATGCGCCGGAAAAGTAGAAGGGAATGCCGGCCCAGAAGTCTGCAGCCTTTCCTCCGGGAGGGAGGTTCTCTTTTAACAGCAGTGCGATTTTGATGTGCCCGATCGATGTGCTGGAAGGCCCTACGATCCATTGCTCACCGGGAATCACCAAGGGGATGGTCGCCACCGTGAGAACGGATACGAACAATCGCAGGGTCCTCCTGACGAACAATCGCTCAAGGCTTACAAACGCTAGGATGAACAAGAGCGGAAGGACCGGTACAAAGAACCGGTTTTGGGGGAATATGTCCCCGCCGGCATAGGCGATATACCCCGAATAAATCAGCACCGAACCGCCGAGTAGGCGCTCCGCCCGTGACCCTCCACGGAAAGCTGCCACAAGCACAAGCAGCATCGGGAGAGCGTAGTTTCGTGCGAAATGGAAGACGTACCGAGCCCCGTGGCTGACACGCCCTTCCCAGTTGAAGACTTTGAGATAGGCGGTGTTGGGAACCAACTCGCCGTAGTAACCAAATCGGAAGAGCAAATGGGCCAAAGGAAAAAATAGCCAGATGCCGGCGAAGGCAACTACACGGGCCTTTTCCCGGTGGAGGACGAAGGAGGTCCCATATAACAGGGCTGACAGGATAAGAGCGTCGGAACGGACCAGGGTCATTGCTCCGAGCAGCAAATATGGCAGTGGGGACGGGCTTTCTCTGTCCAGGTCACGAAGAATGAGTATGATCGCCGCCAAAACCATCATTGCCAAGAGAACCGATTCCGTGCCGGCCACTGACCAAGTCCTAAAGTTCGAACTCCCCACATAGGCGACTAGGGTAGCCACCACTGCGAACGGACCTCCTTTCAGCAAAGTCGCGAGCCGAATGATCAGAAGAATAATCAGGACGGACAGGGCAATGTTGGTGAGGGAAACCACCAGGGCCGTTTTGGATAAGGGGATGGGCAAGAGGTGGACAAGGGCCATATAGAGTGCCCAGAGGAAGTTAGTGTACCCCTCCACGTGTTCGCCTGGATTCCACACGAGACCGACGCCGCTGGCGAGGTTATGGGCGTAGCGCATCGTGATCATCATGTCGTCGACCAACCACCAGTACCGCTCACCGCCGATCACTGCGTTGAACTCCAAAAGGATCGAGGGCAACCAGAGAACCAGGAGCATGACGACGGCCAGGAACGGCAGGAACTTCTTCTTCTGGCCCAGGGTGAATGGCCGTTCCCGGGGGCGGAGGATAAACCAGATGAGTGCCAAGCAGAGAATAACCCCCCGGTAAATCAACTCGAGGCCGAAACGGTTCACCCAGTATGCGGGCTCACCATCCACAGTTCTATATACGAGACGGGGGTAGAGATCCAGTAGGTACTCTTGCGTGGGATCGCTGCCAAGGACGACTAATCCCAGCAGAACCATCCCCAAACCGAGAGATCCCCAGAGGATTTTGGCCAGGCCTTCCAGATCGCGGTCCTTGGGGCCCCAGATCCTGTTCAAGGAGTCCACCTAACCTCCCGAAAGAAGAGTCGCATTCTTGCTTCTGCACGGCGTTGGTGCATGGCTCCGGGCTTTTCTGCACGATAGTGGTGAAACGCCCCTGACCCGGAGCCGCCACCGGTGAAGTACCCAAAGCGGAGCCAGTACAAATACGCGAAGTCCCGATACGGGATCCGCAACTGGCCTGAGTACGAAGCCGGCCGCCGCCGCCGTGGTGACCTCACCATCTGGCTTTCAGAAGATGCAATCAACTCCTGGCGGGAGCCACCCAGCGGAAAGCCCGGTGGCCAAAGCACCTACGCGGACATCGCCATCGAGGCGGCTCTGACCATTCGCATGGTCTTTCACCTCCCGCTCCGGCAGACTGAGGGCTTCCTGCGTTCCCTGGCCCGCATGCTGGAGGTGGAGCTCCCGATCCCCTATGACACTACGCTGTCTCGGCGCCTCAAGAAACTCGGCGACACCGGCTTCCGCCGACTTGCTACAGATCGGCCGATCCATCTGCTCATCGATAGCACGGGTCTCAGGATTCACGTTGGCCACCTGCGAAAGCCACCAAAGAGAAGGGCTTGGAGGAAATTGCACCTGGCGATCGATGCGGACACTGGCGAGATCGTCGCCTCAGGTTTGACCAGTCGCCGGACACCCGATTGTGGTCGGGTTCCAGCCCTGATCGGGCAACTCCAAGACCCGGTGGCATCCTTCTCAGCAGACGGTGCCTACGATGCAGTGGGCGTCTACGAGGCAGCTCAGGCCGAGGGTGGAGGACGTGCCGTGAGGGGGCTCATCCCACCCGGGCGCAACGCCCAGGTGAGTCCGAGACCATCGGCCGCCTTGGCAGAGAGAAACCGGAACATCCGCTCCATCCGAGAACTTGGTCGGCGCGAGTGGCACAAACGATCCGGCTACATCAAGCGGGCCACGGTGGAGAATGCCATCTACCGGTACAAGACGATCATCGGCCAGCGAATGAGGAGTCGAACGCTGGAGGTGCAACGGGTGGAGGTGCAACTCGCGTGTGGGATTCTCAACACGATGACTCGGCTTGGGATGCCCCACAGCTACCGAATCGAGTGAGCCTCCTTTCGGGGGACGGGGGATCTGTCCTCCGTTCCGAGCCATGCACCAATGCCGGTGTTCGTCGCCAATGGCACCGGAGTGATCCTAGCCGAAGGGTCCGGAAGTAGACTTGGCGAGCTCCGCCTCCCCCGAGCCGCCTCCCCCGAGTTCGCATTCAACCGTATGGCGGCCGGACGGATTCCGGTTCAGGCGTCTCCGGTCTTCCGTTGCTAGTCGGAGGTGCTCCGTCAACGCTGCGGCGCCACACCCTCCAGGATTCCGAAAAACCCGGTGAGAATCCGGTATGTCAGCCCCCAGACCACCCGATCTTCGATCCGAAAACATGGGAAGTCCCGGCTGGTTCCGTCTGGGTACGAGATCCCCACCGTGCTCTGGGCTTCCGGCTGCTGGAAGGACGAAAGGGGGACCCAGAGGACCTCGTCGACCTCCCGGCTGGCAACCACTGCCCGGGTGCCACTCGGCACCCCGAAGACGAAGGGGAAGATGAGAATTGGGGGCAGGCGGTGTGTGGCCGGAGTCATGGGTTCGAGTCGCCCGATGGGGAAGCCGGTTGTCTCCAGGGAAACCCCTGTCTCTTCTTCCGTTTCTCGCGCGGCGGTGTGGTATAAGCTGGGGTCGGACGCGTCGCGTCGCCCACCGGGCAGAGCCATCTGCCCGGACCAGGGATCACCTTCGGCGACGGCCCGGCGGATAAGGAGTAGCTCCAGTTCCTCCTCACCCCGCAGGATCAGGGATACGGCTGCGTGGGCTCTTTCTTCCGCATCTTCCGGAAGCTGGAAGGAGTGTCCACCCAGCGGGAATACTAGGTCCTGAAGAGACAACAGCCTGGGATCTGGAGGGGGAGTCTTTTCGCCATGCATGACTCTTCAAACTCCCTGCGTTTCAGGACCCCAGATGATCTTGTGCGTCTGTACCTGAAGCCGAACCGGGAGGCCGTCTTCCAGAATCCACTCCGCGAGAGAGAGCGGATCCAACTCACCCCATACCGGAGAAACGAGGAGAGCGTTCAGTCGTCCCTCCTCTGCCATGATCACCAGTCCTCGGTCTTGGATGACCGAGCGAGTCCACTCGTAGTCCTTACGGTCCTTCACCACGAACTTCACTTCATCCCGCGTCGTGAGGTGATCCAGGTTCGACCAGAGGTTCCTCTCGACCTCGCCGGACCCGGGACATTTTAGGTCCATGATTTTGTGTGCTCGGGAATCCAACGGTCCCACATCGACGGCACCGGACGTCTCCACCAACACGGTAAACCCCTCATCCAATAGCCTCGTGGCCAGTCGAAAGGCTAGAGGATGAATCAAGGGCTCTCCTCCCGTGATCTCCACCAACGGGGCCTCGTTGGCCCGCACCTGTGCCAGGATTTCGTCCAATGCCACCTTCTCTCCGCCGTGGAAGGCATACTCCGTGTCGCACCAGACGC
>RCNC010003535.1_pt1 | contig 10189 bp, 7 predicted proteins | sample 2041301 | NCBI WGS metagenome assembly RCNC01 (sample SAMN09708231, study PRJNA481090) | Marine sediment metagenome, whole genome shotgun sequencing project. | biome: marine sediment; feature: ocean; material: sediment; isolation source: Sewage treatment plant 13A marine sediment (STP13A) ... | reverse complement strand
TAGATATTTGGCTTCGCCGAGCTAAAGGTTCAAACCTATAGTCTACCAAGAAGCCCCTTTAGGCATTGTTTTCAGGGGCTTATCTTTTTTGAAGGGTAAGTATGTCTGAAATAATCAGGTATCTACTCAGAATATCGCAACCTATAGGAACTTCTTAGATGTGAACTTTCCAATATCCGGTAGTTTCACTATCTCTTGAAATTATGCCTTTCTTCTTCAAGGAATCGATGTGTTTTTGAATGGCCGAAGGATTGATTGCTAGTCTCTCAGATAATTGTTTTCTCGAAATAGCAGGATTGGATTTTATTAGCTCCAGAACTTCTTGCTGCCTTTTTGTCATTTGTTCAGCCTGACCACCAACTTGACCACTTTCTTGACCACTTGCTTGACCACCTTGAATTGGGAAAACCATCCGGAGAAAGTTTTCCGAAAATGTAATGCATTCTCTTCCGTAACTCTCCAAAATCCTTGGAACCCCAGAGCCAAGTTGTTCGACCATTCCAAGGTCTTTGAACACCCTCATTAACTCTTTGTTCCTTGGCACTGAGAATCCCAGGAAGAACTCTTCCTGACTCAGATCCTCAGGTAAGCCACCAGCTGAGGTGATTTCAAATCTGTCAGGAACGAGGGGCTCATATACACCTGATTTTTCAAATTAAGGATTGGAAAACTAAATATTATCATTCATATTAGGATTGGTAAACTAAATATTATATCATATATTTGGATTGGATAACTAAAATAATATGAAAAGATATGCTTTTACGAACTTATCGAACTGGGTTAATAAAACCAGGAGGAAGCCTTTATTGTTGAGGGGAGCAAGGCAAGTAGGCAAAACATGGCTGGTGGAAGAATTAGGCGGACAGGAATTTGACAATTTCGTAAAGATCGACTTTGAAGAGAGTCCCGGATTTATATCCTTATTCGATGGTGATTTAGATCCTGAAAAAATTTGTTCTGAGTTGGAGATTCGGACAGGAAGTGATATATCAGCAAGAAAAACATTGCTCTTTTTTGACGAGGTGCAGGAATGTCCCAGGGCTATCATGGCCCTTCGATATTTTTATGAAAAAATGCCCGAACTTCACGTTATTGCTGCCGGCTCACTTTTGGAATTTGTTTTTAGTGAAATTTCATTTCCGGTAGGCAGGATTCAATCAATGGAGATTCAGCCTATGAATTTTTCCGAATTCTTGCTTGCCCAGGATTTCAAAAAAGCTGCAGAATTATGTAATAGTCAGATTGCAGCTGTTTCTGAATCCACTCATGAATTTTTAATAGAACAACTTAGAATATACTTGCTAATAGGTGGAATGCCAGAATGTGTTCAGGTGTATGTCCAAACGAAGTCAATAAAATCGGCAACAGAGGTTCAGGATGAAATTATTGAAACATACCAATTAGACTTTAATAAATATCGCCCAAAGACCGATATAGGCTGTCTTAATGCTGTTTTTTCAGGTATTGCTGCACGAGTTGGAAAGCAAATAAAATATACAGGATTAGTAAAGGATTTTACCATTCCTACAATTAAAAAAGCATTTGAAAGGATATTGATGGCAAGAATCGCAAATAAGGTTAAGGCATTAAGCAGTCCTGGTATACCTATGGAAGTCCAGGCCTCTGACAGGAAATTCAAGAGTATTTTTCTTGATATCGGGTTAATGAATCGTTTGACTGGGCTTGAATATAATGACGCTTTTACTCATAAGAATTTGTTGTCAATATACAGGGGACAGCTTGCAGAACAGTTTGTGGGTCAGGAATTTGAAGCTAAGGATAGAAAACAGCTTTTTTATTGGGCAAGAGAGGCAAAAAACAGTAATGCAGAGATTGACTTCCTGGTAGTTCGTGATGGAAAGCATATTCCGGTTGAGGTAAAAGATGGTCCTTCCGGGAAGCTTCGAAGTCTCCACCTTTTCAGAGAATACTATAAGCCGTCATATTCAGTAGTCTTTCACTCAGGTCCAATGGGAATAATACAGGAGGAAAGCATCGTGTTTTTACCTTTATATTTTGCAGGTTCTTTTGCTCAATATGGGTTTAGTTTTGAAAAACAAGGCAAGCAAACTCCTTAAGGACAATTTATAGAAAAATCAATTATTTCTCTCATAACCCTCACCAAATCGAAGTTCGATAATTCATCTATCCCCGCTACTAGAGAAAGCTTGGATCTTCGATCCGGGCTTTTTTATTGGCACTCGCGAGGACTGAAAGCCGAGCAACACTACCCCCGCTACTACGAAGGACTCCTCATCAGATTTGATGGGGAGTCCTTTTTTTATGTCCTTTTATCATTTGAAATTGAACGCTTTACAGAGAAAAGGGAGTTAACCTTTATAGTTAGATATTGGCATTAAATCATTCAGGATTGAAATAATAGTTCTTAAGCCAGTATTTATATAAGGGATCCATAAATTCGATTTTTCTCCCTACTATATCAATTATTTCCCGGTCATGAAGCGCTCTTTTAATCTTGATCACATTAGCAGAGGTGCCGAGCTTGTATTTTTTTAATACACTCTGTGAGGTGACCTGTTTTTCTTTATTAGTAAGGGCATTTAGAAAACTTATTTGTTTCATGTTTAGATCATCTGTCAGCATCTGAAATAGCATACTTAATTGCATTATCAAATCTTCAAATGCTTCCTGAATAACTTCTAGTTTGCAATTTTTGCTGCTTCTTAACCAAACCTGCTGTGCTAGTTGTTGGACATAGTAAGGATGATTTTCACAAGAATTTGCAATAATTGCAGCACTTTCAGCTTCAATGTGCTTGCCAGTTTCATGAAAGCGTTTTACTATAAATTCTATCCAATCTTTTTCATTTATCTTCTCGAGGAATATAATATCACCGAATTTATAAAATGGCATTGATGGAGAACTGAACACTTCCATTAACATATGCCTCTTACTACCATATAGGCAGTAAGTTACATTCTGGTGTAGCTGCCAATGTGCACGCAATTTCTTTTGAAAATCAACAGGGTAGTCGAATTCAGAAATGTTTTGAAACTCATCTATGCAAATTATTATTTTCTTTTTTGTTTTTACCGCAATCTTCTCAGCCAGATCCAGAATATCATCTGGTTCTTTTATGACTTCATTCCAGTCCAGCGAGAGTTTTAAATCTGTTTCCGGATTTGGGCTAAAACTTATATTCGGGATAAACCTGCCTAGAAATATTTTTGCATTTTCTAGAATTGAATCAATCTTGGAAGAGGATTGTTGAAGGACTTTTGTAGCTAGTAATTTATAGAATTGTTCCTCAGAACGTATATTGTTTAAATCAATCATACAGAATACGATCTTTTTTGACTTGGCTTGAGTTTTATTTGCTGCTTTTGCTACCAGGGATGATTTTCCCCATCTTCTCGGGGAGATGAGGATAGTATTTACGGATGAATTGAAATTTGAAGTTAATCGTTTGGTTTCGGTAATTCTATTCGTAAAATCAGTTTCCAATACTAATTTCCCAAAGGTAAATGGTGTTTTCATTTATTGAAGTTTCTATAAAGGTAATTGATTCGTGTTTACTAACCAAATAGTAAGTTACCAGATGGTAAGTTACGATATGGTGAGGAAATCAATAACTTCCGTCAAATCTCTTACCAAATCGAAGTTAGATATTTCGCCAGTCCCCGCTACTACTGACCCCCTTAACACGTTGATGTTGAGGGGGTATTCATTTTTCCAGTGTCTCATTCAGTGTCAAAATATTCTGTCTTCTCATTAATTAGAAATGAGTTAATTGTACTCATAATCTGGAAAAAACCGTCAACCTGACCACTTCGAGCCGATTCTGGTTGACAAGGCAAATGGACTGGTGTTCTGATGTTTAATTAATTTATCACGTTCCGGCGAAGGATGTCAAAGCTTCCGGTTTTTCCAGCCCAGGGTCAGAATGCTCATATATACAACTGAAGCAAAGACTGCGCGGAAGCGAAGTTTTTTCATGGCAGGAATGATTTATTAAAATATCTCAGGCTAAGATACTAAATGCATTCCGTCAGAACCCGGATAGATCGAGGATTGGTCATTCGTACTGAATGGAATCGACCGGATTCTTAACTGCAATCCTGACCGCCTGAAAACCAACTGTCAGCAAGGCAATAGCAAGTGAAACAATAGCAGCCAGAATAAAAATTAGCCACGGCATTGTGATGTGGTACGCGAAATGGGAAAGCCATTGTTTCATCAGGAAATATGCAGCAGGCCATGCAAACAGGTTGGCCAACAATACCCAACGTGTAAATTCATAATTGAGCCTGAGCACCACTTGTGATATTGTTGCCCCCATCACTTTACAGATACCGATCTCCTTAGATTTTAGTTCTGACAGGAATGAGGATAATCCGTATAATCCGAGACAGGCGATAATAATGGCAATTATGGTAAAAAACACCATCACCTTTCCCAATTGGAACTCAGTCCTGTAGTTGTCATCATAGCGGTCTTGAAGGAAGGAGTAAAAGAAGATAGAATTGGGAGCATATTCATTATATATTTCTTCAATTTTCTCTATGGTTTCAGGTACATTCCTGTCACTGATCCGTATGCACAACTGTCCATTTTGAGAGGGCTCTAAAAGATAAATGATGGGTACAATCGGATTATGCAGGGTCTCGAAATTTATATCATCAACAACCCCTATCACCCTGCCATCGTTACCCCCATAGCGCAAAGGCCGATCGATGGCTTTTTCAGGTTCTCCCCATCCTAATTGTTTGACTGCTTTAGCATTCAAAATAAATGATGCAGAGTCATCCATTGAAAATTCCCTTGAAAAGTTCCTACCTGCCAACATCTTTATTTTTAGGTTTTCAAAAAACTCATGGTCTATACTCACCACGGAAAGCCTGAATGGAATTGGTCCGGGGTTTTCACCGTCCAGGGTATTTCCTCCCGAACTATTGATCAGATTATTGGAGGGAATGAGCCTGGATGAACTGATGCCTTCAATCTCCGGAATCTCCAAAACTCGTGCCTTAAAAGTTTCCATATTATTCTGAATGCTCCCGCTGGCGTTCACAACCAAAACACCATTCCTGTTGAATCCGGTGTTTTTAGTCTGTATAAAATGCATCTGGCGACTCATGATACCCATGGAGATGATCAGGGCAATGGAAATGGAAAATTGAGTGATGACCAGGATGGTCCTTAAGGATGTGGAGGATCGCCCTACTTGAAATTCTGATCGAAGAATGCTTATGGGCTGAAATCTTGAAAGGTAGAATGCCGGATATACACCAGAAAGAAAACCAACAAGCAGGCCTATCAGGATTAAAATGAAGATGGTGGGAACACCGGCTCCCTCTGAAAAGGAAAGATCCCGTGAGATAAAATTACTGAAACTTGGTAGTATCAGATCCACCACAACTATGGCCAGAATGAGTGCAATGAGTGTCAAAACCAATGACTCCAATAGGAATTGTGATATAAGTTTGCCTTTGCTGGCTCCGTTAACTTTTCTCATGGCTACTTCCCTGGCCCGGCTGGCGGATCTTGCGGTGGAAAGGTTGATAAAATTGATGGCAGCAATCAGCAGGATGAAGAGTGCCACGCTCGAAAAAATATAGACTGAACGGATATCTCCATTGGGTTCCAGCTCAGTACTCAGATGGCTTCTTAGGTGGATATCGGATAATTTCTGCAGATGGAGTTTTGTTCCTTCACTGACCTTGTTCTCCGGCACCCTTCCAAGGTATTGCGTCAACGCTGCAGTGTAATGGCGATCAATAAAATCATCCAGTTGTGTTTCCAGTTGGCTGGGCTGGCTGTTTTCAGAAAACTTGACATAGGTGATGTAATTATTACTGCCCCAGTTAGACATTAACTCTTCTTTACCGAAAAAAAGTTCAAGTGTGGAAAATGATACCAGAATTTCATATTTGAAATGGGTATTTTCGGGAAGATCCTCAAATACTCCGGTCACAGTAAAAATTCCAAAGTCGACAAACTCAACAGTTTTACCCATGGGATCTTCATCTCCAAAGTACTGCCTTGCTACTTTTTCTGATAGTACAATTGAGTTAAGTTCTGTGAGTGCGGTTTCGGGATCACCTTCTGTCATTCTGGTACTGAATACCCTGAAGAAGTTATCCTCTGCCACAAACATCCTTCTTCCCTCAAATTTATCTTCTCCTATTTTTATAATGGGATCCAATGAAAATGTACGGACCACCTCCTCCAACAAATCAGGGTAATCTGCAGTCAGTAAAGGGCCTATTGGAGGAGCAACCCTGGCCAAATGGAGGCTCTCTTCTCCGTCATCATACCAGGCGCGGGTGACACGATAAATAGAGTTATGATCCTTATAGAATTTATCGTATCCGATTTCATGCTTTACAAATAGCAATATGAGTATAAAAGCGGCCAGACCCAGGGCAAAACCAAATACATTAATGAAAGAATAGATTTTGTTCCTCAATAACAGGCGGTATATTATTTTGAAATAATTTCTGATCATTGTGTCTAATTATTAATTCCAGTCTACCTGGTGAACAACCAATTCCTGTGCCATATTGCTTAACTTACTCATAATATGGGTAATATATAGACGGGGTAAATATTCTCCTGTATAATAACTGTGCAATATATGCACATAAATGTATAAAATGTTTACATTTGATTCTGGATATATGCACAAAACCCTATGGTAGAAAGTAAGATACTTATTGTTGATGATAACGAAGAAATCCTGGTGGCTCTTAAGATGTTCCTTGGAGAGCATTTCTCAGTCGTTTTTACCCAGAAAGATCCACAAAGTGCACTGGCGTTTTTGAAGAAGCAAAAAATTGATGTTTGTTTACTTGATATGAATTTCAGTCCGGGGGCCAGTTCGGGGAATGAAGGCCTTGAACTTATGAAGAGCCTGCAAAACATCGATCGGAATGTGGCTATCATTTTTATGACGGCTTACGGGGATATGGATTTGGCAATCAAAGCGGTTCGCGAAGGGGCGACAGACTTTATACAAAAACCCTGGAATGATCAGAAACTGCTGGCAACTGTGGGATCGGCCATGGAATTGAGCAAATCCAGACAGGAGGTGGCCAATCTTCGTGAAAAGCAACAGCACCTTCAAATGGACCAGCTCAAGGACCACCACCTGGTGTGGGGCGACTCCAGAGTAATGGCAAACTTGTTGGAAACGGTTGAAAAAGTAGCAGCAACAGATGCCAGTGTCATCATTCTCGGAGAAAATGGTACCGGAAAGGAATTGATAGCACGTGAGATTCATTTAAGGTCAAACAGGAATAAAGAAGTGCTTATCAAAGTGGATTTGGGTTCATTGAGTGAGTCCTTGTTTGAAAGTGAGTTATTCGGACATGTGAAGGGGGCATTTACAGATGCACATGTGGAGAAATCCGGTCGTTTTGAATTGGCGTCAGGTGGCACAATTTTTCTTGATGAGATAGCAAATATATCCACATCCCTTCAGACAAAACTGCTTAATGTTCTGGAGAACCGCGAGGTTACTAAATTAGGATCCAATCTACCTGTACCCTTCGACGTCAGGATTATATCTGCCACCAATATGAACCTGGATGACATGGTTTTGAACAGAACATTCCGGGAGGATTTGTTATACAGGCTTAATACCATCCAGATTGATCTTCCTCCCCTCCGGGAGCGCCTGGATGATCTTCCCCAACTCATTCATTTCTTCCTGAACATGATGGGAGAAAAATACAACAAGGAAACAGGAATTTCCCAGGGGGCGATTAATCACCTAGCAAAACATACATGGCCGGGCAATATCAGAGAATTGAAGTATACACTTGAGAAAGCAATCATTATGGCTGATCACAGTACCCTCACTGAACGGGACTTCTTACTTAAAACCAGACCGGTGTCTCAGGATGGCATTCGAATGGTGAACCTGAAACAAAACGAGAGGGAGATCATCAAAAAAGCCATACAGATGAACGGAGGCAATCTGTCTCAGGCAGCCAGGCATCTGGGGGTTAGTCGCAGAACCCTTTATAATAAAATCAAAAAATATGAAATCTAACAGCTTTACGTTATCTGTGATCCTTCAGGCTGTGCTTCTGGCACTGACCGGAGGAGCTGTTGTTTTCATAGCGGCTGGAGATTATATCTTGCTAACCAAAGTATTTTTCCTGATTGTCTGGATCCTTCAGATAATCCTGCTCATCTGGTATGTAAATAGAACCAACAGAGAGCTTGAGAATTTCTTACTCTCATTAAAATACCTTGATAAAGTGTTGCTTAAAGGATCGGGGAAAAGTTTTAAAAGACTGAATCTGACCTATAATCAGATCATCGAAATCATACGGGCAGAGCGGGCAGTCCGAGAATCGGAATACCATTATTTCCGGGAAACAGTGGAGCACATCAATACCGGTTTGATTTCCTATCATGAAGATGGGGGAATCAATATTATTAATAGTGTTGCGAAGAAGATTCTGAAATGCGGGAATTGCAGCTCCATTCGTCAACTGGGGAAGATGCATTCAGACCTGCCCGGAATCTTCGAGGCACTGGAACCCGGTCGTCCACAATTACATACACTTCATATTGATAATAACATTGTAAAGCTTTCACTTAATCTGGCCCTTCTGAAGATACATGATGAATATGTCAGGCTTGTTTCACTGACGGATATCAGAGGAGAACTGGAAGCGGGAGAACTGGATGCCTGGCAAAAACTTATTCGGATCCTGACCCATGAAATTGTGAATTCGGTGACGCCCATCAGCACACTCACCACCGCCATGATCAGCCAGTTAAATAAAGCAGACTATCCTGATAATGAGTATACAAGGAACCTTACTTCGGGATTTCAAGCGATTCAAAAGAGAAATAAAGGTCTTCTGGCCTTTGTAGAGAACTTCCGAAAAATAAATAAAACTCCGGAACCGAATTTTCAGACCATCAGGATCGATAAATTATTCAGGAATCTTCAGTCTCTTCTGCAGGAAGAATTTAAAAATACGGAGCTTGTATTCGAGATAGAGGAAGGTTTTTCTTTGGTGGCTGATGAAGAACTGATTATCCAGGTATTGATTAATCTGATAAAAAATTCTGCTGAAGCTGGTGCTAGCAAGATAGAGATTTTCGCAAAGTTTCCCGATTCAGAAAGACCGCAGATCCTGGTCAGGGATAATGGTTTGGGCATTAAAGATGAAAACATAGATAAAGTATTCATCCCCTTCTTCTCCTTAAAAAAACAGGGTTCCGGAATTGGATTGAGCCTGTCCAGGCAAATTATGAGATTACACCAGGGTGAAATTTCACTGACTTCCACCGGCGGTGCAGGATGCTCTATAGTGCTTAGTTTTTAATGAGTGGATGATGTGGTGGTGTAAAATATGGACTATCTACATATTATAATAAGTCAGATTTGATAGAACTAAACAAAGAACTGCTGGAATAAAATGTAATGAGATTAACTCGCAATAGAAGAATTATTTTCTATTTAAGAATGCATACTGCCAGGTCCGCATATCTTCATGGTCATGGTGGCCAGGATCAGATAATATTTCAATTACATTGTAATAACCATCCACACCTCCACAATCCTCAGGTGGACAAGCATTCTTACCATCATTACAGATTGGGTATTTAATCCCTTTTTCCCTAAACATATACCCCTCAAGCTTCACAGTATGAAGCCAACCATCTCCATAGTCATACTTGTACATAGCTTCCGCACCGAGCGCATTGAAATACGCAATTACTGCTATTTCCCATCCTGGGAATACCTCTTGAAGTTCTCCAAATCCTTCTAAGTCAGGAATACCAATGTGAGCTACTTTCCTTTTACCTTTCCCTTTAATCTCAAAATGGTGAAGATGACAATCAAGCCACCCCATGGAATCTTGAATGGCAACATGCAGATCCCAGTAATTATAATCAACAGGGACTTGGATTCTCCTCCAGATTTTTGGTTCAATTCCTTGTAGCTCTACTTTAAATTGGAAAACCTGGCTTTTTAATGAAGAATGAAGAGGCATCTTTTCATATTTCATCAAATATCCTTCATCAGTGTAGTTATTTTCGAATCTGCTTGCCATGTCTTAGAGTTCTCTTTTTAATTCCTCACCCGGAATTGTCAATCTGTATCGTTGATTGCGACTTTTTGGTTTATCAGGGATAGTCATTTCAATCAAATTCAGCTTCAAGGCTGGAAGGAGGTAATTAATATTGAAATTTCTTT
>RCNC010003620.1_pt1 | contig 10190 bp, 8 predicted proteins | sample 2041301 | NCBI WGS metagenome assembly RCNC01 (sample SAMN09708231, study PRJNA481090) | Marine sediment metagenome, whole genome shotgun sequencing project. | biome: marine sediment; feature: ocean; material: sediment; isolation source: Sewage treatment plant 13A marine sediment (STP13A) ... | reverse complement strand
GGTTGCAGAGGTGCTTGACATTGTAGATGATGATGTTGAGATCGAAGATGATTTCGATTTCGATATGGAAGCTACACAAGATACTGAATACGACTGAGATTGAGGAAGAGGAGGTATTCTACATTGTGGAGGATATGCCTACTTTTAACGGAGGCAAACCAGCCACCGAATTCCGAAAGTTTATTGCTAAGAATCTCCAGTACCCCGAAATTGCAGCTGAAAATGGTGTAAGTGGACGCGTAATTGTACAGTTTGCCGTAGACAAAACCGGTAAGGTTGTGGATGCTGTGGTTGTTCGTAGCGTTGACTCTGCTCTCGATAGAGAAGCCGTAAGGGTGGTGATGTCTTCACCGAAATGGGCCCCTGGAAAACAGCGTGGGAAAGCAGTGAAAGTACTCTTTACCTTCCCCATTAACTTCGTACTCCAGTAAAGGATATAAAATTTATAATGATAGGAGGGTGTCTCAAAAGGGCACTCTTTTTTTTGTGGATAAGCTTTGGGAACCTTTTTTGCATAGCCACGTATATATGCGTAATACCAAAATTCAAAACCATGCGGACCTTTACTATTCTTTTTATTACAAGCCTGTTAATGGCAGGATGTGGATCCACCACCAAGAGTTTACAGCAGGGAAACTACGATGCTGTAGTGAACAAGACTGTTAAGAAGTTGATCAAGAAACCTAATGCTGAAGATGCAGCAGAGATGGACCGGGCTTACCGTCTGGCCAATGAGCGGGATTGGGAACGCATCAAGTATCTGAAGACGGAGAACAATCCGGACAACTTTGATGAGATTTTCAGCCGTTACAATATGCTGAAGGAGCGTCAGAGGCAGGTTCGCACAGTCACCCCACTAACTGTCGAAGGTAAGACATACAGTTACGATTATGTGGATTATGATGCGGAGATGATTGCCTCCAAGCGTAAAGCCGCTGATTTTTTCTATAATAATGGAAAAGGATTGCTGGAGAACGCCCTTCAAAAGACTGATTACCGGGATGCCTATTACCAGCTGGTTAAAGCCTCTGAGTATAGTGGAGGTCAGTTTGAGAATATTGATGCATTGATCTATGATGCCCGTATGAAAGGGATCAGCCGGGTCATCGTTGAGGTAAATAATCAATCGCCTCTTCAGCTTCCCCCAATGGTGGAAGAGGACCTGATCTCTTTTGATACCAGGGGTCTTGGCAATGAGTGGGTGGAGTATCATTTCAAACATGTGGATGAAGACGCCAGCTATGATTATGCCGTCCTGGTTAAATTGATGTCCATTCTGGTTTCGCCTGATGATGTGAAGGACACAGATCAGATTTTTACCAAGAATATAAGCGATGGATTTGATTATGTTTTGGATGCTAACGGGAATGTGATGGAAGATACAGCTGGAAATGACATCAAAGTGCAGAAGTTCAAGGAGATCACCTGCACCCTGATTGAAACAAGCCAGTTTAAGAGCGTGGAGATCAGGGGAGAGGTTGAAATTCTTTCCATGAATCCTGACCGACTAATCCAGAAGGAACCTTTTGGTGCCTCCAATCAGTTTGAACACTCTTCTGCAAGGTCTATTGGTGATGAAGGCGCTCTTACAGAGGAAGCCTTGAAATTGACTCAGGTGGAGAAGCTTGCTTTCCCAACCGATGTGGATATGGTGATGATGTGTACTGAAACCATTAAGCCAGCCATACGAAATGCCATATACGCCAACCGGCAATATATACAATAGAACGGCTCCGGGATATTAACTTCGTCGCTTAACCTTGCTTCGCAAGGAGGCCTGTTAAAATATGAGAATGGAAGATGAATGAGAGCCCTCCAATATGGGGGCTCTTTTTTTTTGGATTAGTTTGAAGAGTTCCTTGTAACGGATTTCAGCACCGAATGAAAAGTCCGGAGGTTTTACTATTTTTGTGCCCTTAACTAGCATTATGGGAGACTATTGGGATCATAGGCCACAAAAAGAAACAGCGGTACTGGTAGGTGTGATTACGCAGAACCAGACGGAGGAGATGGCCAGGGAGTACCTGGAGGAGTTAGCTTTTTTGGCTGACACTGCCGGAGCGGAGCAGCGTGCAGTATTTACACAGCGACTTGATGTGCCCCATCCCAAGACCTTTATTGGGTCGGGCAAGCTAAATGAAGTAAGGGAGTATGTGAAGAAGGAGGAGATCGATATGGTGATCTTTGATGATGAGCTTACTCCTTCACAACTTCGGAATGTTGAGCGTGAGCTAAATTGCAGGATACTTGATCGCACTAACCTGATTCTGGATATTTTTGCCGGCAGGGCCCAGACCGCCCATGCCAAGACACAGGTGGAGCTGGCCCAGTATCAGTACATTTTACCCAGGCTAACCCGTATGTGGACTCACCTGGAGCGCCAGCGCGGAGGAATTGGTATGAGGGGTCCGGGTGAGACCGAGATTGAGACCGACCGGCGGATTATTCGCGACCGCATTGCCAAATTGAAGCTGCAGCTGACCAAGATCGATAAGCAGATGATGGTACAGCGCAAAAACCGTGGAAAAATGGTGCGTGTTGCCCTGGTGGGATATACCAATGCAGGTAAATCCACCCTGATGAACCTATTGAGTAAATCCAAGGTATTTGCCGAGGATAAGCTTTTTGCCACGCTCGATACAACGGTACGTAAGGTGGTGATTGAAAATTTACCCTTTCTTCTCTCCGATACCGTTGGATTTATACGTAAGCTGCCCACCCACCTGATTGAATCCTTTAAATCGACCCTGGATGAGGTTCGTGAAGCCGATGTCCTGATCCATGTAGTAGATATTTCTCACCCCAATTACGAGGAGCAGATTGAGGTGGTCGAAAGCACACTAAGGGAACTTGGTGGTGGTGACATTCCAAGCATACTGGTTTTCAACAAAACCGATGCTTATTCATATGTAAAGAAGGATGAGGATGATCTTACCCCTTCAACCAAAGAGAATCTGAGTCTGGAAGATCATAGACAGGACTGGACCCATTCCCACCCCGGGTCGCTCTTTATTTCTGCCCTTAAAAAATCCAATATCGATGAGCTTAAGGATCAGTTGTACCATAAGGTAAAGGAGATTCATGTGAAGCGCTATCCCTACAACGACCTACTCTACTAGGATCTTATACCAATCCCTTTTCAACCATATATTCGGCGATCTGAACTGCGTTCAGGGCAGCACCCTTTTTGATCTGGTCTCCCACGCACCAGAAGGCGATACCCTTCGGGTTGGAGAGATCCTTACGCAGCCTTCCAACAAAAATATCATCCTTGCTGGCCGATCCCAGGGGCATCGGATAAACATTATTGGCCGGGTCGTCCTGCAGGGTGATTCCATCTGCCTTTGAAAGCGCTTCCCTTACTTCTTCCAGTTCAAGAGCCTCCTCAGTCTCCACCCAGATGGCTTCAGAGTGGTTACGAAGGACGGGGACACGAACACAGGTGGAGCTGACTTCGATATCGGAATGCATGATTTTACGCGATTCGTTGTACATTTTCATCTCCTCACCGGTGTATCCGTTCTCTTTGAACACATCAACATGGGGGATCAGGTTGTAGGCCAGCTGGTGCTGAAACTTCTCAACGGTGACCGGTTCACCTGCAACAATTTGACGAATCTGCTCTTCCAGCTCGGCCATGGCAGCAGCGCCCGCACCACTGGCTGCCTGGTAGGTGGCTGCATGCACTCGTTTGATGGGGGAGAGATCGTTAATGGGCTTCAGGCAAACGACCATCTGAATGGTGGTGCAGTTTGGATTGGCCACAATGTTCCTGGGAAGTTGATGCAGGTCTTCAGGATTGACCTCAGGAACCACTAGTGGGACATCCTCCTCCATCCGAAAGGCCGAGGAGTTATCAATCATAATGGTCCCGTGCCTGGTGATAGTGGATGCAAATTTTTTGGACGTGCCTCCTCCTGCAGAAGTTAAAGCAATATCTATGTCTTTAAAGTCGTCATTCTCTTTTAGCTCTTTAACGGTAAGGGTTTTACCATTAAAGGAATATTGGCTCCCGGCACTCCGGGGAGAGCCAAACAATACCAGTTCATCCAGGGGGAAGTCTCTTTCCTGGAGAACATGCAGGAACTCCTGTCCAACGGCTCCGCTTACACCAACTACAGCTACTTTCATGATCAGAAATCTTAGTTTATCAGTCTGCAAAAATCACCATTATTTTGCTCTTATAAAATATATTGCACTAATTATTTTACTTTTTTCTTTCAAATTGGAAGGACAGTACCGGTTTGACTTTGAAAATGATAGTTCAGCAGTGGATGAATGCCTGGGAAGTGCATGGATTCAGGTGCCTGAACATAGGTGGTGTTGCGATACCATCCATCCTATAGAAGGGCTTTCATCCCTTCATCATTCATACGATAATCCCGAGGATGGGTGCGATTATCTGGTTCTAAAGCATGATCTGATTAAGCCAGAAGAACCCTTCTCTTTTTCATTCAGAATCAGGCATGCTTATGCACCCAGTTCTCAAAACAATTGGCAGCTTGCCCTGGGCGCAACATTAAGCGATGGACCTGAACCAGCCATCTTAAGCGGCCTTGTTTTTGGGGTAAATTTTAAGGGGTCTGACGACTTGATAAAGATATGGAGTGTTAAGCAGGGAGAAACAGAGCTAAGCTTGAGCACCACCTTGAATTACCAGGAGCAGGTGGGAACAGACCAAGCTCCCTTATTCCTCTTGAGCGGGGATGGAGATGGAAGCCTGGATCTTTACTGGTCTCCCGATCCCGCTGAAGTCCTGGCCGTGTGGCTGGGCTCCTGTCGGATCGATGAACAAAACTGGGGCAGGCAGTTGATATTGCAGTACAAGTACTCTTCGTCCAGGGACCGGGCTTTGTTCCTGGATCGGTTGGTGTTGGAGGGGATCTTTGTAAAGGATACCATTGCCCCTGAGCTTAGTGGAGTGAGTTTTGTGGATAAGAACAATCTGCAGCTTGTTTTTTCTGAACGGGTGATAATCTCTGAAGCCTCTTCATTTGTTCTCTATTCGGAGGAGAATCCCGGAGGAGTGATTCCGGACAGTGTAATGGAGATTGATCAGGGGCTTATACTGGCTTATCCGGAAGTGATCCCAAATCGCGTAGCTCATCAGCTATCGCTTAAAGGAATAGTGGATTTAGACGGGAACCTTTTACAGGACACCATGGTGAGTGTGTTGCGCAATGAGGCCCTTTGGGGTGATCTGGTTTTTAACGAAGTGATGGCCGATCCGGATCCGGCTCTTCGATACGAGGGGGAGTATCTGGAGCTAATACACCGCTCGGACTATGATGTGAATCTGGAGGGATGGTTCTTGCAGGTAAATGAACGCAGCTATTTGCTGGATGCACTCAATGTTGAACCAGTAAGCATGGAGCTCCAGCCAGGGCAATTCCTCCTTTTAAGCGGGATCGCCCTTCCCAATGAAGGGGCCCTGTTATCTCTCTATAACAAAGAGGGAACCCTGGTTCATGCTGCATCCTACAAGATACCCTGGGATGGTTCCAACTGGAAGAAGGAGGGAGGGTGGTCGCTGGAATCGCCCGATTCGGATCAGCTTTGCAGGATATCTGTCAACTGGGAGTATACAAAGGATCCGGAGGGAGGAACGCCCGGCAGAATTAACAGTAATTATGCCCTAAGAGTGGATGAGGAAAGTCCTGTCTTGCTCTATGCCGGTGTTGGTGATGCCGGTTTAGATGGTGCTGGTGAGCTATTTTTGCACTATTCGGAGCCTTTAGCTCTTTCCCAGGATCTGAGGGCAGCAATCCGCCTGGATCCGGGGGATGCGGAGCCGGATACTGTGCTGTTCGTGGATCCCCTGCGAGAGATTCTGCAGGTACGTTTTTCGCATGGATTTCAGCTTTGGCCAAATTATAGACTCTCTGTATCCGGACTCAGCGATTGCATGGCAAATGTGTCGGATGATTATGTGTTTAAGGCCGGAGCTGTTTCACAACCCGAACTTGCTTCCTTACTGATCAATGAAATCATGTATGATCCGGAAGAAGGCATGCCGGAGTATGTGGAGCTCTTCCTGCCGGGGGATCAGATTCTGGACCTGAAGGACCTTGCCATACATGTGAAAGAGGAGGGGGGCTCTGCAGACCATCCCATCGCCCTGTCTCCCCACTCCAGGCTAATCAGGCCCGGACAGTACCTGGTGCTCACAGATTGTGTCCCGCACCTGATGGATGCTTATGGTCTGGAGGTATCGGGACAATGGGTGGAGGTGGAGGGACTGCCCGGGCTGAATAACAGCAGCGGCATTATCTACCTGACCGACCGGGCAGCTAATGTGGTGGATCTTGCAGAATACAGCGATGAGATGCATATGGAGCTGTTGGACGATCCCAGGGGGATCAGCCTGGAGCGGATCTCTGCGAGTCGCAGCGGGAACGATCCGGATAATTGGCATTCGGCGGCTTCCATTGTGGGGTATGCCAGTCCTGGCATGGAGAATTCGCAATCCTATGGAGGGAGTGATTCGGATCTGCTCCTGGATATTTCGACAGAGGTTTTTAGTCCTGATAATGATGCAAATATGGATCTTTTGGAAATCTTCATTCGCACCAATGGAAACGACTGGGTGATAAGCTTAGTCATCACCGATTTGCATGGAAAAATAATCAGGGTGCTAGCCAACAATCATCTGGCCGGTCCGTCGGTGACCTATACCTGGGATGGGGAGGGAGATCTGGGAGCCATGCAGCCCATGGGCTTCTATGTGATCCATGCCCGGGGATATCGTCCACATACAGGAGAGCAATGGATCAGGAGGAGGGCGGTTGGACTGGTGTACCGGTAGTCTTCTGCAATCCTTTTCGGGTAAGCAATACAACCAGGATGGCTCCAAATCCCAAAAAGGCAATAAAGCGGAATGTGGGTAGAAATCCGACCCTGTCTATGGAGGCACCCACCAGGGGATAGACCATTGCACTTACAAAAAAGTTGAGGGTCATGTAAATGGAATTTACAAAAGCTTTTTTCTCTGTATTTAGCTCCTGCACTGTGGCCAGCATTACCGAGGTGGGGGCAAAAAGAAAGAAACCCAGGGGCAGCAACACAGGGAAAATCCAGAAACCTTCCAGGTTCAGGAAGAGGAGGGTAAGCAAAGGCGTGACGATGCTGATGATCAGAAGAGTCCTGTATCTGCCGATTTTGTCACTTATGGTTCCGGCAAAGAGGGCTCCCATGGCACCAGCCAGCTGTAGAACCGTTAATGCCAGTTCCGAATAGTGAAGCGAGTTACCCGTAGAGGTGAGAAAGGTGGGCAGAAAGTAGGTTACCGATGCTTTCATTCCTGCCTGGAATAAGGTGAATCCACCGGTAAGTGCAAAGGCGGCTGAAAACCTAAGAAAGATCTTCCAGTAAGATCCTTCCTGGTGCTTCCTGGAGGAAGTGGGGGGTGTAAAATTTGCTTTCCTGAACTGGAACCAGAGAACCACGGAGGCCACCAGGCCCAGGGGCATCATTCTCCACATTCCTTCCAGTCCCCACCAGCTGATCACCCCCAGGATAACCATGGGACCGGCTGTGCGTGCCAGTTCGCCTCCCCCCATGTAATAACTCATTCCTTTTCCCACGCGACTTCCCGAAATCTGCTTCACGATCACAGGAGTGGGAATATGCCAGAGTGTGGAGCTGATCCCCGAAAAGAAGAGCAGGATGGCCAGGAAGGTATAGCCGGGCGCCATACCGATGAGGCTCATAAAAACAGCTGTAAGAGCAGGGGAGAAGATCACCATATAGCGCATCACAGGTCGCTCGGCAATGATGCCGATCACGGGATTGAAAAGGGAGGGAATCCGCTGGATAACTGCCAGCAGTCCTGTCATTCCGTATGACATTCCCAGCTTCTCAATGAGCAGTGGCAGGGCAGGAGCAAGGAAGGCCGTGTAGCAATCGTGCACGAAGTGAACCGCTGACATGGTCAGCACCTTCCCTTTCTCAAATCCGTCCCTGGTCTGTTTCATCAGCCAGTGATCAGGTTGATGATCAGCCTGGTGAGTTTCGGAGCAGTTTTTTCTGCAGCTTCGATCACATCATTATGGGTGAGTTTTTGAATCTTTCCGGGGACTCCGAGATCGGTAATTACGGAAACTGCAAAGATTCTGATTCCCATCTGGTGGGCGGCGATGGCTTCGGGAACCGTGGACATCCCTACTGCATCACCCCCGATGATGCGCATATACTGATATTCCTTGGGTGTCTCCAGGGTGGGTCCGGTTACACCCACATAACATCCTTCATGGATCGGGATCTGAAGCTCCTGAGAAAGGGTTCTTGCTTTTTGAAGCAAGACCGGATCGTAGGTCTGACTCATATCGGGGAACCTGGCGCCAAATTCAGGATCGTGTTTTCCTAAAAGAGGATTTGGCATCAGGCAAATATGATCATTGATCACCATAATGTCACCAATCTCAAAATCGGGATTCATTCCCCCGGCAGCATTGGAGACAACCAGGGTTTTAATGCCCAGTAACTTCATCACCCGGATGGGGAATATCACCTCCTGCATTTCATAACCCTCGTAATAGTGGAATCTACCCTGCATAACCAGAACGCGCTTCTCTCCCAGTAAGCCGGAGATCAGTAAGCCCGCATGACCTTCCACGGTGGAGACAGGGAAGTGAGGAATGGATTCATAGTCCACCACATGTTCCACCTTCAGTTGATCCACTATTTTACCCAGACCGCTTCCCAGGATAATGGCTGTGTCGGGATTCTCAGGAATCCTCTCCCTGATATAGGATACTGCTTCTTTTATTGCTGTTAACATAGGTCAATATTTGTCGGTCAAATTCATCTTTATCATCATTCAGGAAATGCACATAAATGCGCACTGCATGCATGGCATCCCGGATGTCAGGCTCACAAGAGTGATCACCCAACCTCATGGCATCCTTTTCTGTGGTCAGCACCAGGACCTCCTGATGTATCTTTTTTAGTTTCTCATAGGTACTGGCGATCTTCTCCATATCTTTTTGGGAGTACTCATGGTGATCGGGGAAAGAGAGCTCGCTCAGGTTGGTAGTAATACTTCGTGCATATTGGCGAAGTGGGCGAGGATTGGCAATTCCGCTAACGATCAGGACAGCGCCGACCCGTTCTTTAAACCATGCGGCGTCTCTGGCGGTGGTCTCTGGATAGACCGGGCTAAGCCTACCATAGCGCATGGTGGTAAAATAGAGGTGCTGTCCGATGGAGAGTCCAAGCCGGTTCACGTATTCACGAAATTCAATTGGTTTGATGCGTTCGGGCGACCGGGTAACCAGGATGATATTGGCACGATTAAGGTTGGTTGCGGGTTCGCGCAACATGCCGGCAGGGAGCAAGTGGTCCCTGTCGATGGGTCTTGCATAGTCAATTAGGAGGATGGAGAATCCGGGCTTGATGGAGCGATGCTGGTAAGCATCGTCCAGAAGGATTACCTCCAATGCTGGAGTCTGTTTCATCAGCAACTCCACACCGTGTACTCGTTTCCGATCCACGGCCACTGTAATTTTCGGGAAGCGCCTGAAGATCTGCAAGGGTTCATCCCCGATCTCCCTGACATTTGATTCTTCAGTGGCGATTCTGAAATCCCTGGTTTTTCTCTTGTAACCCCTGCTCAGGGTAGCTACCCTGAACTCACCGTTGAGGAGTTCAACCAGGTACTCCACATGGGGCGTCTTGCCAGTTCCGCCAACGGTAATGTTGCCTACTGAGATAAGCGGGACCTTAAAACCGGAAGATTTAAGAAAGCCATTGTCAAAGAGGCTGTTCCTGATCCAGATTACCAGCCCGTAGAGCCAGGAAAAAGGGGTCAGGACGACCTTCCAGGTATAGCCACCGGTTTTATTCATGATGAGAATCCGATATTTATGCAGGGTATATCTTATCCTTACTTAATGCAATTCAATATCATAAGGCATAATGGCCTGTATTCCTTGCATTTTCTGGATATCCTGTATTTTCCTGTAGTGACGATATCCCACACCAAGTTCACGTTGCAGGATACGGTCGGTCCGTACCATGGAACCTCCCGTGAGCTGTTTCATGATAGCTGTCATGGGGTCTTCAAGTCTGGGTAGTGATTGAACGCGATAATTCTCAAGTCCAGCCATCTCTGCTGCTACTTCAATGGATTTCTCCAGTCCGCCATACATGTCAATCAAACCCAGTTCAAGAGCGTTCGCCCCTGCCCAGAC
>RCNC010003533.1_pt1 | contig 10190 bp, 9 predicted proteins | sample 2041301 | NCBI WGS metagenome assembly RCNC01 (sample SAMN09708231, study PRJNA481090) | Marine sediment metagenome, whole genome shotgun sequencing project. | biome: marine sediment; feature: ocean; material: sediment; isolation source: Sewage treatment plant 13A marine sediment (STP13A) ... | reverse complement strand
AAAAATTTAATCTGTCTCCCGTTGCAAAATCGAGAAGCTGAAGATTAATGGTAATCAGATAAAGAAATAGCATCCGGAGGACCAAATGATCATACACCAGAGAGAAATTGGATATGGCGAGGATTATGCCATATTTTTTGAGTCGCTTGTTAAGGCCAAGGCCTATATGGAACAAAAATACCCTGAGGTCTCGGTTGACCTCATGTACAATCTGGCAGGCCAGAGAGGCCGGGCAACTATCCAGACGCGCTACCCCTCGCTGGCTTACTATGAGAGGATCGATGCCGAAATGGACAATGATGAGGAGTATTCAAAGCTATTCAGGTCCATCATAGAAAGTAGTGGAGGTCTGCCCGTAGATCAATTCTTCAGAGTAATTTAAATCCTTTATTCTATTTGCTGCTGTTTGAAATTGATCGGCGTTTTCAAAGCCATCTTAAAAAGCTGCTGTTCTGCAGGTTTGCATGTAAACCGAACCTTGATTGCAGACTGTTTGACCTGATGAACCTGATTATTTCACGAATTGAGGTGGTCTGCCAGCCGAGGAAACGTGTGATGGCTATTCAAAAGGTATACCTATTACAAAATCAAATTTCATATACGGCCTCCCAAAACTTCACCATTTCGTTGTTGATCTTTTAAATCCGGTTTATGATGCCGCTCTGGATTTGAAAAGACCATAGTACGATTATGGCCGAAAACCTGATATTTAAAATGTTGGAGGAGTGGACAGTGATTTATCAGCTGTATGATAAACAGGTGCAGTTGCCTGAAAATTATTTTATCGCCGAGAGTGCCAATGTGATCGGCAATGTAGCTCTTGGTAACGATGTGAGCATCTGGTTTAATGTGGTGATTCGCGGTGACTCGGAGTTGATTTCACTTGGAGAAGATTGCAACATTCAGGATGGTGCTGTCCTGCATACTGACCCGGGTTACCCCTTGACGCTAGGTAAGGGCGTTACGGTTGGTCACAAAGCGATGCTCCATGGCTGCATTATCGGTGATTATAGCCTGGTAGGCATAAATGCAGTGGTGTTAAATGGCGCAAAAATTGGCAGCCACTGTCTTATCGGAGCCAATGCACTGGTTACGGAGAATATGGAAATCCCTGATGATTCACTGGTACTGGGATCGCCTGCAAAAATTAAACGAAATTTGAGTTTGGGACAACAGCAGTCACTGGAGTCAACAGCACAACACTATGTACAAAATGGCCACCGTTTTAAGCAAGGTTTAATTGTGGACAAAAGAAGCTGATAGATGCAGAGGAAAATATATTTGCCCTGCCACTTGTAAAGACCCATTGCAAACCAAGAAATATATTCGGTAAAAAAATTGCAAAATCAAACCTGACACGGTAGCTTGTTTCGTTAAAACAAATGGTTAACGACTGAAAGGGTTTTTAAAAAAGCCTTTCTCAGTAAACGAGGTCATCCCCCACACGCTATTACCATCCCAATTGAATGCTCTTAATCAGTTAAAGGCAGTACTTGTGTTTATCGCTATCTTCCACCTGGTTTTCGGATTTGGGCTGATGTTTTCAATTGAATTTCAAAAAACCGCTATTGCCTATTATGGTGGCAGCCTTGAATGGAACAGCGCCAACATTTACTTCATCAGAATAATAGGATCTTTTGCATTTGTTCTCGGCTATCTTGCCTGGATGGCTTCGCGCGATCCACTGCGATATAAAATAATCGTTATTGGTTTTATCGAATTCTTTATTCTGCGAAATATACAACGTCATCTCTTTGCAGATGAGCTATATGTCACGCTCAACATAAGCCAGACGATGAATGTGATGACTTCGATGTTTTTTGGACTGCAAGCCTTAGTGTTGATATATCTTTTGTGGCGTGCTTCCAGAAAAGAAGTGAAAATCTAAAGTAATAGAACAGAATTTTGCAATTTAACAACCACCCCTAGACGGGGTGGTTGTTAAGACGGTGAAGGTACACTTTAATTGGTGTCAGTACTCCAGTAGATCAACTGATTAGGAAACCGGCAGAAAATAATATTTTACCAGGATTACTCTTGTTGCCACTATTCCTGTCACGAACGTCGGCAGCAACCATCACCTGTTCTCTCTATGCAAGCATAGCAAGACCTTTTTCAAGATCGGTCATAATATCCTCACAATCCTCAAGACCTATACTAAGGCGGACTATTGTCTTGCCTGCATACCTGGACGGTGTCGCCCGATTAACCTTGGATGCAGTCAGCAGGCTCTTGTACCCTCCCCAACTGAACCCGAGGTGAAAGAGCTCAAGAGAATCAATGAAAGCTGCCAGCTGCGACTGATTGTATTCAGCCTTAAAAGTGAATCCAAAGAGGCCGGAGGAGCCGCTGAAATCTCTTTCCCAAAGGTGATGCTCCGGATGGGACGGAAGCGCAGGATGGAGAACCTTGTCGACAATGGGAATCGTTTCCAGCCACCGTGCGATTCTGAGTGCCGACTCCTCATGCTGCCGCAGTCGCGTTGCCAGCGAATGGAGACCACGAAGGGCAAGATAACACTCCTCAGCAGGGGTATATATCTCCATCTGCTTATAGAGGTTCTCAAAAGGTGACCGGCAACGATCATTAACCGTGGCCGTCCCGGCAAGTATGTCGGAGTAACCGGAGATGTACTTTGTTACCGAGTGAATAGATACATCAATACCGAGATCAAAGGGCTTCAGGTAGAGCGGCGTTGCCCAGGTGGAGTCGAGTACAGTGACAATGTTTCTTTGACGGGCGATGGCAACGATTTCCCGAATATCCTGGATCTCGAAGGTGATCGAACCCGGGGATTCAAGCAGGACCAGCACGGTATTAGGCTGAATGTACCCCTCGATATCCGCGCCGACATTGGGGGGTACCAGAGTAAAGTCAATGTTGAATTTCTTTAACACCTTTCTGCAAAACCGCTGTGCCGGGCCATAGGCATTGTCGCAAACAAGTATATGATCACCACTTTTGGTAAAGGCCAGAAGAGAGGTCTGGATAGCGGCGATTCCCGACTGAAAAACCCTGGTAACGGCCCCTCCCTCGAGTTCACACATGGCTGCTTCGAATTGTCTCTGGGTCGGCAACCTGTCGGTCCCGTAGGTGATACCCTCATATTCCTGTTTTCTTACCTTTACCATCTCACCATAATTATCAAAAAGTACGGTGGATCCTTTATAAATTGGCGTATTTATTGTTGTGGCCGGTGTGGTATCCCTTTGAGGCCAGAGCTTGCTGATGATCTTGGTCTGTTCTTTCATTTATTCAACACTCTACTGCCCCAGATTTTTCCAGGCGGCAGGTTATTAAAGATTAGTCTTTCAGCCTTGTGCTGGCATACCCCCAATACAGCAATTCTTTCCAGTGTCTAAAAAAAGGTGCTGGCTGACTGGTTTTTCCCCAGCTACTAATAACCAGATTAACTGAGAAGGTCCAGAGCGAAAAGAAGATAATTCTTGTGTTGGGCGGCTGCGGCACGTATCGATTAAACAGGTACAGAAATGGAATACACAGCAGCAGGCTGATAACCGTGGTTGCCACTCCTGAAACAGTGACCGAAATCGCTGTTCCTCCAAAGTTATCAAGCACCCATTTTGCAAGTGGTGGGTTGATATTGTGGTAGAAAATACCATTTAAACACATAAGAACCAAAGTATTCTGACCCATATAAACAATCACTCTAAGAAAATAGTTCCACCCTACTGTCCGTCCTTTAAGGGGGTTAAATATATCGAGTTTCAGGTTATTCAAATAGCCGACAACATAAAACGCGGCTGCAGCGATTAATATCTTCCTGTCTGAGTCTCGTAAAAACCGAAAGACACTATAGTGAACCAATTATCTCATCAGCACTGTATTAGAACACATGTTTTAAGTGCAATTAATCATATGGTATTCTATCCTAGAGGAGGAAAAAGAGTTTTCTATCTCTGCCCTCTTGCGGGCCTCTCAGCAACCATGGGAATACAGATATGAGTGCACAAATTATACGCTGCCAGAATGACCTGAATCTCTATGAAAAACTGCTTAAGTATCCTGAGATCATTCAAATCAAGGAAATGATAGCCAGAACAGAAGGGGGAAAACCCACGGGGCTCAGAAGACGCTTGTTGTCATCTTCCGTGAGATTGAGCCGGGGGATGGCACCCGATATTCACAAGATTGCAGATGAATGCATTGAAACGCTGGGAATGAAAATTCCACTGGAACTCTATGTGTTTGCAAGCCCGCAATTCAATGCTATGTGTTTCAAGCCGGAGGATGGCCGACTGTTTGTCATGTTCGCATCGAGTTTGCTTGAATCGTTTAGCCAGGGAGAACTGCTTTTTGTGATGGGCCATGAACTTGGGCACCATATTTATGGGCACCACAACATACCCATTGGTTATTTGCTCAGCGGCGATGCAAACCCTGATCCACGCCTGGCATTGGAGTTGTTCGCCTGGTCCAGATATGCTGAAATCTCTGCCGATCGTGCCGGGGCGCATTGCTCACAAGACCTCGATAGTGTTGCCCGGTCGCTATTCAAACTGGCTTCCGGCCTGACTGGAAAAACAATCAGCTTCAACCTCAACGATTTCTTAAATCAGATTGATGACATGCAGTTGGTTGACGCTGAACCGGGCATCAGTGCACCGAAAGAAGATTGGTTCTCCACTCACCCCTTCAGTCCTCTTCGCGTTAAGGCTCTAAAATTATTTGACGAATCAGAATATGTACGAAACGACGGCATGAGCAAAGCTGATCTGGAAATTGCCGTGCAGAGCTTAATGGGTTTAATGGAACCAAGCTATATCGAAGGAAAAACCGAGACAGCTAAATTTATGCGCCGATTGCTCTATGCCGGCGCTATTGCTATTGCTGATGCCAGCGATGGAATTGGCCCAGAGGAGGTGAAGATTTTCGAGAAGTTTTTTGGCCCCGGCGAATTTTCAGGAAAACTCGATGTGCCGCGGTTGATAGAAGATTTGGATAACCGGGTAAAAAACGCCTGCAATAATACCAGTATCCCGCAGCGCATGCAGGTATTGCGGGACCTCTGTCTGATAGCACAGGTAAGCGGCCGCATTACTGATGAAGAGCGGGACATATTGGAACATATTGCCGATGGTTTGAATATCTCCCGTGGATTTATCTTTCGTACCATCAAACTGCTTATTGAGCCGGACTAAATGACATCAACGCAGCAAAGATGATTAGGTTATAAGATGTATCAGCAATTGCTTATTTCCCTGTGTTGAACACTACCCTCACGTAGCTCATAGCACCGCATCAGAAAGGAGTGAGCCATGGCAACAATGAAAGCACTGGTAAAAGCAAAACCAGAAAGAGGAATATGGTTACAAGAGGTTCCCATACCTGAACCTGGGAAAAATGATGTCCTGATAAAAATATTAAAAACGGCTATCTGCGGCACCGATGTTCATATTTACAATTGGGATAGCTGGGCGCAAAAGACCATTCCTGTGCCGATGCATGTGGGCCATGAATTTGTCGGTATTATTGTGGAGACGGGAGAAAACGTGCACGATTACGCTCCGGGCGATCTCGTTTCAGGTGAGGGACATCTGGTCTGTGGGCACTGCCGTAACTGCCTGGCGGGCCGCCGCCACCTTTGCCATAAAACGGAGGGCGTTGGCGTCAATCGCCCCGGTGCCTATGCCGAGTATCTCTGCATTCCGGTTGCCAATGTCTGGTATTGTGATCCGAATATCCCGCACGATATCATTGCCTGTTTTGATCCTCTGGGAAATGCGGTTCATACAGCGCTTTCATTTGATGTACTGGGTGAAGATGTTTTAATTACCGGAGCGGGACCAATCGGCTGCATGGCGACAGCAATTGCCAGGCATGCCGGCGCCCGGCATATTGTTGTCACCGATCTCAATCCATACCGACTTGCTTTAGCTGAGAAGATGGGAGCCTCCTTGACAATAAATGTTGGCAGCGAATCGGTTGCTGCAGCCCAGGAAACGTTATGCATGAAAGAAGGCTTTGATGTTGCCATGGAGATGTCAGGCAGCCCTCAGGCCCTGCAGACCATCTTTGACAATACCTGCCACGGTGGCAAAATTGCTCTGCTTGGTATCATGGACAAGCCGTACGAGCTGGATTTGAACACGGTGGTATTCAACGGCCTGAGCCTTAAAGGGATATACGGCAGAGAGATGTTTGAAACCTGGTATAAAATGACCTCAATGATCCAGACCGGGCTTGATATTTCCCCAGTCATTACCCATCGGTTCCACTATTCAGATTTCGAAAAAGGCTTCGAGGTCATGCGATCGGGGAATTCCGGGAAAGTGGTACTTAATTGGGCCGATAGTTGAACCGCGCTTCTTTGAAAAATTAAAACTTTTTTTGACCACCTTGATATCTACGGAGACAGTATCATGTCGTTGAATAATCTGGATAGCAGTCTTGCCAAAGAACTTGAAAAGTTAGCTTCTGAAGGAAGGACAAAACCTGCGGAGCGTATTATTACCGGAATTACACCAGCCATAGGCAAGAGAGGACCACGATATCTATTGGAAGGAGGCAATCGTGAGTTCATCAGAATGAATTCAAACGCCTACCTGTCGCTGTCCACTCATCCTGAGCTTATCAAGGCGGCAGATGCAGCCACCCATACCTTCGGAGTCGGACCCGGCGCCGTTCGCTTTATCGATGGCACCTTCAGCTATCATATCGAGCTGGAAGAAAAAATAGCCGCCTTTGCAAATAAACCGGCGGCCAAAATCTTTAACTCTGCATATACGGCAAACTGTGGTTTAGCCTTATCCATTGGCAGCCCAAAAACCCACTGGATAGGTGATCAGCTCAATCACAATTCCATTATTCGGGCAATGCGCATTGCCGGGGTTCCCAGAGAAAACAAGGGGATTTTCAACCATAACGATATGGACGACCTGAAACGATGTATGGACGAGATCACTCCGGATATTGAGCGAGTAGTGGTAATTTTCGATGGCATCTATAGCATGCGGGGCGACAATGCTCCAATTGAGGCAATAAAATCAATTACAGCCGAGTATGCTGAGCGCTTTGCCGATGGTGTTATCACCGTTGTTGATGATTCCCATGGTATTGGCGCCTATGGAGATACCGGCCGAGGTACACCTGAGCATTGCGGCGCTTTGCCGGATATCATTATTGGCACCTTCGGTAAAGCATTCGGCGTCAATGGCGGCTTTATCGCGGCGAGTATAACTGTTGTCGAAGCGGTTCGGCAGAAGGCCGACACCTATATCTATACCAATCCCCTCAGTGTTGCTGATTGTGCAGCTGCAGCGCGTGCTCTTGATATATGCGACAGCCCGGAAGGGCTGGTAATTTTAAATCACCTCAAAGAGAGGACATCCCAGTTCAGGGCTGGCCTGGAACAATTGGGAAAAGAATCCATACCCGGCCCGCATCCAGTGGTACCGCTTGTGGTACGCGATACCGGAAAAACTCACAGGATGGTCAATGCATTATATGACAGCGGCGTCCTTGTCGTTGGGCTGACCTTTCCGGTGGTGCCTCGCGGCGCTGAAAGTATACGCTTTCAAGTAAATGCAGCTCATTCTGCATCTGATATCGATTATGTCCTACAGGTGCTTGAAAACCTGTAAAAAGCAAACAACACTTCCATTGCCGGCCAAAATCCATAGGGTCCTCTTCAAACCAGCTGTCCGCAGGATGTCCAGCTAAACGAATGAGATACAATAGTAAGATTAAGGGGGTAATGTCAGGTAGGGAAAAGTTCGGCCAGGTAGTACAAATTGATAAGCTGAAGCTAATCGTCAAGTACCAACCGAGAACCAAGATACAGCATTACAGATCCGGTTAAACCATCAAAGATCTGTCCAAATCTCGGTCTTTGTAACAAGACTTTTGCCCGATCAACCATCGAAGCAAGCAAACATTGCCATATCATTGCAATAGTAAAGTGTAACCCTGCAACAACCATTGACTGGAAAAGAGGATCTCTCACTGGATCAATAAATTGCGGCAAAAAAGCCATATAGAAAATCACCGTTTTTGGGTTAAGAACATTCGAGAGAAACCCTTCCCTGAAAGATCGAACGGCATTAAATTCCACCTTTGAAGCTTCTATTTCGCCAAACATCCTACCATCTTTTTTAAAGATCAATCTTCCCCAGCTATTTAAGCCAAGCCAGATGAGGTAGCCTGCCCCTGCCATTTTTAATGCGCTAAAAGCCCAGGCAGTCTGCATCAGTATTAATGATATTCCAAAAGCCGAGACTAAAGCATGAACAAAAAGTCCGGAACAGATCCCTAAACTGCTTACCGCGCCATCGCTCCAGCCACCACGTGCACTGTTGCGGATAATCAGTATAGTATCGACCCCTGGGGTAAGTGTCAGTATAGTTACTGCAACCAAACAGGTAATGAGAGTATGATAATTCATATACATAATATCAGTTGACTAATTAAGATTAAATCGCACTATGAAAGACTTTCAAATTCGCTGTTACTCTACAACATCTCTACAGATGAAACCAGGGGGAAGGCTGAACGAGAAAACGATACCACCTATAGAGGCTAATTTATAGAAATCGATACTCAATCTGACATATTTTGCTCCGAGGTTTCAACCTTGCCTGACAGCTAAAATCAAAACATTTCAATAAAAAAGGTTTACAGGAATAGTATTAACTAACGAGAAAAGTGCGGAACTAAAATCTTAGAATTGGCAGTGTTAACGCTGCGGATCACCTGCAGGCGGTATAACCGTTGAAGACCCAAAGCCCTTTACGATAGACCCCGCAAGTTTTTCCTGTCAGGTGTATCCGTCTTGTTAGGCCATTTTGCATGGTTTTAACAATATATCAATACCCGTGCCTGAAGTCCCCGCACACATTGTGCACACGTTCAAAGCCAACCGGTTGTATATTTTTAATCGTTATTGAAAATTTATCATGGATTAAGGTTAATCTCTTGGAAGATATCCGTCAGTCCCTCAATACTGTATACCGTGTGTCCTGCCAGCAGTATGGCCTTGTTCTCCTTTGCAATTATGTGAACGACGGTTGTCAGGGTAACCTTTCCCCGATACCGCCATACGATTTGGATCTGATAGGCATCGAATTCCTTATAAGTTGTTATCGGACCCTGTGAGACAATTTTAACATCACTGCCCACAAATTTCAGCCCATAGGCATATGCCCCCGCCAATCTCTTTAACTGCATTTTAATATCTTCACCGACCTGAAGCCATGAAATCGATATCGTCATCGATGGCGACCCCTGGGGAATACCGGCTCTAAAAATCTGGTTGGATTCCAGCACCCGGTTTTGAAACGCTTTAGGATAGTTTAACGTAAAGGCAGGAGAATCCGTTCGTACAAACTTGCCGTCTTTGGCAAAACCTCTTGCCATCAAAGCCGCCTCATCCACTTCGACATCAAGCCTCAAGGATTTCACCATGGCCGTTAGATTATCCATGGATTCATCCTGGTTGTCCGCGGCTCCAAAAACAATTAGGCGGTCGTTCTTTTGCGCTGTGACAAAGGCGGATATCAAATCTGACCCTCCGACATTCATTATTATTTCAAAATAATTGGCCTTGCTGCCATCTTTCAGCTCGATTAACTGTTGGTTGTTGACGTTATGAATCAGGCAGTCGGGTATCATCTTTGGCAATGAACTTGAAACCAAGCCCGCCATATCCTTCAAAGCTGTACCCACTGGATAAGGCCCGGCAGTTATCCCCAGGAATGGCATGCCCTCGACGGATGCCTGCTTGAAAACAAATGAACCGGTTGGTCCCATTTCCTTGGTTAGTTTGTCAGCGTCATAATCAATGGAAAAACCAATTGCTTTGTCCTCATAGTGCTCCAATTTGGTCACTGAAACCGACTTTTCCGCTTGCCCGGCCATTGGAGCAGGCGTAAAGAGTAAAGACGCTGTCAATACACAAAATACGATCCAAGTCGCTCTTTTTATATCGTTTTTCATAACGCCTCCTTATTCAGCCTAACAAGTAATTATATAGAAACTGTAGAACACGCTTTTATTAAGGTTATACAGAAAGAAAGGATACTCGTCAATAATCAGAGTATTACGGCAGTATCGTGCAGTCACAGATTCAATATTAGCACAGGCAAGACTAAGCTGTTTTCAGCCTGACGGGGTGAAGATGCTTCCTGTGAAGGTACCGATTGAAGGGGGACTGGACGATAGCCTGACAAGAA
>RCNC010003532.1_pt1 | contig 10191 bp, 8 predicted proteins | sample 2041301 | NCBI WGS metagenome assembly RCNC01 (sample SAMN09708231, study PRJNA481090) | Marine sediment metagenome, whole genome shotgun sequencing project. | biome: marine sediment; feature: ocean; material: sediment; isolation source: Sewage treatment plant 13A marine sediment (STP13A) ... | reverse complement strand
TTGCCAGCAGATACCAAATTCGAAGAGTATGGTATCGGCCATTCCATGGGTTCCGAGCTGGCCTTCCATATGACCCGCATGCACCATCCCCTAAGGGGAGCTGACCTGAACGAGATAATCGATTATCCATATCCAACCCTGGATCAGAAGGGCAGGGAAGAGATGGCCAGGAATGTGGCAGGCTTGCATGATGGTGGACTTGCCTCCCTGGCGTTTATGCAGATGACAGTGTGGGAGGCTTCATGGTATCTCCGGTCTATGGAAGAATTGATGATGGACATGATGATGGAGGATGAGAAAGCTCCAATTCTTCTGGATAAGATCACAGATTTTGCCTGTGCCAAGGCTGGTGCATATGCTGAAGCTGGAGTGGATATCTTGAGCCTGGGAGATGATATTGGTACCCAGACTACCATCATGTTGGATGTTGGGTTATGGGAAAAATGGCTGAAACCCCGCCTCTCAAAGGTGATTGATACAGCAAGGGACATTAATCCGGATATCCTAATATTCTATCATTCATGCGGTTACATCATACCCTTCATAGAACAGTTGATCGAAATAGGCGTAGACATACTGAATCCCATCCAGCCTGAATGCATGGAATTCGATGAGGTACATGAACTGTTCGGCGAACGGGTATCTTTCTGGGGAACGGTTGGCACGCAGCAGGTGCTGCCTTTTGGAACAGCTGAAGAAGTCAGGCAAGTAAGTCAATCAAGGCTGCAGAAATGTGGCAAGAAGGGAGGGATATGTCTGGGACCCACACACTTAGTAGAACCTGAAGTCCCATGGGAAAACCTGCTGGCAATAAGGGAGGCTGTCGAAGAATATGAATCCAGCCTTTAGTATATAATCAATTTCAAATGCTTAATCAAATCCGATCTCTTACTGGCCTTCTGCTATTTTCCATTATCATATTAGCGATAAGCGGATGTGATAAGTCACAACCCAACATCATCCTGATTAACATTGATGATATGGGTTGGCGTGATGTAGGTTTTATGGGTAGTGAGTTTTATGAAACTCCCAATATTGATAAGCTTGCAAACAGCGGGATGGTATTTACAAATGCTTATGCAACAGCTTCAAATTGCGCACCCAGCAGGGCCTGCCTGATGAGCGGGCAATGGACTCCCCGGCACGGGATCTATACAGTCGGCACTTCTGAAAGAGGCAAAAGCAGAGACCGAAAACTCATACCCACGGAAAACAGTATCACATTGCCCGATAAGATGGTAACCATCGCGGAAGTACTCCAGGATGCCGGTTATCGTACATGCCATGCAGGTAAATGGCACCTGGGGGAAGATCCCCGCGACCAGGGGTTTGATATTAGCATTGGTGGTGCCCACAACGGGCATCCCAGTAGTTATTATCCTCCCTATGGTAATGTACCACTCGATGCTCCTAATGAGGAATACCTGACAGACCTTGTCATGGATAGGGCCATTGAGTTTGTTAATGAAGTTGCTACTGGGCCTTTCTTTCTATATTACTCTCCTTATGCAGTCCATACACCCATTCACCCTGTAGATAGCCTGTTTTTCAGGTATGTTAATAAACAACCATGGATGGGACAGGATCATGCAGGCTATGCAAGCATGATCGACAACCTGGATAGAAATATAGGTAACCTTATCCGTACCCTGGAAGATCAGGATCTGTCTGAAAATACACTCATCATTTTCACTTCTGACAACGGAGGGCATTTCAGGGTCACCAAACAATGGCCGCTTCGTGCAGGGAAGGGCAGTTACTACGAAGGTGGGATTCGTGAACCATATGCTATTGCGTGGGAAGGGAAGATCGATGGGGGACAGCAATCCGAGGTTCCGGTGACAAACTTGGATTTATACCCGACCATTCTTGAAGCCGCAGGTCTGAAAAAACTACTCAAAGATAAGGAGTCTTTGCCCCTGGATGGCATCAGCTTAATTCCCCACCTGACTAAGAACAGGAATATAGAGGAAAGTCCACTGTTCTGGCATTTCCCGATATATCTTGAGGCCTATGTGTCAGAGGATTACGAGACCCGTGATGCGCTGTTCAGAACCCGGCCAGGATCAGTGGTCAGGATGGGGGACTGGAAACTGCATCAGTATTTTGAGGACGGTGGACTCGAGCTCTATAATCTTAGGGAAGACATAGGTGAGAAGGTCAACCTGGTGGATGTAAATCCCGATAAAACACAGGAACTCTTAATGATCCTGGAAGAATGGAGGAAAAATACAGATGCTCCTGTCCCGACTGAGCTCAACCCGGAATATATACCCCTGAACTAGTGATCATTTTATCTTCAATTCAGGTTATTTGAATCTATTTATTACTTGTGATAATTACGATTAATTACCTAATTTTGCATTTATACATCCACTTAAATCTGATATGGTAACTAAGGAAAAGTTAATTGAAGCCATCAAAAAACTGCCTGAAGGATTTACAATTGAACAGGTAATTGAGGAGTTAGTTCTTCTTGATAAGATTGAAAAGGGAGTTGAAGATATAGACCAGGGAAAGATCTATTCTTCTAAAGAAGCTGAGAAAAGGCTTTCCAAATGGCTAAAATAATTTGGACAAACAATGCTCTTCAAGATATCGAAGAAATTGCGGTGTTCATTGAAAGAGATTCTCCATATTACGCAAAAGTTACAATTCAAGGTATTTTCAATTACACAAAGATTTTAACGGATCAGCCAAGATTAGGAAGAATGGTTCCTGAAGTTGGGCATGAAGACTTGCGGGAATTGATTCGTGGAAACTATAGAATTATTTATAAGGTATCACTTGAAAAGATCTATATTGTCACAATTCACCACAGTTCAAGGGATCTTGCACTGAGGTCAATTTTTGAGTTGGAATAACACACCTAACACCCTCCCTGTCCATCTCAACTACACATTGATTGCATCTTGTACATTCTGATCTGTCAATGCGGCCATCCCCCAATTTCAATAAGAATTCAGGATCATGGATCAGGGCCCTGGCGATGGCTATGAACTCAAATCCTTCATCCAGGATCTCCTCAATTCCCTTCTTTGAATCAACTCCTCCCAGGTAAACCAGTGGCATTTTTACTGATTTCCTGATCTCTTTGGCCTGGTCCAGGAAAAAGTTTTCCCTGAACCTGTAACGCTTGATTATAAAGGGGCCGAATAATGCCATGGTGATCTTTTCAGCCAGGGAGGACCCGTTCTTAATCATCCCCCAAAGGGGAACTTTCCCAGGCATCAAATAAAAAGGAGATTTACTGGTAAATCCGCCACTCATTACAATGGCCGTACATCCATTCTTTTCCAGTGCCCGGGCCACATATTTGCAATCATCCAGTGAAAAGCCGTTCCTGAATCCATCGCTCAGGTTCAGTTTTACCAGGACCGGAAAATCCTTCCCGGTTTTGTCAATTACATTTTTTAGTAATTCTAGCGGGAACCGAGACCTGTTTTCTATGCTCCCTCCGTATTCATCTTTTCGCTTGTTTGTCCGTGGGCTCAAAAACTGGCTGAGCAAGTATCCATGTCCCATGTGGACTTCCACAGCATCGAATCCGGCATCTTTCAATTGCAGTGCTGCATTTGCAAAATCTTCAGAAACTGCCAGCATATCCTCCCTGGTCATTTCCCTGGAGAACATGATTCCCGATAAGACCCCGTATTCATTGAAAATACGGCTGGGTGCCATGGGATTTTTCACCTCCTTATTCTTTGAAAAATAGCCGCAATGGGTAAGTTGCATGCAGACTTTCCCTCCGGCACGGTGGACTTCCTCAGCCAGCTTCTTTAGTTTATCAAGGCTGTTATCATGGATATACATCTGGTAAGGAAATGTTCGGCCCTCGGGGGAAACAGCTCCATAGGATATGGTTGTAAGGGCCACTCCACCCCTAGCCAGATCCACATGGTGTTCTGTCAGGGCATGGGTTGGCAAGCCATCTTCATACATGCCTTCATAGGTGGCTGCTTTAATGAAAGAGTTTTTAAGCCGGATGCCTGTTGCTCCCAAAACTTTATCTTGAAATGCCCTCTCCACGATTTAAATATAGTCCATTTCTCCGATTGTATTATATTTAGAAGACACACATAGTTGATCCTTGAAGAAATTAGTCGTCCTGTATTTTCTCATGATAATCTCCCTTTTTGCATTTGCCAGCAAGGGAGAGTTCGGGGGTAGAATCGGGTTGTCATTCCAGTTTGGCACACATATCCAGCGCCTGGGAATGATGTACCAGCTGTATTATTTCAATCGATTTGTCCAGGTAAACCATGGTACCAGTTTTCATTATAACTGGAAATCGTTAGGGCCAGACAGAAAGGGATTTGAGATGCAAACTTTAGTGGGACTCCAGTTTTACTGGGGTGAGGAATCAGGAAAGAAAAAATACCTGCTGAATGAATACTCCCTGATGGCAGCGGAAAAATTTTCCGGGGGAATTATGTGGAGGTATTACCTGGACCAGGTAGAAACAAGACAGGCTACAGGTGGACTTAATTTTAATTTGCATCAATTTGGCATCATCTTCGAAAATGACCTATTCGGAGGAACGGGTGGATTCCTGGATAAATTCCGAACAGGGGCAATGGGCATTACTTACCAGGTGGACAGCCTTCAGTTGGTTCTTCAGACAACACATTGGACTGGCAAGGCCTTCGATGGCACCAGGGTTTACGATAGCCTTTATCCCGGGAAATACGGTTACCGCGATTTAAGCAATGTGAAATACGGAAAATATTCCCACGGAATTCTTTCCTTGGGGATTAATTACTTATGGAAGTATAGACAAACTTTGCGACTTGAAGCTGGCATTGATGCAGAGCAGGTAAGGCATGCATTACAGAACAGGCTGATCCACGATTTTCCCCTATTGCCCCACAAAGGCAAATATGAAAACATGCATTATCCTATGTTACGACCGGACGGGTCACCCTATACATTCCGGGAAGGCCAGACCATAAGGAAACCAAGATTTTACTTCCAGCCTGGTATTAATCCTTTTATGTTCTATTGATGCCAACATTTAATTATTTAGAATCATTCTAAAAAAGCAGTATCTTTGTGTGGATGTTTATTTAGAAAGGTAGATGCCATGCTGCGAATGATCAACCTTATTATCCTTTTTGCTATGATGACACTTGGATCTTCTTCAGGACAATTTCAACAACCAGAATATACGAATGAACTGATCCATGAGAGCAGTCCCTATTTACTACAGCACGCCCATAACCCCGTCAACTGGCATCCCTGGGGAGAAAAGGCGCTGGAATTAGCCCGGAAAGACAATAAACTGGTCATCATCAGCATTGGTTATTCGGCCTGTCACTGGTGCCATGTAATGGAACATGAGAGTTTTGAGGATACCGCTGTGGCTGCCCTTATGAATGAGCATTTTATTTCGATAAAAGTTGATAGGGAGGAACGGCCTGATGTTGACCAGGTATATATGGATGCAGTGCAGCTGATAGCAGGCCAGGGAGGATGGCCCCTGAATGCCTTTGCCTTGCCAGATGGGAAACCTTTTTATGCTGGGACCTATTTTCGCAAGGAGGACTGGACCAAGGTTCTCCAGTATTTTGTGGACATGTATGCTAAAGAACCGGAAAAGCTTGTTCAGCAGGCCGAAAACGTGACAAATGGCTTGCGTACCATGGAGCAGGTCCCTGATAAAAGTATAGGGCAGGAATATACCATGGAGCAGTTGGACAAGACCTTTTCAACCCTCCGGCCTAATCTGGATATGCGAAAAGGCGGGATCAACAGGGCCCCTAAATTCCCCATGCCCGTAGCCTGGAAGTATATGATGCATTATGATTACCTGGGTGGCGATTCAAAGGCACATGAATCAGTAATCTCAACCCTTGATAATATGGCCATGGGTGGGATCTATGATCATGTGGGAGGTGGATTTTCCCGTTATTCCACTGATGCAGACTGGCATGTCCCGCATTTTGAAAAGATGTTATATGATAACGCACAATTGATGGAACTGTATGCCCGGGGCTGGCAGATTACCGGCGATCCAATGTACCGGGACGTAGTGTACGAGACCCATGAATTCATACAGCGGGAATTGAGTTCCGGAGAAGGAGGATTTTATGCTGCCCTGGATGCTGATAGTGAAGGGGAAGAAGGGAAATATTATGTCTGGACACTCGCTGATATAGAGAAGATCCTAGGAAAGGAGGCTGGCCTATTTTCAGATTATTATAACATCACCGAACAGGGTAATTGGGAGCATGGAAAGAACATCCTTTTCCGCCAGAAGAGGGACGCAGAAATGGCAGAAAAACAGGGACTTAATGAGAAGGAATTAAAGGAAAGAATAGAACATTCAAAGAAACTTCTTTTAGAGGAACGCTCCGGGCGGATTGCCCCGGGACTTGATGATAAGATATTAACCTCCTGGAATGCATTGACGGTCAGGGCTTATGCATACAGCTATCAGGCATTCGCCGATCCGGAATTCCTGGAAATAGCTTTGAGATCTGCCCGTTTCCTGGAAAAAAATGCCATCGGAGATGACCTACAAATGACCAGGAATTATAAGAATGGTAAATCTTCCATTCCTGCTTTCCTCGATGATTATGCTTTTACGATCTCTGCATTTATAGAGATTTACCGTTCAACCTTCGATGAAGAATGGTTGAAAAAGGCAGAAGCACTTACGGATTATACCCTGGAACATTTCCTGGATAAGCAGACCGGTATGTTTTTCTACACACATGATCAACACTCAAATCTGATCGTAAGGAAAAAAGAAATATCCGATAATGTGATCCCATCGTCCAATTCTGAAATGGCAAAAAATCTCTTCCAACTCGGCACCTATTTATACCGTGAAGACTTGTTGCAAATATCCAGGCAAATGCTGCAGTACGTTCTGGAAGACATCCATCAGAACCCGTATTATTTCGCAAACTGGGCCATTCTCGAAGCAAATATGGTCAGTCCCCCATATGAGATCGTTATTCTTGGAGATAAATTTGATACCCTGCGCAAGGCATTCGGCCAAAAGTACCTTCCTAATGTAATCCTGTCTGGTGGGAAACGTGAAGGAGGCATGGACCTTCACAAAGGCAAATACTCAGATGGAGAAACCATGATCTATGTCTGCCGTGACCGAGTATGCAAACTACCTGTCAGGGAATTTTCAGAGGCACTGAAACAAATTGAGAATTAGCCAGGCGGATCTGAGTTTCCATTGCATGAAACAGGAGTTTAGGTTATATTTGGTTAAACCAATATGAAGATCCTATTCTACTTCTTCAGACATTGAAAAATCAGAAAATGAATCTAAACCGCAGAAAATTTCTTGCTATGGCCGGGGGAGCATCAGCCCTGGGATTTACCGCACCTTTAAACAGAGGAATAATGGCTGTTCCAGGTGCCAATACAAAGCTTGGCCAAGTCAAAATTACAGATATTAAGACGGCAAGCGTCAATATAAAATATCCAGCGCACCTGGTGAAGATTGAAACAGATTCGGGATTATTTGGCCTGGGCGAATCCGTGCCCAGGAAGGATCAAAGGAATGGTGAGAATCGTGATATGACAGGGGATATCAGGAACCTGAAGAAATATCTTGTGGGAGAGGATCCATTGCAATATGCCGTCCTGTATGAAAAAATGATGAGGGAAGAAATCCGCCTCGCAAGCTATGCCGGTATCGTACCAGGACTTATATCAGGTGTTGAAACAGCCCTTTTGGACCTGGCAGGCAAAATGCTTGAGGTTCCTGTATATACATTGCTTGGAGGTAAATTCAGGGATAAAATCCTGATCTATCATGACACAGGTTCTCCGAGTACACCAGATCCGAAAGCCTGGGTTGATGAAGCCAGAAGATCTCTCGATTGGGGATTCAAGGCCATGAAATTCGACCTGAATCCTTGGAGGGGAGATAGCTGGAACCGAAGCCTGGAGGCTGCTGACATACGGGACTGGATGAAAATCCTTGAAGCCATAAAGGAAGAACTGGGTCCTGATATTCCTTTTGGTGTTGACTTTCACTGGAAATTCAATCCCCAGGATATATTGAAATTTCTGAAGGAGGCCGAGGATTTGGGACTGTGGTTCGTAGAAGATCCCATCCCCACTCATAATGCTGATGCCATGAAAAAAGTAACCGATTCAACTACAGTCCCCATTGTGACAGGGGAAAATCTCTTTACCCGCCATACATTCAGACCATTCATTGAAAAACAGGCTGTTGATGCCATCCAGATTGATACCCAAAAGGCGGGAGGATTGATGGAGACGAAGTGGATTGCTGACTGGGCTAATTTATACAATATTCCCATGTTTGTCCACAATTTATGTACTCCTGTCGGAACGATGGCGTCAGGTCATGCATGTGCTGCCATTCAATCTTGCATATCCCTGGAATCTGACAGTGTGGAGCTTCCACACTGGCAACATTTAGTAGTAAATGATGGCAGTTTCTATAAGGAGGGTTACCTTGAGATCCCCGACAAACCTGGTCTCGGTATTGAACTCAACGAGGATGTTGTGCGGGAAAACTTGATAGAGGGTTCAGGTTATTTTGAATAAGCCGGGATATTCCTTCTATATGAGTTATTGACCAACTATTTTATTAAGAAGTTCAGATAATTGCCTCACCACCTCTGGTTCTTCAAGGTACAGGTTGTTTTGTTCCAACGGGTCCTGTTTGAGATTATAAAGTTGTCCCAGTGGTCCACCCTCAACCGGTTCAAGCTGAGCAGGTGCAGTAAATCCTCCTGAGCCGAGGAAATCTGTAAATTTCCAGTCCCCTGCTTTTATAGCCAGCTTACCCCTGGAGGATATATAAACAATTTGATCCCTGGAAGCCTCTGTAGGTTTTCCATCCAGGATCTTATAAAAACTATAACTATCCTCTGCGTAGGTTTTAGAAATAGGCTGCCCGGTCAATTCAGATAGCGTAGCCATTACATCAATCAGGCCTATGGTTTGATCAGAGGTAGTATGTTCCTTAATCGCGGCTGGCCATTTCACAATAAATGGGACATGATGCCCCCCGTCCCAGATATCCCCCTTTTGTCCCCGGGCACCGATATTACTCTCATGGGCATAGGTGAGTTTATCTTCCTCTGACCAGTGACCGCCATTGTCACAGGTGAATAACAGTAGTGTATTTTCTTCAATATTCAGAGAATTCAAGGTCTCGGTGACCCGGCGAACCACATCATCAATGTGGGCTATAAAATCACCGTAGGTCCCTAATGCCGAGGTTCCTTTGAATTCTTCGCCCGGCACCCAGGGTGTATGTGGACCCGTAAGTGGCATGTATAGCATGAATGGTTTATGAGGATTATCTTGTGCCTGCTGCTTTATAAATGAAATCCCTTCATCCACAATGTCGTCCAGGCAATTTTCAACACGGAAAGAGGCGGACATCTCTCCATTGCGCCACCAGATCCCTCGTCCCCAGTAAATATCTTCATCACCTACATGTTTCTGATCCCATACCATTTTTGCTCCAGGCTTTCTTTTCGGATAGATATCATTGACCAGTCGGATAACAGGATCTACCACTCGGTCATTTTTTACAAAAACATAAGGTGGCATGTCCAGGGAAGCCGGCATAATAAATGAATAATCAAATCCCAGGGTGGTAGGCGCACTGCCGATATGTCCTGAGAAATCGGTGTTGGTGGGACCTAGTGATCTTCCTCCGGGGAACTGTGGTTTAGCAGGATCCTTCAGCGGCCATTGGAGTCCCAGGTGCCACTTCCCAATACAGGCAGTAGTATAGCCTGCCTTCTGCATCATCGATCCTACGGTTTCCCTACCTTCTTCAATCAAGGGGGCTCCGTAACCCCAATTGCTCCTTTGCCGGGGCACCCGGAAGAAATACCTCCCGGTCAGCAGGCCGTACCTGGACGGGATACAGACGGCTCCGGCCGTATGAGCATCGGTAAAACTGATGCCCTGCCTGGCAAGTTCATCGATATTCGGTGTATGGGTTCTGGCGTTTGGATTGCAATAAGATACATCCCCATAGCCCATGTCATCGGCCAGTATGATAACTACGTTGGGCTTCTCAGATACTTGGCAGTGGGCGATTATCAAAGGAGAAGCAAATATGCAAATCAGGAAAGCAATGATGTTCTTGTTCATGGTGGTTCTGATAGTAGAGGGATGGGATGGAAAGGTCAATTACGGGGGAATGTGGGAGCTTGAACAGAAGGTCGCAAA
>RCNC010003531.1_pt1 | contig 10192 bp, 9 predicted proteins | sample 2041301 | NCBI WGS metagenome assembly RCNC01 (sample SAMN09708231, study PRJNA481090) | Marine sediment metagenome, whole genome shotgun sequencing project. | biome: marine sediment; feature: ocean; material: sediment; isolation source: Sewage treatment plant 13A marine sediment (STP13A) ... | reverse complement strand
GCCACCGCTTCGACGAGCATCGCCCTGGGCCCCGAAGTGGAAGACCACACCTACCTGGCCGCGGTGCAGAAACACTTGCCGCCGGTGATGGCCGCGGTGAAGCCGGGGCTCGTCTTTTACCTGGCCGGCAGTGACCCCTGCCTGCACGACCGGTTGGGCAACTGGCGCATCACCGCCGAAGGTATGCTACAGCGGGACCGCCTGGTGCTGGACCTGGTGCGGCCCGCGGGCGGGCCGGTGCAGGTGCCCACGGTGATCCTCCTGGCCGGCGGCTATGGACCAACTGCGTGGCGACACGGCGCGGCCTTTTTTTCCTGGCTGTTGGCCGGCGAAAGCCGCCTGGACATCCCCCTGGAAATGGAACTGCCGGTGGACCACTACCGGCGTCTGGCGCGGCACATGAAACATCCCGGCCTGTTGGCCCGCGAAAAGACACCGGCGGTCCAGGATGGCGAAGGCTGGGGCCTGACCGAGGCCGATTTGGGCGGCGCGGTGCCCGGTGCTTCAGTTGGCGGTCACGGCGCCGGGCTTTTTCTGGGGCTGTACTCGCGCCATGGCCTGGAACTGCTGCTCGAAGAGGCCGGCCTGATGATCCGCCTGCGTGAGCGGGGCCTGGCTGGACTCAATCTCGAGTTGGACCTGGACGATCCCATGGGCCACACCCTGCGCATCACCGCCGGACACCGGGTGCCGGTGGTGGTTGTGGAAGTGAAGCTGCGCGTGGTCCGCAAGGAAAACGCCGGCGGCCGCAATCTGCTGGTGGTCGAGTGGTTGTTGCTGCAGGACACCCGGCCCGCAGGTGAAGAAAATGCCCGTCCCCTGCTGCCGGGCCAGAAGCACCGCGGGATGGGCCTGCTCAGGGACATGGCCGCAGTGCTGATCGTGACGACCGAGCGCCTGGAACTGGACGGGTTGTTGTTCACGCCGAGCCATTTCCATCTGGCCCGCCTGGCCCGTGGTCAGGGGCGTTTCCCCGCGGCTGAAGACGAAGCCCGTTATCTGGCCATTGAAAAAGCGGTCAAGGGAATGCGATTGCAGGAAGCTTCAGCAGCGGTGACAGCGGGCAGGGTCCGTGACCGGAACAGTGGCGAGACTGTGCCCTGGCGCCCCCGCCCCATGATTATCCCCGTGAACTCTTCTCTGCAGGAAGAATTGCACGGGGATGTGTTTCGCAAAGCCGTCACCCAGGCAGCCCGGAAACTCGACTATCGGATTGTCTAGGCCAACACCGTGCCGGTCAGATAAATGGTCGAGACAAACATCGCCACGGCCGCGGCCTTGTGGACCGGCGAACGCAGGAAGGCCCGCGCGCCGCAGAGAGCCCGGTTGACCGGATGCAGCCGCGACAGGTCCGAAACCACCGGCGGACGTTCCTGGTCATAGATCGCGAAACCCTTTTGCAGGCGCGGGTCCCGCGGGGCCAGATGCTTGGCCTGCATCAGGTAGCGGTAGCCCTCTTCGAGGCGCGCACCACGCAGATTGATATAGCCCAGCGCGATGTACCCGGCGGCCGACTTCTTGGAGACGCGAATCGCCTTCTGGGCCAGCTTTTCAGCCGTGATAAACTTGCCGCCATCTTCGGCCACGCAGATCGCCAACCCCGCTATGGCCTCGTGATCCATGCTGTCTTCCTGCAAAATGCGGCGGAATCTCGTCTCGGCAGCCAAGTGATCACCCTCAAGCAATACCTTGTAAGCATTGCAAACCGAAGGGCTTGAGAACATCTCACTACGGAATTCGCCGTTCTTGAACTCGAGCAGGTGTTTCAGGTCACTCATGTCGTTTTCCTTTGTCGGGCAATTTTCCCGGTGGCCTGTTGCGGCCTGCCAATTTGCCCGGTCCCCGGGTACGTATTGTTTCTTGTCATGACTCCAGCGGTCTTCCCTGACAAATGTTGCAGGAGTGGTGCCGGGGCTGGTTTTTTTGCCGAGAGGGTGCCATACTGCTCGCAAACGTGGCTATCCAACGAAAGAATCCGAGATGTTTGAACGCAAGCCTCTGCGTACGCACGTGCAGAAAGAGATCCTGGCGCGCATCGCCGATCACCGCCTGCCCGCCGGCACCCGCATCAACGAATCGCACCTTGCGGCCGACCTGGGTCTCAGCCGCACCCCTTTGCGCGAAGCCATGTTGGGCCTTGAGGCAGCCGGCTTTCTCAACAGCGACATGGGGCGAGGCTTTCTGGTGCCGCCCATTTCCGGTGACGAGTTCATGCAATGCCAGGCCATGCTGGCCAAGATGGCGCCCTACGCCCTGACCATGGCCTGTCCCCTGCCCGCGGGCCAGATCATGGAACTGAACAACCTGCTGGGGCGCGCGCGTATCCGGGTCACCCAGCCGGGCAAGGAGCAGGGCGGAGCCGTCGTCGATCTGATCTACCGCTGGTGTCCCCTGTTGATCAACGGCTGTTCGAATAAGATGTTGGTGGATGACATTTTGCGCCTGGAGGCTTTGTCACGGCGGTGTTGGCACGAAGCGGTTATACTGGGTTTCGAGCCTGGCGCAATGGTCGCCAGCTATGAAAAACTGTACGAACTGTTGCGCACCAATCATGCGGACGAAGGCGCCGTGCATTGGGAAAATCACATCACCCAATATTCGGCCGAAGCCGCGCGGCACCTTCCTGATCCCTTACAAGGAACGTGAAGCAACTACAAGCCATTTTGAGGTTTGTGCGATTTCGAGGTTCACCACTCGCCCCCAAGTGTGGTACAGTAACCACGGAGGCGAGACGTGGAATTCGGTTTAAAAATCAATAAAATTCCTTTGGAATTGGGCCAGAAGCTGCCCCACGAGACTCTGGACGCCGGAGATTTTCGACGGTCGGGCTTGTTGCGCCGTTTGATTGACCATCAGCCGGTTGATCAGACCGTATATGCCATCGACGACTGCGAACTGGTAGGCCTCGACGACGAACTGCATATCTATCCCTGCACCCACAGCTATCTCAATCAGGACCGCCAATGGCGCACCAAGGTCACCCTCTTTTTGAAGAAGGACCGACTGCACCGCATCCTGTTCCAGGTGATGGAAGGCCAAACCGCAGCGCTCAATTTTCTCGAGCGTTTCGAGGCAGCAGCAGCCAAGCTGATCGGAGAGCCGGAGCGCCTTGACCACCGCACGGCCTGCTGGCAAAGCCAGGGTGCCCGGTTGGAATCGCGCCTGCACCCCGACCAGATCAACGCTGATTTTGTCATCGAATTGAAAGACTGATCCGCGCGGGTATTTCGGCCTACTTCTTCAGAATCTTTTCAGCCAGAGCGATGCCTTCGTCTGTCGTGGTGACCGTGCCGGCCAACTGGGCCTCAAAAATCTCAGCCAGGACATCTTTGAATTCCGGGCCTGGCGCCGCTCCCAAGGCAATCAAATCGCGGCCCTGAACCAGGGGCACCAGAGCTGCCTGCCGGATGTTCAATTCTTCGGCGCGCGCCAACAACCAGTCACCGGCGGGAAACGAATCGGCGGGCAAGGGCGGGCGGCCAAAAGCATCGGCCCGCGCCACGCGCACCAACCGGTCGATGCGCTCCACGCGAACCGACAGGCGCCGGATGGCCGCCACCGAAACCTTCGCGCTGGCAAACAATTGGGAGGGGCGCATGTGCGCCTCGACCAGAGGTGTGACCTCGGCCAGCAGTTTGCGGTTGCTGGTCATCGCGCCCAAAAAGGCCTCGGTCAGGGCCACCGATTCGGCTTCGTGCCCCAGGGAATGAACCCGCCCGTTTTCGGTGGTCGTGGTGATCGGCTTGCCCAGGTCGTGGCACAAAACGGCGCAGCCCACCACCAGGTCTTCCCAGGGGTCGCCCGTGCGTTCGGCCGCAAACGCATCCAGGCAGTGCAGGGTGTGTGCCCAGGCGTCGCCTTCGGGGTGATGAACCGGATCTTGCGCACAGCCGCGCAGGGCCGCCAATTCCGAAAAATGCGCCAACCAGCCGCACTCGTGCAGAAAATGCAGCCCCAACGAGGGGCGGCGGCCGAGGGTCAACAACTTCACCCATTCGCCCCAGATGCGTTCGCCGGCCAGTCCTTCGGGCTCGATATCCCGGCACACAGCGATGGTCGCCGGCGCCACTTTCAGCTCAAAGCGCGCCACGAACTGCATGGCCCGCAAGACCCGCAGCGGGTCTTCGGCAAAAGCTGGTGAGGTGTGGCGCAGCAGGCCGTTGGTGAGATCGTCCAGCCCATGCCACGGATCGGCAATCTCACCGTTCAGCGGATCGAGGTAGACAGCGTTGAGCGTAAAATCGCGCCGGGCAGCCGCCTCGGGCAGACTCAGGTCCGGATCCGAATGGACTTCGAACCCCTTGTGCCCCAGCCCGATTTTGGCCTCGCGCCGGGGCAGGCCCACATCGACCGGCCAACGGCGCAGCTTGAGAATGCCGAAACTTTGCCCCACCAGATCCAACTCGAACTCGGCTTCGAGGCAGGTGCGCAGGCGCTCGGCGGGCAACCCAAAGACTTCCAGATCCAAATCTTCAATGGTTTCGCCCCGCGCCAGATCCCGCACACTGCCACCCACCAGCCAGGCCCGACCCCCGGCCTGGTCAATCAGGCCACACACGCGACTGAGCACGTCGCGCAGGGCGGGCTTCAGTTGGTCCAGGTTATGGGCAGGGTTCCGGGTCATGAACGTCTTTCCTCGGCGCCGGCTTTGCGGAAGCCGGATCGGGGTCTATTTTGCTACTGGCCACAGAATAACCCGCTTCGCCCCCAAAAGGAAACCCAGCACTTGCCTGACCAGCACCCCACCACCCAGGACAACCTGCCCCGCGCCATGGCCTGGATGGTCCTGTCCGGGCTGAGTTTTGCCCTCATGGGCGCCATGGTGAAGCTTTCGGGCGAGGTGGACCTGCCGACCAAGGTCTTCTTCCGCAACCTGGTCACCCTGGCCATCACCGGCGTGGTGGCCATCCGGCTGAAAGAAAACCCGCTGGCAGCCACGCCGTATTGGCCGCGCCTGGTGCTGCGCTCGCTGTGCGGTCTGGCCGGCGTCTTCCTCTACTTTCTGGCCTTGGGCCAGATGAACCTGGCCGATGCATCTCTGTTGAACAAAACCTCGCCTTTTTTCGTGGCCATCTTTGCGGTCATCTTTCTGAAGGAGGGCTTCAACCGCGCCCTGGTACCGGCCCTGCTGGCGGCATTTTTGGGTGCCGTGATGGTCATCAAGCCTCGCTTTGACCTGGCCATGCTGCCAGCCCTGGCGGGCTTTGGTTCGGGCATGTTTGCCGGCATGGCCTATGTCTTTGTGCGCTCGCTCAAAGGCCGGGCAAGCCCCAACCGCATCATCCTGACCTTCTCATTGATCTCGTGCCTGGCCATGTTGCCGTTCCTGCTGGCCAACCCGCCGCACCCCAGTTCGCGACAGTGGCTGGCGCTGCTGGGCACGGGTGTTTTTGCGGCCGGTGGCCAATACGGCCTGACCTACGCCTACCACCACGCACGGGCTTCGCGCATTTCGATATTCACCTACCTGCACGTGATCTTTGCCCTGGCTCTGGGCTTTGCCTTCTGGAGCGAACGGCCTGACCTGATCAGCCTGGGCGGCGGCCTGCTTATCATTGGCGCGGCGGCATGGACCCACCAGGTCACACGGCGCGAACAGAAAAAGACGCCCTGATGGAATTCACGCTGCCGGTCATTCTATTGATTCTGAGCCTGGGAGTTGTCGCGGGCTTCGTGGCCGGTTTTGTGGGCGTCGGCGGCGGCATCATCATGGTGCCGGTGCTGCTGGAGTTGTTCCGGTTCTGGGGCGTGCCCGAAGAGTCGGTGGTGCAGGCGGCCATGGGCACCTCATTGGGCGTGGCGATTTTCAGTGTCAGCTCGTCGATCATCCGGCATGGGCGGCAGAAGCGGATTTTCTGGCGTCTGGTGCCTTATCTGGCTCCCGGCAGCCTGCTCGGTGGCTGGTTGGCCGCGCGCTGGGCCGCCACCCTGCCTGGCATCACCCTGCAGCTGGGCCTGGCGTTGATGATGACCCTCGCGGCGGTGCGCATGTTGACCGAAAACCGCCCCGGCAGCGAAAACCACCGCGACATCAAATGGTGGCAAGGCCTGTTGGTGGGCCTGGGCGTGGGCCTGGTGGCGGGCCTGAGCGGCCTGGCCGGGGGCATCGTCCTGGTGCCGGCGCTGGCGATCCTATTGGGCCTGCCATCCGGATGGTTGGCGGGCACCAGCAGCGCCGTGATCATTTTCAGTTCTCTGGCCGCGGCCCTCGGCTATTTGACCGGATCGCCCGCTGTGGCCCCCGGAGCGGGCTTTACCGGCTTTGTGGCCCTGCCGGTGATGGGTTTGCTGGCTCTCTCGGCGGTGCCGGCGGCTCAATTGGGCGCCTGGACCAATCGTCGGGTGCGGGGAGTCGTATTTCGCCGCATATTCGCCGTCCTGATGCTGCTGGTGGTCGTCCGGTTGGTTCTCAGTCGCTGATTTTTTCGTGCCTGGGGTGCAACTCTGGGTTAGGCTGTGCCGTTATTGGACAAAACGTCCCCCTCTCTATCTCACAAGGAGCACAACATGAAGTCCTGGTTCACCGGGATCGGCTCGACGATTGTCTCGGCGATTGTCTCGACGCTTGTCTTGGCGCTTGTCTTGGCGCTGAGTCCGGCCGCGGGCACCGCCCTGGCCGCCACCACCGCCGACGACATCAAGACCTTCACCCTGGAAAATGGCATGAAGGTGCTGGTCCTCGAAGACCACTCCATTCCCAACGCGAACATGTATCTGTTCTGGAAGGTCGGCTCGCGCAACGAAGCGCCCGGCATCACCGGTTTGTCCCACTTCTTCGAGCACATGATGTTCAACGGCTCCGAAAAATACGGCCCGAAGATGTTCGACCGCACCATGGAAGCGGCCGGTGGCGCCAACAACGCCTACACCACCGAAAACATCACTGTATATACGGACTGGTTTCCGGCCGATGCCCTGGACCTGATGTTTGATCTCGAGGCCGACCGCATCGCCAACCTGAGCATTGATCCGGGCATGGTCGAGTCCGAGCGCGGCGTGGTCACCAGTGAGCGCAGCACCGGGCTGGAGAACTCGAACTTCCGAACCATCTGGGAAGAGGTCAAAGGCAGCGCCTTCCGGGCCCACCCCTACAGCTGGTCGGTCATCGGGCACGAATCTGACATCGCCGCCTGGCGCCTGCAGGATGTCGAAGACTACCACCGCACCTACTACGCGCCCAACAACGCGGTGGTCGTGATCGCCGGTGATGTGAAGTTCAAAGAGGTCAAAAAAATGGCCGAGAAGCACTTCGGCCCGATCCCGGCCCAGCCCCAGCCCCGCGCCGTGGTCACCACCGAGCCCGAGCAAAAAGGCGAGCGCCGGGTGTACGTGCAGAAGGAATCGGTGACCTCGCCCAACGTGATGCTGGCCTACCATGTGACCGAAGCGGGCAGCGCCGACTGGCAAGCCCTCGAACTGCTGAATGACATCATGGCCACCGGCCGCAGCAGTCGCCTGCAGAACAGCCTGATCGACGAGCAGCAGGTGGCCACCCAGGTCTTCACCCACCTGCCCGAAAGCTTTGATCCCAACCTGTTCATCTTCTACGCCGTAGCCGCCAAGGACGTTGGTGCCGCGGCCCTGGAAAAGGCCATGATCGCCGAGATCAACAAGGTGGCCGCCGAGGGCGTGACCGAAGACGAATTGACCAAGGTGAAAAACCGCAAACTGGTCGACTTCCACCGCACCATGGCCACCATCAACGGCAAGGCCAATACCATCGGCACGTATGAATTGTTTTACGGCGACTTCAACCGGCTGTTCAGCGCGCCGGATGAATACGAAAAAATCACGCCGGCCGACATTCAGCGCGTGGCGCAGACCTATTTCCGCAAAGCCAATCGCACCGTGGGCGTGCTGGATGCGCACGAAGACACTGACGATTTGGAATTGGCCAGCACCGATGGTGAAGGAGAAAACCGATGAACAACTTTGCCAAAATGGCCCTGTGCGGCCTGCTGATCCTGCTGCCCACCCTCGCGGTGGCCGGCGGCTACAGCCTGCCCAGCCACGAAAAAGTGGTGCTCGACAACGGACTGATCGTTGTGCTGATGGAACAGCACGAAGTGCCCCTGATTGACCTGCGGGTGATCATTGGCGGTGGCGCCATGGTCGATGGCGAACTGAGCGGCCTGGCCGGTTTGACCGCCGAAGCCCTGCGCTTCGGGGCTGGCAAACGCGACAAGCAGGAACTCGACCACCAGTTCGACTTCATCGGCGCCGAGATCGGCTCCAACGCCAGCCACGAATACAACCAGCTGCGGGCTTCGTTTGCCACGCGCGATCTGGAAACCATGTTGCCCATCCTGGCCGACATGCTGCTGCGGCCGACCTTCGACGCCGATGAGTTCGCCAAGTTCCAGCGTCGTCAGGTGGCCCAGCTTTCCCAGCAGAAGGAAAGCCCGCAGGCGGTCATCAACAACTACTTCCACAAGCTCATGCTCGGCAACCACCCCTATGCCGCGGCACCGGAAGGTGACGCCACGGCGGTCGAAAAGACCGAACGCGATGATCTGGTCGGCTACCACAAGACCTGGTACCAGCCCCAGAATACGATTGTCTGCGTGGTCGGGGACTTCCAGGCCAAGGACATGCGCAAACAGATCGAAGCCCAGTTCGGGGCCTGGCCGCGCGGCACTTCGACCGTACCTGAAGTCGCCGACCTGCCCACGCCCGACAAGGCGCAGGTCCTGTTGGTGGACAAGGCCGATGCCGGCGAGTCGACCTTCTATATCGGCGGCTCGGGTGTGGCGGTCACCAATCCGGACCGGGTCGGACTGCAGGTCATCAATACCATCCTCGGTGGCCGGTTCACCTCCTGGCTGAACGACGAACTGCGCGTGAACGCAGGGCTCACCTATGGCGCCCGCAGCACGTTCCAGTCCTATGGCCAGGGCGGGCTGTTCCGCATCTCGACCTTCACCCGCACCGTCACGACGGTCGAGGCCATCGATCTGGCCCTCAAGACCTACGGCCGGTTGTGGGAAAAAGGCATCGACGAAGAAACCCTCGCCAGCGCCAAGGCCTACGTGAAGGGGCAGTTCCCCCCGCGCTACGAGACCAGTGGCCAGTTGGCCGGCCTATTGGGTCAGATGTACTTCTATGGCTACGGCGAAAGCTACATCAACGACTTCGAAGCCAATGTGAACAACCTGACAGTGGCCGAGACCAAGCGCCTGATCACCGACTATTTCCCCCGGGAGAACCTGCAGTTCGTGATCATCGGCAAGGCCGACGACATCCGCGAACAGGTCCAGCAGTACGGCGACGTGAAGGAAGTCTCAATCCAGCAGAACGGATTCGCATTTTGAGTGAAAACGAGCTCAAGGGCCGGTCCATTCTCTTGGCCGGTTGCGGAGACATCGGCACGGGCCTCGGCGAGCGTCTGTACGCTCGCGGGGCCCAGGTCGTTGGCCTGCGCCGCAAGCCGGAAAACCTGCCGGCTGAATTTGAAAAACTGGCCGCAGATTTTGCGGATCCGGCCTCGTTGAGTGCGTTGCAGGGCCGGCAATTTGACCACGTCGTTGTCACGTTGACTCCGACCGGGTATTCCGACGAAACCTACGAACAGGCCTACGTCGCCGGACTCCGTCACCTCCTGGCGGCCCTGGACCCGGCGTCGGGCCACCTGCTTTTTGTCTCGAGCACCAGCGTCTACCATCAGGACGACCACAAATGGGTTGACGAAACCAGCCCCACCGAACCCACCTCGTTTTCGGGCATTCGCATGCTTGAGGCCGAGCAACTGGTCGCCGCCAGCGGCATCCCCTTCGTCAATGTGCGTTTTTCAGGCATTTATGGCCCGGGACGCACCCGACTGCTGGACCAGGTGCGCGATGGCAAGGCCTGCGGCCCCGGTGACCGACTCTACACCAATCGCATTCATCGTCAGGATGGAGTGGGTTTTCTGGAGCACCTGATTCTCATGCGCGAGCGTGGCGAAGAGATGCACGACCTCTACCTGGCCACCGACAGCCACGCCGCCACCATGTGGGATGTGCAGAGTTGGCTGGCCACCAAGCTGGGTATGGACCCTTTCAAGCTCAAGACCGGTCCGGTGCCTGGACGCACCAGCAAACGCTGCCGCAATGGCAGACTGCGCGACAGTGGTTACCAGTTGGTCTACCCGGATTTCATGCGCGGATATATGGAAATGTTGGAAGACTGAGAAAAACGCCGCCTCAGGGCGTCA
>RCNC010003530.1_pt1 | contig 10194 bp, 8 predicted proteins | sample 2041301 | NCBI WGS metagenome assembly RCNC01 (sample SAMN09708231, study PRJNA481090) | Marine sediment metagenome, whole genome shotgun sequencing project. | biome: marine sediment; feature: ocean; material: sediment; isolation source: Sewage treatment plant 13A marine sediment (STP13A) ... | reverse complement strand
GCCACCGGCTATGCCACGGGTCCGCATCTGGACTACCGGGTCAAACGCCGCGGTCAGTTTGTCAATCCGCGCACACTGAAACTACCGGCCGCAGCGCCGGTGTCGGCTGAATTGCGGCCCAGATTTGATGCCCTGGCCGAACGCTACGCCGAAGCTTTGAACGCCATTCCGGCCGATACCACCGTGGCCATGGCGCCGGTCCAATTGGTGGACCCGCCGGCCTGGGACCAGGCCACGTATGCGCAGACCGAAGTGCCGGCGATGGTGCGGGCGGCCAACTAGCGGCCTATAAAACTATCGCGTCAAGGGCACCATATTGCGCGCCGAGACCACCAGGTGATCCGGTATCTGCAACAGCTTGCCGGTGGTCGGGAACCACATGGCCACCGCCGCGCTTCCTTCGGCCGTGCGGGCTACGCCCTCGCTGGCCCGGTTCAGGTACCCCACTTCAAACACTAGATCCCGGGTCTCATTACCTTCCCCCCAGGTCAGCGTGATCCGCAACCGTTCGCGGGCTTCCAGCACCGCAGGGTCATCTGTCGGCGGCAGGACCGCCAGAACCTCCACCCGGTTCAGATTCACCACCAGATCCTGGCTCAAACCGTGGCGGTCCTTGTCCGACAGGTTCTCGCGACTGGCGGCCGGGAAAACCGTCTGCCAGGCCAAACGGCCTTCTTCGGTGACGGCCGTTCCGGTGCGGGTGGCGGCCAATAACTGCACCCCGTCGCGCTCCAACTCCAGGCGGTCCGCATGGCGCGCCACCTCTTTCAGGGCCCCGGTCTCCACCAAAATATCCAATCCCTGGTCCAGCAGATTCACGGCTTCAAAATCGGTGATCAGGACGTTGTCGCGGCGCACCGCAGGCACCTGTTCCACGCTCAGCGGTGGGCCAAAGCCAATGGTGAACTGGTCGGTGACCGGCGCCGAAGGATCCGGGTTCAGGCCTTCCCCTTGCAGGACAACCTGACGCCAGGGCGGATTCAGGTCCCACTCGTCGCGGCGCTGAAGCGACTCGCGCGGACTGGCGATCTCGCGCACGATGATGTCACTCACTTCGTAGATCAGCTGCCCCACGGTCTGGGACGAGGCCAGGACCCAGTAGCCCTCTTCGTCATGGCGCCGGCGATCCTCGTACAGGCTTTGGTACGTTTGCACCAGTGGCGGCAGGCCCACAACGGCCTGTTCCAGATCATCACCGGGCAGATGCAGCCACCAGAAGCCATCCTGTTTTTCGAACCGGTGCTCGTTGCCGCTGCGGGTCAGGATCAGGCGTTGCACCTTGCTGCGATCCAGGCCGGGCAAGAGGGTTTTGGCCTGGACCGAATTGGGCATCATGAACAGTTTATCCCGGAAGGGCGCCGCCACCGGGAAGCAGCCATCGCGACCCGCGCCCGAGGCGTAATAGTTGCCGTTGACCGGATTGAGGGCCCCCATGGACAGCGTGATATCCCGGCCGTCGGCCAGGAAGATCCGCAGGCGCATGGCCTCGGGGCCATTGAATTCGTAGCGCCGGTCTTCGGTCTCGGTGCCAGGTAGGATTGCGCCACCGAGTGCCATGGGCAGCACACCCACCAGGGCGCCCATGGCTTGGGCGTCGAGGTAGTCGCTGGTGGCGCCGGTCAGGCTCCACACGCCGTTTTCCTGGCGGTCAAACCGGTACTGCTGCCCTTGTTTGGTCAGCAGGATGCCTTCGATCTGCTCTGCCGCCACTGGAAAGATCGGCCCGCCCAGGGTGAAGTCCATCACCCGACTGCGGCTGGCAATGAACAAAGTGCCCACCGCCACGACCGCCACGCCCAGCAGGATCAGGATGGAACGCCCGGAGCTGTTCTTTCGTTTTTTCCGACTACTCATGACGCTCGCCTTCCATTGGCACGTCGATGACGCAAGCGCACACCCATCGCCAGGCTCCCCACGAGCAATGGCCAACCGAGTACGGAGCCCCAACCGATGACATCCTTGGTCGTTTCGCTCAGCACTATGGGCTGACTGAGCGGATCGCGCCCCCGGATGTTGATCAGGCCCTCTTCACGGGCCAACCAGCCCACCGCGTTGAGCAACAGGTCCCGGTTGCCCACCAGTTTCACCGTCGCGTTGTTCAGGAATTCGGAATTTCCGATCACAGCCATGCGGCCAGGGCGGTTGCTATCCGCGCCAATGGCCAACTCGAGCACCATGCCAAAAGGCAACGGACCCTTCAGATCATCTTCACGATCGAAGCGCGCCGCACCACTGAAGCGCGTCGCGCGGTCGGTCTCGCCCCAGGTCTTGTCACTGCTCTGCAGGATGATCGCACCGGTGATCGAGCTGTCCGGTTCGCCCACCATGGCCAACGGTTGCACCATGGGAAAGACCGTGGTGACACCCTTGAGACTGCTGACCATCTGGTGGTCGCCATATTCTTCGCTGACCAGGATGGTGCGCGCACCAACACCTTGCTGGGTGCCCACCCGTTCCACATCGACCAGGACGCCGCCCGTCAGGCCCACCCGCCACTTGGCCATCCATTCGACCCAGCGCGAAGGTGTCGGCGTATCGAACAACGCCAGCACCGACCCACCACGGCCCAGATGGCGCTCGATGGCCGCCAGTTCCTTGGGCTCGGGTTCCAGGCGCGGCCCGGCAATAACCAGCACGTCGCAGAAATCCGGCACGTCGCCCAGGCCTTCAAGAGCCAGCGGCAGCACATCATAACCCTGATCAAAAAGAAGCTGGGCATAGTTGGAGTACCCGCTGCGGTCATCGGACTCGATGCGGTGTTCGCCGTGGCCCACCAGGTTGCAGATGCGGGCCAGCTTGCCTGTCGACAAGCGATACACGGCGCTGATCAGGGCGCTTTCTTCAGGCTGCAGGACCGAGGTGTAGCGTTCGCCGGCCTCGACGACCATGGTGCGGGTCGAGGTGATGCCGTATTTCTTGACCAGCTCCAGATCCACTTCCGGATCGATGATCTTGTACTTGAAGTGCCGCGAGCGCTGGGTGCAGGCCTTGAGCAAGGCCTCGGTCACATCCCAGGCCGGATCCATGCGCTGATAAAAGGCGTAGACCAGAATATGCTCGGCCGTTTCGTCGGCCGCCAGATTGGTCCCCAGATCGTCCAGGATCTGGTTGGTCTGGGGCGCGAGACTGTAGCGTTTGTTGCCCGTCAGGTCCCAGGTCACGGGCATCATCTGGCCCATGGCGTACACCGCAATGGCAATGATCACCACCAGCAAGGTGGGAGTCCAGTTGGCCGCCTTGCGACCCGCCGGCAGGCGCCGACCATTGAGCACTGCCGAGGCCGCCACCAGCGGCACCACCGTCATCAGGACAAAATACAGGACGTCGCGCAGATCCAGCACACCGCGACTGAAGCGCTCAAAGTGGGCCAGGGATGACAATTCGCGAGTCACGACGGCCAACAGGCCGGGCAGGAAGCGCTCCAGCGAGCCGATGATGAACAAGAACAAGGACCAGATGAAGGCCATGAAATAGGCCACCATCTGATGGCTGAACATGGTGGAAGCCAGCAGGCCCCAGGCCAGCAGCATGCCGCCAAAGAGCAACTCTCCCACGATCGCCGACGCAGCCGGACCCGGTTCCGGCGTGCCCAGAGTCCAGACCACGCCAATGTAGGCCGCCGCACACAGGATCATCACCAGGACCGTAACCAGACCGGACAACCATTTGCCCAGGACCCACACCGGGCCCGAGACCGGCCAGCTGGCCAGCAAGTCGTAACGGCCGCTGCCAAACTCGGGGGCAAACAGGCGCATGGCCAACGCCGGCACCAGGAACATCAGGAAAAAGGCGGTATTGGAAACCAGCGGGCGAAAGATGCCTTCGGCCAGATTCAGGTAATTGCCCGAGCGTGGGCTTTGCAGCGCCGCCAGGGACATGTCGCTGTACCCAAAGATGAAGATCGTAAAAAAGAGCCCCACGGTGACCAGGAATCCCGCCAGCACCACCGGCGCCATGGCGCTGTGGAAGAAGGCGCCGACCTCGCGGCCGACGATGGCTTTGACCTGCCTCATGACAAATCCCCCCCGTCATTCGGAGTGTCCGATTTGTCCTCCGCAGAGGGCTCGGTGCCGGTCAGCTTCAGGAACAGATCCTCGAGGCTGGGCCCCTTGTCCGAGATGTTCTGCAACAGGCCACCGGCGGCCAGGACCGATTCGACCAGCTTGGGGCGGATCTCCACCGGGTTGCCAGCGATGACCACTTCGGCCCCGTCCGCGGTGATGACCAGGTCGTCGACACCAGCCACTTTGGACAGGGCAGCAGCCACCTTCTCGCGGTCACCATCCCAATTGAGCACCACGGTGTGGGTGGCGATGCCCGCGGCCAACGGATCGGCAGCGGCCAGTCCGGCGGCCGACTCTTCACCCACCAGGCGGCCTTTGTCGATGATCAGCACCCGTTCGCAGATCGCACTGACTTCGGTCAGGATATGACTGCTCAGCAACACGGTGCGCTTGCCGCGGAAGCCCTTGATCAACTCGCGAATCTCCACGATCTGATGAGGATCCAAACCGCTGGTGGGTTCATCGAGAATCAGCACTTCCGGATCACCGATCAGGGCCTGGGCCAGCCCCACGCGCTTGCGGTAGCCGTGGGAAAGCTCGCCCACCAGCTTGCCGCGCACATCATCCAGTCCGGTGCTTTCGATGAGCTGTTCCAGGTGGGATTTTTTCTCGGCCTCGGGCACGCCCTTGATTTCAGCCACGAAATCGAGGTAGGCCACGACACTCTGGTCCGTATACAGCGCCACATGCTCGGGCATGAACCCGATGCGGCGGCGCACCTCGATCGCTTCGGTGACCACATCGTAGCCGCCGATTTGGGCGGAACCCGCGCTGGGGGCCAGCGAGCAGGTGAGGATTTTCATGGTGGTGGATTTGCCGGCCCCGTTGGGTCCCAGGAAACCAACAACTTCGCCCCGCGCGACCTCAAAACTGAGGTCCTGCAGGGCGAGAGTCGAACCGTAGCGACGTGTCAATCCATTGACTTTGATCATCGACTGATTATTCCTGTCTGATGGTTCCTGACTGAACAATTCCCGACCGGACATTTCCCGACCAAACGTCGCGGCTAGGGCGCCGTCCAGCGCAGCAGCGTCGCACCCCAGGTGAAGCCGGCACCGAAGGCGCACAATACCACCAGGTCGCCTTCCTTGAGGCGCCCGTCTTCGTAGGCAACCCGCAGGGCCGAAGGAATGCTCGCGGAGGTCGTATTGCCAAAGCGATCAATGGTGATCGCGACCTGCGAATCATCCAGTCCCACGCGCCGCTGGGCCGCTTCAATAATACGGATATTTGCCTGGTGAGGCACGAACAAGGCCACCTCCTGGCCCGTGAATCCGTTGCGCTCGACGATTTCCTTGGTCGCACCGGCCATACCCTTGACCGCGAATTTGTAGACATCGCGGCCTTCCTGGTAGACGTAGTGCATGCGGTCGGCCACCGTCTTGGCCGAGGCAGGCATGACGCTGCCACCGGCTTTCTGGTTGAGAAATTTCACCCCCGTGCCATCGACCCGGTTCAGGGCATCCATGATACCACCGCGCTCGGGATCGACCCGTTCGACCACCACGGCCCCCGCCCCGTCGCCAAACAGGATGCAGGTGTTGCGGTCTTCGTAGTCGACGATCGACGACATGACTTCACTGCCGATCACCAGAACTTTTTCGGCGTGGCCCGCTTCGATCTGGGCGCGCGCATTCTGCAGCGCGAACAGGAATCCGCTGCAGGCCGCTTCCAGGTCAAACCCCCAGGCCTTGGTCGCGCCAATCATCTCCTGAATGATGCACGCCGTGGCGGGGAACGGCATGTCCGGCGTCACCGTCGGCACGATGATGATGTCGACCTCTTCGGCCTTGATACCCGCATGCTCCATGGCCTGCTCGGCAGCCTTGGCCCCGTGCACCGAAGCACCGGTGCCGGGTTCGGCAATGCGGCGTTCCTTGATGCCCGTGCGTTCGACGATCCACTGATCGTCGGTCTCGACAATTTTTTCGAGGTCGGCATTGGTCAGGCGTTTTTCGGGAAAACTCATGCCCACGCCAGTTATGCCGGCGGTGTATAGCGTCCTTGCGGCCATGATTGGGACTCCAGGGTTCAGCGGGAAAGGACAATAGCTGGGTCGGCGAGTCGGCTCGTCGGCGGAGGTATTGATCCGATGGTCAAAAACGACCCCCGTGGCCTTGCCTCGGAAATTCCGGACAAACACCCCATCGGGTCGATAACGACAGTTTCTTCGTCCACAAGTTAGGCCATTTTGATGGGGGGATCAACAAGGATTCCCGGCTTGTTCGGCCTTCGCCGCAGCTCAGGTGGTCGCCCGTCCGACGAAGCCCAGGGCCACCAATCGGGGCAAATGGGTCTGCAGCCAATTGTCACCGAAACGCCGGGCCACCGTTGCCGGCGAAAACAGGGGTTGGTGCTGCAAATAGTCCAGGTCGCCGGGCTGCAAGCCGCCTGCCGCATAGAAACAATTCCCGGTCACATCTTCGAGCATATCTCCCGGCCAAATGGTGGCCTGGCGCCGCCAAATCAGGGACAGTCTGCGGTTTTCGGGTGCCGTGACATCCCGGGGGTCGGCAAATTCCGGTTCACAGCGGTGGTCGTCCTCTCCGAAGCCATCATAGACTCCCGTCAGCATGTTCCATGCTCTCCACTGGGCCGGATGGCGGGTGATCACTTCGAAACCCCAATCGAACAGCTCCTTGGTGGCCGCTACAGCCGTCGTACCCTGCGGCCACTGCCAGCTTGGGCCCCGGTGCCAGCCAAACCCGCCCTTGTCGTCCCAAACCGTCAGCAGCGAGTGCACGGGACAGCGCAGGCTCATCGCCAACCGCGCCAAACCGGTGCGCACCCGGATGTCGCGCCCGGGCAGCTTGTGCACCACACCATCGCGCAGGGTGCCTTCACAACCATCCAAACCGTCGTTGCCATCCAGGAAGGCAAACACCGGCTGTTTTCGGCGCAGGGCCCGCAACAGTCGCAACGCGAAACTCTTGCCCTCGATCGGCACCCAGACCACCTTGCCGGGCAATTCCAACCCCGCCTGCAGGGTCTCGTAGACCGGCAGGATCTCCGCCAGGCTCGAGCGGTTGACCAGCACGTGGACATCGTGCCCGGCCACCAACCACGGCACCGGTGCCAGGGAATAGGGCCCCAGGTGCAGCGAAATCGTCAGGCCCGTGGCCAGATCCGGGTGATCGTTCAGCACAGCGCGGGCCGCTGGCGCAAATCGGTGGTAGGCCGCCTTCGGGTCGGCAAAGAGCGTTTGTTGGCGCGCGTCGAGCTCGGCGCCGGTGCGCAACAGGCTGGCCAGTTCCTCTTCTGCCCAGCGGGGAAACAGGGTTTTCAGGTTCCACAGGTCCCAACGGCGCTGAATATCGGTCATGATGTTCTCCTGGCCAGGGTTGGTGGGGGCGGCCGGTGCCGCCCCCACCCCACTAGCCGATGTCCGTCGGATTGATCGGCAAGTCCTGGAAGTTGATGGTGCAGATGTAGGACTTCGGCGAGCCGTCCTCCACATCAAGCCCCATGGTGCCCGGATCAGTGATGATCGGACTGACCTCGATGCGCTCGTGGATCTGGCGGATGCCGAGTTTCTCCAGTTGGAGATCGCGCTGATCCCGCTGGGCTTCGTTGCTGTGGTGGATTCTTTTCATGAGAGCCTCCCTGCCTTCGTTGTTTTGCGGCGTGGCATTCGGACCATTGCAAAAACCAAACCGGATGGAAACGGACTCAGAAGGCGAATCGTGGCTCAATTGCCGGCCGAAACGAAAGCGGCGAAGACGCTTTGCGTCCGGAACGTCACCTGCAGGCGACAACACGACAAAAAAATCCCCCGCACCCAAAGGGGTACGGGGGATCATGGTCTGGACGAGCACCGGGTCCGGTTCGGTCGGGCAACCGCTCGCAAAGGCGGCCAACCCCGGAGTCGGACGGCGGCAAGAAAGAGAACTAGTCCTCTTTCTTTTCCTCGCCCGCAGCCGGCGCCGCTTCCTTGGTCGCTTCCTCAACGGGAGCGTCCTCGGATGCTGCTTCGGCTTTTTCTTCAGTCGATTCTTCGAGAGCCGCCTGGGCCTCCGCCTTCTCCTCGGCGACCAGAATCTTCCGCGCACGTTTGCGCTTCAGAGTATCTGTCACCTTGGGCTTGGGGTGGCCATCGACCAGCTCAAGAATCGCGATCTCGGCATTGTCGCCCTTACGGGGCCCCATCCGCATGATGCGGGTGTAGCCACCGAGACGATCGGCGTAACGGGGGCCGATCTCGGCAAACAGTTTCTGCAGAACCGCCGGCTCGTTGACCTTGCGGGCCGCCAGGCGACGCGAATGCAAATCACCTTTTTTGGCCTTCGTGATCAGCTTCTCGGCGACGATGCGTGCCTCTTTGGCCTTGGGCACCGTGGTCTGGATACGCTCGTGCTTGAACAGCGAGGTCACCAGGTTCCGGTACAACATCTTGCGATGTGCCGGAGTACGGTTCAGCTTGCGGCCTTTGACGTTGTGTCGCATGACTCTATTCCATCCTCTAGGCTCAGGTTTTGGACCTGGGCGATTGTCTCGGGTCGCCGAAGCGGCCTGTTGTCCAAAATACCGAAGGTCTAGCTGCCCATCGTCTCGCGGACGCGGTCACAGACTTCCGGATCGAAGGACATACCGAACGCCAGTTCCATGCCCTCGAGAATTTCACCGATTTCATTCAAGCTCTTGCGACCGAAGTTGCGGAACTTGAGCATCTCCTGCTCGTTCTTGGTGACCAAGTCAAAGAGGGTCTTGATGTGACCGCTCTTCAGACAGTTGGCCGAACGCACAGAGAGTTCCAGTTCTTCAACATTGCGCGAGAGCAATTCCACCAGACGCTCCTGCTCCTCGTTCACTTCAACTTCCTGGGCGTCAATGGGCGCCTCGTCGAAGTTGATGAACGTCTGGAGCTGATCCTTCAGGATCTTGGCCGAGAAGCCCACGGCATCCTCGGGCCGGACGGCACCGTTGGTGGTGATACCCATCACGAGCTTGTCGTAGTCGGTCCGCTGGCCAACTCGGGTGTCTTCGACCCGGAAGCTGACTTTGCGCACCGGCGAGTAATTCGTATCCAAACGGATCACACCGATCATTTCGTCGGGAATGTGGTGCTGTTCGCGATCCACATAGCCGCGGCCCATGTCGATGAATACCCGCGCACTGAACTTTTCCTTCTCGGTCAACGTGCAGATCAGGTGATCCGGGTTGGCCACTTCAAGTTCAGGAGTGCCATTGATCATGCTGGCGGTCACAGGACCGGGACCGTCAGCTTCAATGGTCGCCCATCCGGACGGCGCGTCGGACAGGTTGAAAACGACCTGCTTGAGGTTCAGGGTGATGTCCGTGACATCCTCCAGAACTCCGGGAACCGTGCTCAGCTCATGCTTGACGCCTTCGATGTGCACCGCTGTCACTCCATGTCCATGCATGGAGGAAAGCAGTGTCCGGCGCAAGGCATTGCCCAGCGTATGGCCAAAACCGCGCTCCAGGGGAGCGATCTCGATCTCGGCAAAGTTGTCCGCTTGCGTTTCAGGATTAACCTTCACCGGCTCGGACATCATCATATTGACCCACTTCATTGACTCTTCCATCCCTTCTGCTCAGTGAGAGCTTACTTCGAGTAGAGCTCCACGATCAGGTTTTCCTGGATCGGGATGGGGAGATCAGACTGCTGGGGCTCCGCCAACAGGCGGCCTTCCAGCTTCTTCTCATCCACCTCGATGAAGGGCAGCCGATCACGCTTGGCGTTGGCTTTGACCGAGTCGACGATTTGCGGGATATTGTGGCTCTTGGTGCGAATGCTCACCGACTGGCCAACTTTGACCCGACGACTGGGAATATCACACACGCCGCCATCGACAAGCACGTGCTTGTGGCGGATGAGCTGGCGAGCGCTGGACCGGCTGGGCGCAAAGCCCATCCGGAACAGGACGCTGTCGAGACGCTTCTCCAAAAGGTTGAAGAGGTTCTCACCGGTGGCGCCATCCCGCTGGTTCGCTTCTGCGAAATACAGGCGGAATTGACGTTCCAGCACGCCGTAAATTGAGCGGACCTTCTGCTTCTCACGAAGTTGAAGTTTGTAGTCCGAGGGTTTACGCCCGCGGCGACGGCCATGCTCGCCTGGCCCATAAGGCCGACGTTCAATGGCACAAGAGCTGCTGTAGCAGCGCCCGCCTTT
>RCNC010003529.1_pt1 | contig 10195 bp, 9 predicted proteins | sample 2041301 | NCBI WGS metagenome assembly RCNC01 (sample SAMN09708231, study PRJNA481090) | Marine sediment metagenome, whole genome shotgun sequencing project. | biome: marine sediment; feature: ocean; material: sediment; isolation source: Sewage treatment plant 13A marine sediment (STP13A) ... | reverse complement strand
GCGATCTCTATGACGTCAGCACTGTTGAAAGAGAGATTGCTTCGTCGCTACGCTCCTCGCAATGACAGGTACAGAGCGATACGGCTCCTCGCAATGACGTTCACTGTGCTCGCAATGATAGAGGAGATTACTCAGCGGAGGAAGAACCACCAGGCCGATGCTGCCAGGATCAAGGCGAAGAAGATGACGGCCAGCAAACGGCCCTTCTTTTTGGGGGGTGGATCGGATTCGCCCGGCCCGGCCGCAACCGCCGGACCGCTGGAGATGACCGTCTTCGCCGCTTCGTCCACATCACTCTCGTCGGCGGTTTCTCCGTCATCCCGTGATTCGGGGGCAACGGAACCTTCCCCCGCGCTCACCAGCACCACGGTGATATTGTCGGTGCCGTCCTTCTCATTGGCCAGGTCGATGCACTGTTCGGCCTTCTCCTCGAGCCCCCCCGGCCCGGACAGGATATCGGCCATCTCCCCGGGGGTCACCTCGTTGGAGAACCCGTCGGAGCAGAGAAGGAAGATGTCCCCTTCCCCGCACCGCCCGCGAACGGTGTCCACCTCCACCTCTTCCCGGCCGCCGATGGAGCGGGTGATCACATTTTTCAACCGGTGGGTGGCCGCGTCCTCTTCGTTGAGCAGGCCAAGGTCCTGCTGTTCCTGGACCAGGGAGTGGTCGGTGGTGAGCTGGGCGATCTCGCCGTCAAAGTAGCGGTAAATCCGGCTGTCGCCCACGTGCCCCAGGGTGTAACAGTCATCATCTCCGATGAGCATCACGGTGGCCGTGGATCCCATGCCGCGCTGGGCCGGGTTTTCCAACCCCTGCTGGAACACCTTGCGGTTGGCGGTGGTCAGGGCGGTGTTCAGCACCTGGTCCGGTTCGGGCTTCGGGTCATCCTTCCCACAGGCACCAAAGGCGCCGCGGCACACCTCTTCGAGCACGGAGATCACCATGCCGCTGGCCACTTCTCCCGCCGCATGACCGCCCATTCCGTCGGCCACGACGAAAAGGCGGCACTCCGGCAACACCAGGAGGCTGTCCTCGTTGTTCTCCCGGCGCTTGCCCGGATGGCTCTTTCCCACAGCCGTGATATTGAGCATATTCCTATCCTTTGCCCGCGATTCTATTCAAGGGTCCCGGGGCTGTCAATCAGCGGCCCGGTGGCCCGGCCTTGTTTGACAACGGTTCGGTCGCTTCTTAACATGATCCGAGAAAGTCCATTGTGGTCACATTGAATCGTCAAGGAGAATACCTTTTGTCCGGTTCCCGGATATTGTGGTGGGTCTACCGTCTGGCCGGCCCCCTGGCCCTGGGCCTGGTGGTTCCCTGGCTGGCGATCAAGGGCCTCACCAACCCCCGCTGGCGGGGTGTGCTCTCCGGACGCCTGGCCCTGGGCGGCAGAAGGAATCACCCGGACAGCGGGCACCGCAGGCCCTTCTGGCTGCACGCCGTGTCGGTGGGGGAAGTGCTTGCTCTCCGCGCTGTGGTGGACCAGATGCTGGCCGAAAATCCGGAACTGCCGCTGGTCATCTCCACCTCCACTCCCACCGGCAACCAGCTGGCCAGGGATACCATGCCCCGGTCGGTCCGGGTCCGGTATTTTCCACTGGACACCGTGGGCTGTGTCCGCCGCGCGCTGGACCAGGAACGCCCCCGCGCCGCCGCGATCATGGAGACAGAGATCTGGCCGGCCTTCTTCCTCGCCTGCCGGGGGCAGGACATACCGCTGGCCATCATCAACGGCCGGATGTCACCAACCTCCTTTCGCCGCTACCAATGGGTGCGGCCGCTGATGGGAGAACTGCTCGCCGGCGTGGGGAGCGGCGGTTTCCAGACCGAGGCGGACCGCCAGCGCTTTGTTGACCTGGGACTGCCGGCCGACCGGGGAACGGTGCCGGGAAACCTCAAGTATGACCTGGAGAACCTCCAGGCGCTGACCCGCGGCAGCCGCGCCGGGGCTGACAGTGCCGCGGTCTGGCGCGATCAGGGGGACGGCCGGGAGGCAAGACCGCTGGTGGCGGCGGGCAGCACCAAGCCGGGAGAGGAGAAAATGATCCTCGACGGGCTGGCCCCGCTGATGCGCGAGCGCCCCGGACTGCTGCTGTTACTGGCGCCTCGTCACCCCGAGCGGTTCGAGGAAGTGGCGAAGCTGGTGGAGTCCTGCGGGCTCCCGTGGTGCCGGCGGTCGGCTCTGGCACCGGGAGAGGCACCACCTCGCGGATGCCGGGTGCTGCTGCTGGACAGCCTGGGGGAGCTGGCCGGGGTCTACGGGGAGTGTAGCGCAGCCTTCGTGGGCGGCAGCCTGGTGCCGGAAGGTGGGCACAATATCCTCGAACCGGCTTTTTTCGGGCGACCGGTCCTCTTCGGTTCTCACATGGACAACTTCGCGGAAATGGCAGCCCTGTTCGTCAGACGGCAGGCCGCCATCCGGCTCTCGGCGGCGGACCAGCTGGAACCGGCGGTGCGCCGCCTGCTGGACAATCCGGCGGCGGCACGGGAGATGGGACAGAAAGCCCGGCGCATTCTCGAGGAAAACCAGGGGGCGGCATCCGCCACCGCCGGTGCCCTGGTGAAACTGGCAGGCAACAGCGGGCGAGGCGCGTGATGGCCCTGAACAGTATCAATCCGCACCAGGGCCCCTGGCGGACCGCGGGCACACTGCTCATGCCCCTGGGAGCCCTGTATGCTGCAGGGACCCGGCTGCGGTGCCTGGCCCATCGCCATGGTTGGCTGAAGTCCTTCTCCGCCGGTGTTCCGGTGGTCAGTGTGGGCAACATCACCGCCGGCGGCACCGGCAAGACACCCATGGTGCAATTGCTGGCAGGCTGGATGCAGGATGAGGGCCTGCGGCCGGCGATCCTGAGCCGTGGCTACGGCGGCACGAACAAGGGGAATGTCCAGGTGGTGGAAGCCGGCAGCGACCCGCAACAGGCGGGTGACGAGCCCTGCCTCCTCTCCCGCAATCTGCCCGGCGTGCCCGTGCTGGTCAGCCCCGACCGGGTCGCCTCTGCTCGGCTGGCGGTGAGCCGGCATGGTGCCGGCCTGCTTCTGCTGGACGATGGGTTCCAGCACCTGCGCCTGCACCGCGATCTCGACCTGCTGCTGGTGGACGCATCGGAACCGCTGTGGAAGAACCGGGTCATTCCGGCGGGCACGCTGCGTGAACCGCTCTCCGCCATGAACCGGGCCGATGCGGTGATCTGCACCAGGACGCCGGACAGCGGCATTCCCGAAAACCTCTCCCGGGTGATCCGCCGCCACTGCCCCGGCCGCCCGGTCCTCGCCGCCCGCCACGCCCCTTCCGGCATCACCCCTCTGGGCAGTGGTCCCCTGGCCCGGATTGTTCAGGACCACTCTGTGGGTTACCTGCTGGTCTCCGGCATCGGCAACCCCGGTTCGTTCCGCTTCACCGCCGAAGCGCTGGGGCTGCGGGTGGCGGGTGAAAAGCATTTCGCCGATCACCACCACTACCGGCAGTCAGACCTGGCCGAGGTGGGCCGCCTGCTGGCCCGTGTGGGGGGCAATGCGGTGCTGTTCACCGAAAAGGACGCCGTGCGTCTGGGCCCGCTGGCCCGGCAGCTGGAGTGGCCCGCCGGGTTCCTCGGCGTACGAATGGCAGTGGATGACGAGGATCGACTGAAACAGCTGATTCTGGAGAGGGTCCGCGGGGCGCGGTAGGAAGTGATGAAAAAGCGCCCGCCCTCGCGAGAGGGCGGGCGCCATGATGACGTTACTTCAGGTCCACCAGGTCGCCGACATGGATTTCCCGGAGGGCGCTGATGATCTTCACCGTGGCGGTCTCCCGTTCGGTGCGCAGCACCAGCGCTTCTCCCAGCAACAGCCGGTGCCCCTGCTGCATCCTGTAGACGGCGAAGAAATCACCAATGCTCACGCCGTCATCGCTGCCCCGGTCAATCACCAGCAAGTCGTCCCTGGCCATCGACATCTTGTGCTCGAGGGCGAAAACCAGCATTCCCTGGTTTCCTCCGGTCATCTCGTCGCAGCGGTCGAGGGGCGCGGTGGGTTCCACCACCGGTATCGGCAGTTCTTCCCAGGCGGTCAGCAGGTCGCCGATATAGACTTCCGTGCAGCCCCGGGTGATCAGGGCCGTGGCATCATGCTCGTTGACACAGAGAACCTCCAGCTCTGCTGTAATCCACACCGCGGTACCGAGATGCCGCCTCGTCTCGGGGTGCCGGACCTTACCCATGGGGTGGTGGGACAGGAACATGTCTCCGGCAGAGACGCCGTCAGCGGATCCACAATCGAGGTAGAGGATGCTCCCCGGGCCATAGGCGATCTGGTCCATCTCTTCCGCACCGGTGACGGTGTATTCGTAACGGTCGAGATCAGGAGCAATGACAGGCGCACAGTAGACATCCACCCGGTGGATCAGGGCACCCGGGGTCTCAGCGGGGAACGGCAGTCCCTCCGGATCGACGATCTCCTCGGGCGGCACGGGTTCATCGCTCAACTCCTCCACGGCATCGCCTGGCATCGGCTCGTCGCCAAACTCGCCCTCCCCTTCCACCATCCGGTCGGCGCCCACCTGCGGTGCTTCCGGAATCACCAGCGGATCGCCCGGATAGATCCAGTGTGCGTCGGTGATATAGCGGTTGGCATCCCAGATCTGGGGCCACAGCAGGGGATCGCTGTAGAACCTGGCGGCCAGGTTCCAGAGACAGTCTCCGCGGACGATGATGTAGACATTCTCATCGGGGTCCGCCGCGGGTGCCGAATAGGGTGACCAGTGTTCAGCAACGGCTGCCGGTTCAACATCAGCTGCCGGTTCAGCATCAGCTGCCGGTTCAGCATCAGCTGCCGGTTCAGCATCGGTCATCTCCTGGGCCGCTGCGGGGAACGCCAGCAGCAGGATGAGGGCGGCAGCAAACAGCCCGGCCCTGAGACAGTGGGAAAAAATGCCGTGTACACGGATACACATGCCCATGAGATCCGCCTCCATTCTGGTTGTCACAGGAAACATCTGTTATCTTAACAATTTAGCAAATTCGCCGGCACAGTGTCAACCATCCTGTATCTCGGCCATTTCGACCATATCGTCTATATCGGCCAAACGGCGCCTGGCTTTAGCAGAATATTCACCGTCGGGGTATTTTTCGAGCTGCTGCTGAAAATAAATCCGTGACTCCTCCCATTTGCCATCGCGGCGGAGGGACTCCGCCAGGTAGTAATAGACCGCGGGCATGTCGTGGAAGTCCTCGTACTGCCGGTCGCGCAGGATCCGTTTGAACCGCTGGGCCGCTGCGTTGTACCCCCGGCTGCGGAAGTAGAAGAATCCCACGGCGTACTCGTGGCCGGCCATGTTGCTGTTGCAGTCCTTCATCTGCTCCTTGGCCCTGGCCGCGTAGTCGGAATCCGGACAGAGGTTGATCACCCGCATGAACTCGGCCAGGGCCTTGCGCGTGGCTTTCTGGTCCCGGTCGGGCTTCTCCATCAACTCGAAATAACTGTTGGCGATCTGGTATCTGGCGTAACAGACCAGGTCGTTCTGCGGATAGTAGCTGACGAACGACTCGTAGAGGGCGATGCCCTCGTAGAATTCCGAACGCCGCCCCACCAGGAAATAGCTGTCGGCGAGCTTCAGCTTGGCCCGGTAGTAAAACTCGCTCTCGGGGTAGATCGCCGTCAGCTCGGTATAGTAGTCCCGCGCCTTGGTGTACTTTTTCTTGTCCATCGCCTCTTCACCCAGCTCGTAGAGATGCTGATCGGTGAAGATTCTGCCCTGGGACTTTTTACCGGCACAGGAGAATCCACCCAGGGCCGCCGCCAAAAGAATCATCGCCGCCGCCGCCCGGATGAAGCCGTTGCCGTTCCATTGGTTTTGCTGCATCATTCGCTCCATTGCCGTCATTCGCCTGTGGTTCGCCTGGCCACACCCTCCCGGGCCAGGGTCAGCAGTTCCTGGACATTGGCCGCCGGATCCGATCCGCCATACACCGCGCTGCCGGCCACCAGCCAGTTGGCCCCGCGCCGCACCACCTCGGAGATGTTGTCGGTGCACACGCCGCCGTCCACCTCGATCTGCACCCGGTCAAGCGCACCCCGGGCCTCAAGCAGATCCCGCAACCGGGAGATCTTGTCCAGTGCGGCGGGGATGAAGGACTGGCCGCCAAATCCGGGGTTGACACTCATCAGCACGACGAAATCGAGGTCATCCAGCACCTCTTCCAGCACGGTCAGCGGGGTGGCCGGGTTGAGGGCCACTCCGGCGCCGGCCCCCAGCTGGCGGATCATGGCCAACGTCCGCTGGAGGTGCGGCAGGGCTTCCGCGTGCACCGCGACAAAATTGGCGCCGGCTTTGATGAAGTCGGGAATATACTGGTCCGGGTTCTCTATCATCAGGTGGACGTCGAAGGGCAGTTCGGTCCAGCTCTTGATCCACTTGACGATCACCGGCCCCAGCGTCAGATTGGGGACGAAGTGCCCGTCCATGACATCGACGTGGATCAGCTGGGCGCCGGCCTGGTCCACCAGGCGCACCTGCTCCCCCAGACGTGAGAAATCAGCGGATAGAATGGATGGTGCCAGTTTGATCATACTCTTCCATCGGTGACGGCTGGCCGGGTTTTCGCCACCCCTGCCAGGGGCCGGTGGTCCGGCCGGTTGACAATCGCTACCTGTTGACGGTCAGTTCGATTATTCTTCTCCGGGTCACCGGATACCCCGCCGGCGGTGACTGATCCACGATCAACCCCCGTTCCAGCCCCACGTACCCGGCATATTTGACCAACCCCAGCCGAAACCCGGCGGCCTCCAGCCGGCGCCTTACATTTTCCAGATCGAACCCGATGAGGTCCGGCATGACCCAGGTCTGCTCCCGGGTGCCGCGGCTCACCAGCAGGTTTATCCGGCGTCCCCGATACTCCTCCAGGCCGGCAGCCGGTTCCTGGGCCACGATCCTGTTCTCCGGAACACCGGCCCACCAGGCGTAGGCCACGCCGCCCATGTTGAACCCGCTCTGGTTGATCATGATCCGGGTGTGCTGGACCGTGTTCTCCTGCAGGTCCGGCATGATCAGCCGCTGGGGCCCGAGGCTCAGTATGACCTTCACCTTGCGGGTTTTTTTCAGCCAGCTGCCCGCCTCCGGTATCTGTTTCAGTACCCGTCCGGCCGGCACCTGTTCACTGTATTGCGACTTGGCCTCCAGGATGTGGAGGTTGAGCCCCTCCTGCTGAACCAGGGAAAGCGCCTCGCGGGTCTCCAGCCCCACCAGTTCCGGTGTCAGCACCTCGCGGCCACGGATCACCAGGATCACGGTGAGCCAGGCGCTGAGCATGGTGATCACCACCAGCCCCCCGGCCACAATCAGCCAGCGGAAGAGCCGGGCAAGCCCGTTCCACCACCTTCCGAGAGACCTGGACGGCATGGTACTAAGCTCCTCCACCCCACGAAATTGACGCCGGAAACAGTTCACCAACGATTGAATGATAACACTTTTCAGACCCGATTTCCCAACGGAGGGCGAGCTCAGGCGGGGCACACCAACCGGGCCGCAAAAAAGCCGTCGCAACCGTCACGATGGGGCAGGCTGCGCACCGTGCCATCGGGTTCAGACAGGTTTTCCAGGCCCGGCGGTAAAAACGGCGCCGCGTTGTCGAGGCGAAAACCGGAACCGGCGAGAAACCGCTGCACCACCTGCGGCCCCTCCTCCGCTTCCAGGGAGCAGACCGAATAGACCAGCACTCCCCCCGGGGCCACCAACCGGGCACTCCCCTGCAGAATCTTCAACTGATTGTCCGCCAGCTGCCCCGGAGCACCGGGGGCCAGCCGCCAGCGGATCTCCGGGTGCCGCCGGAGAGTTCCAGTGCCCGAACAGGGTGCGTCCACCAGCACGGCCGGAAAGGTTTGCCGAAGGGCAGGTGGCGCAGAGAGATCGCAGACCAGCGGCAGCACCCACGGGCACCCCATACGGCGTGTGTTCTCCCCCACCATGGCCAGGCGGTTGCGGTTCAGGTCCGCGGCCACCACCCGGCCTGTGGCACCGCACATCTCCGCCAGCCGGATGGTCTTGGCTCCGGGTGCGGCGCAACCGTCCAGACACCACTCCCCCGCTGCCAGACCGGTGAGCAGCGGGATCACCTGGGAGGCGGGATCCTGGACCAGGACCCGGCCATCGACAAAGGCCCGGGTGCCGGGGAGCGTTCCACCGGTCACCTGCCAGGCCCCGGGGAACAGCGGGTGCGGCTCGGCGTCCACACCGTCCCCGGCAAGTTGCCGGAGGACCTGCTCCTCCCCATCCCACGGCCGGCCGGGTACGCGGGGCATGCGAAAGGCCACCGGCGGTCGGGCCGCCGACGCCTCGGCCAGCGGCTCAGCCTCGGTCGCGCCGAAACGGTCCATCCAGCGCCGGGCCAGCCACAGGGGCAGGGAAAACCGCTGGGCGATGTAACGGTGGGGCTCCGCCGGATCGCGCCGGGGTTCCGGGTAGCGGCCGCGATCCCGCGCCGCGGCCCGCAACACACCGTTGGCGTAGGACACCGCGGCCCGACCGCAACGGCGGCCCGCCGCGTTCACCGTTTCGTTCACCGCCGCCCAGTCGGGAATCCGATCGAGAAAGACCAGTTGGTAGAGCCCGAGGCGGAGATACTGCAGCAGCTCCGGCTGCAGATCCTCCAGCTCGCGCCGGCTGTAGCGGTTGAGCAGGAAATCGAGGCGGCCCCGCCAGCGCAGGGTACCGCCCACCAGTTCACGGAGCAGCGCGCGGTCGGCGAGTTTGGGGAATCGCTCTCCGGCGCCGCGCAGCAGCAGGTTGGAGTAACCGCCTTCCTCCACCAGCTGCAGAATGTTCGCGGCGCTGGCCCGGACGCTGCGCGACCGACCTCCGGATGGCCGCCGCGAACCCGCGCTCACGGTCCGGCTGCCTGCGAGGCACCGGTGAACTGCTGGCCCTCGCTGACCGAACGGCCGTTGAGACAGCTGCAGCCGTCCATGGCCGACCGGTTGGCCGGCTGGGCCATGAGCACCTGGAGCATGGTTCCCCCCCCGCAGCCCACCAGGAACCCCTGCCGGTGACGGCCCAGCACCTGCCCCGGCCGCACATCCACCCCCTGCAGCCGGGCGGGGTGGTCGTCCTGATCCAGCGGCTGGGCGGCCAGCACCCTCAGCCGCGAACCATTGCAGAAGGTGTGGGTTCCCGGCCAGGGGTTCAGCGCCCGCACCTGGCAGTCGATCTCGATGGCCGTGCTGTCCCACTGGATCAGGCCGTCTTCCTTGCTGAGCAGCGGCGCCAGGGTGGCCAGGCTGTTGTCCTGGGGCGTGGGTTCGAGAGTCCCGCGCTCCAGCCCGGCCAGGGTTTCCAGCAGGAGGGCGCCGCCGAGGGGGGCAAGGGTGTCGGAGAGCTCCGGGGCCGTCACCCGCGGCCCCAGCGCCACACGCCGCTGGAGCAGGATGGCACCGGTGTCCAGACCCTTGTCGATCATCATGGTGGTCACACCGGTCTCCGTCTCTCCCCGGAGCAGGGCATGCTGCATGGGGGCGGCGCCGCGGAGCCGCGGGAGCAACGAGGCGTGCACATTGATGCAGCCCAGACGCGGGATGGCCAGAACCGCAGGGGGCAGGATCAGCCCGTAGGCCACCACCACCACCGCATCAGGATTGAGACCGGCCAGCAGTTCCCGGGCCTCCTCGTTGCGGCGCAACCGCAGCGGTTGGTGCACCGTCAGGCCGGCTTCCTCGGCCAGGCGCTTCACCGGCCCGAAAGTGACCTTCCGCCGACGTCCGGCGGGCCGGTCCGGCTGACAGAACACCGCCTGGATCCGGTGATCCGAGCCGATCAGGGCCCAAAAGGTGGGGACGGCAAAATCCGGCGTGCCCATAAAGACAATATTCACGGCCATTCTCCTCCTCTGCCCGGGTCCGTTCAGCCCCGGATCGCCGTTGAGACCTACCACAGGGGTTCATACCTGTCAAGAAATCTCATCACCCACTGTCCCCCAAAGTGAGCACTCTGCGCGGTATACTGTGCGTGTGGGATACGGTTCCCGTCCCCACAACATTTTCGTCTTTTAAAAAGACTGAAAATACAGCGGTTACAAATCCGGGCCACTGGCATCGGAATTGCAAAACACCTATAATAGGGTCAAGGAATATTAAGTAGCAGCGCACCAGAGCAGTGAGCTGATCAACATCTGCGAGGAGGCCACAATGAGACGCCACGATGCACAGAGCAGACCGGTGAAACCGG
>RCNC010003944.1_pt1 | contig 10196 bp, 11 predicted proteins | sample 2041301 | NCBI WGS metagenome assembly RCNC01 (sample SAMN09708231, study PRJNA481090) | Marine sediment metagenome, whole genome shotgun sequencing project. | biome: marine sediment; feature: ocean; material: sediment; isolation source: Sewage treatment plant 13A marine sediment (STP13A) ... | reverse complement strand
GTTAATGCAGATTCACCCATAACTTTTTCAAATATTTATAAAGAAGATTTAAATGAAAGAAATTTAGGTCAGGATATTCCTGTTCTAATGAACTTTCTTCCAAATGTTGTGACCACATCAGATGCTGGTTCTGGAGTTGGTTATACAGGTATTCGTGTTCGCGGTAGTGATGCAACTAGAGTGAATGTGACAATAAATGGTATTCCTTACAACGATTCAGAATCTCATGGTACGTTTTGGGTTAACCTTGGTGATTTTGCATCGTCTGTTGAAAGTTTGCAATTGCAAAGAGGTGTAGGTACAAGTACCAATGGAGCAGGTGCTTTTGGTGCGAGTTTGAATATTTTAACAGAAGCAGTTTCTAAAGAACCCAGTGCAGAAATTGCCTCCGCTATTGGTTCATTCAATACTTTTAAGAACACTCTAAAATTTAGTACAGGCACATTAAATGACCATTTTGAATTATCTGGACGTTTATCAAAAATTACAAGCGATGGTTACATTGACAGAGCAGAATCTGAATTGAAATCCTATTTTTTACAAGGGACTTATTCTGATGAAAATACTTTAATAAAGGCAGTGACTTTTGGAGGATTTGAACGCACGTATCAAGCTTGGTTTGGAATTGATGAAGCGACATTAGAAAATGACAGAACCTTTAATCCTGCAGGTATTTATATTGATGATGAGGGAAATACGCGTTTTTATGATAATGAAGTAGATAATTACAATCAAGATCATTATCAACTTCTTTGGAATGAACGAATAGATAGTAATTGGTCAACAAATTTGGCATTTCATTATACGTATGGTAGAGGCTATTTTGAACAATACAAGGAAGATGATGATTTTTCTACTTACGGATTTGAACCTATTACAGTAAATGGAGAATTGGTAGAATCAACGGATTTAATTAGGCGTCGTTGGCTAGATAACGATTTTTATGGGACCACTTTTTCAATAAATTATAAAGATGATGGTTCAGAAATAATAGTTGGTGGAGCCTATAATAAATATGAAGGGGACCATTTTGGAGAAGTAATTTGGTCTCAATTTTCTAGCAATAGTGAAATAAGGGATCGATATTATGATAATGTAGCCAATAAAAATGAATTCAATATTTACAGTAAAGGTACTTTTAAACTAAAATCTGGATTGAGTTTGTTTGCAGATGTCCAACTACGCTCAATTAGTTATAAAACCAGAGGAATAAATTCCGATTTGATTGATTTTAGAATTGATGACAGTTTTACTTTTTTTAATCCAAAACTTGGGATGACTTATAAGCTAAATGATGAAAACAGATTATATGCTTCTTTTGCAAGAGCAAATAGGGAACCAAATAGAACGGATTATGAAAACGGTAACCCAAGACCTGAACAGCTCAATGATTTAGAATTTGGATGGAGACTAAATACGGAGAAGAATTTGATTAACGCGAATATCTACTATATGAAATACAATGACCAATTGGTTTTAACCGGACAATTGGATGATGTTGGTTCACCAATTAGAGCCAATAGTGGCAAAAGTTATCGCCTTGGGGTAGAAGTAGATGCCAATTTTAAATTATCAGATAAAGTATCTCTTTTGCCAAATGTATCAATAAGTACTAATAAGAATCTGGATTTTACAAGGTCTTTAAATGGCGATTTGGTAAATTTAGGAGAAACCAATATTTCGTACTCACCTAATATAGTTGTAGGAAATTCAATAGAATATTCACCCATTTCTAATTTCAAAATAGCATGCTTATCAAAGTATGTTGGTGAGCAATACATGAGTAATTTTGATGTTGAAGCATCTAAACTGGATAGTTATTTTACAACAGATCTAAATATCATCTATCAAATAAAAACTAATTCTATTTTTAAGAGCATTACCTTGACCGCTTTGGTCAATAATATTTTTAATTCAGAATATGTGTCAAATGGATATTATTATACCTATGATGATAATTGGTCAATGCCTGGAGAAATAATCACTTTAGATGGAGCAGGGTACTATCCGCAGGCAACTACAAATTTTTTAATAGGAGCGACCTTTAATTTTTAATTAGATATCAAATAAGTACTGTTTCCTGTTCGTTCAACTCTGTAGTTTTTTAGAGCACATGGTAAAGGATTGTTAAGTGCTTGACCAGTAACTAAACTGTATTCATTTTCATCTTCACAATTGCATTTTGCGTTAATTCCACCAATTATGGTCATAATTGAGCATGCACTTGGAGCATGGTTAGGATCGCTAGCATCCCAAGCAAATAAACCTGTACCTACTTTTGTCACTATTACACCTCCGTTACCCTGATTTGGGATATAAACTGAATTCCCAGAAAATTGTAGACTACTAAACTGTGGAAGGTCTAAATTAATTGTAAAATTTACTCCTGCATTCAGTAAAAAATTACAATTGCTATTTACTTCATTCTTACTACAAGACACTAAAAGCAAGCAGATTAAGGAGCTATAAAATAAGTATTTCATTTAAAATATTTTATTTACAATTTACAATAAAAAGTATATTACGCTAATAATTTTGTATATTTGCATTACTATCTCGTGCGAGCGGGATTTTTTTATTCCGATAGTTTGATCGGGATATTTTTGTTTAAAAAACAAAACAATTACTATTTAAACGATGAAGTTATGAGTAACGTATCTTATTACACGGAAGAAGGGTTAAAAAAATTACGAAAGGAGTTAAGTCAACTAAAAGATATTGAGCGTCCAAGAGCATCTCAAGCAATAGCTGAAGCCAGAGATAAAGGGGATTTAAGTGAAAATGCTGAATATGATGCAGCTAAAGAGGCTCAAGGTATGTTAGAAATGAAAATAGCAAAGTTAGAAGAAACTCTTGCCGGAGCACGATTATTAGATGAGTCACAACTAGACACTTCTAAAGCTTTGGTTTTATCTAAAGTTAAAATAAAGAATCAAACCAATGGAATGGAGATTACATACACGCTAGTGGCAGATGGAGAAGCTGATCTGGCATCGGGTAAAATATCTGTTAATTCTCCTATTGGAAAAGGATTGCTTGGGAAATCTGTAGGTGAGGTTGCCGAAATACAAGTGCCAAATGGTATCATGAAATTTGATGTCATTGAAATTTCTCGGTAATAAATAAATAAAATATAATTTAAATTCCTGTTATAGCTAATTTTACAGAACTGTAACAGGAATATTTTTTATATTTACTAGACTACAATTAAAAGTATATGGCTTCTATTTTTACTCGAATAGTTAATGGCGAAATACCTTGTTACAAGGTTGCAGAAAGCGATGGATTTCTTGCTTTTCTGGATGTAAACCCAAATTCTAAAGGTCATACACTATGTATACCTAAATTTGAAGTTGATAAAATTTTTGACCTTGACGAAGAAACCTATATGGGTTTAATGCGTTTTTCTAGAAAAGTGGCTAAAGCCATTGAAAAGACAGTTGAATGCAAACGGGTAGGAATTTCGGTTATTGGTCTTGAAGTCCCACATGTTCATGTGCATTTAATACCTCTACATTCTATGGAAGATGCCAGATTTACCACAAAGGTGTCTTTAGCTAAAGAAGAATTTGAAAGTCTCGCAAAAGCGATCAATAGAAATCTTTAAACAGATCGTTTCAAAGCGATTTGCATCGTTGTACCTTTTCCGATTTCAGATTGATAGACCTTAAGTTTGCCATTATGGTAATCTTCAATAATTCGCTTTGCCAATGATAGTCCTAAACCCCAACCACGCCTCTTGCTTGTATAACCAGGTTCAAATACCTTATTAAAGTGCTGTTTCGTAATACCCTTACCAGTATCGGTAATATTAATATTTACATGCTTTTCAAAAGGAATGATTTCAATTTTAAGATCTCCTCTGCCTTTCATTGCATCAATGGCATTTTTAACCAAATTTTCTATTGTCCAGGTGTAAAGTTGTTTATTAAGGTAAACGTTAATTACTTCTTTAGGAACACTTATTTCAAAATCAATTAATTTTGACGAACGTGCTTTTAAATAATCATAGGAATCCAAGGTCTCTTTTACAATATCAGCCTCTTCTAAAGTTGGGACAGATCCTATTTTACTAAATCTATCGGTAATGGTTTTTAGTCTATTTATATCCTTTTCAATTTCAACAATATACTCCGGATTTACATTTTCATTTCTCAATATTTCAGTCCAACCAATTAAAGATGATAAAGGTGTGCCTATTTGATGAGCCGTTTCTTTTGCCATACCAGACCACAGTTTGTTTTGAGTGGCGTTTTTAGTACTTCTGTAGAAAAAGTAAACCACAGCGCCAAATAAGAAAATAATAAGCAACAGAGCTAGTGGATAATATTTTAATTTATTAAGAAGCGGTGAATTCCCATAATACAAGGTTTGGTATACTTCATTTTTATAGCGAATCTCAATAGGCGTATTTTCTTGTTTAAATTGCTCAATCAATTTATTTACATAAACTGAATCTTTCACTTTTTTCTCATCTATATTATTGTAAGTCCCTAAGCTACCATCTTTGTTGATAGCTAGCATAGGAGTTGTAGTATTACTGCTTAATATTTGAAGTGTTAGATCTAAATTTGTATTGGTATCACTTCTTACAAGCTCCGTTTCTGCGAAGGACCAATTTTCCATTTTGGTTCGTTCTTCTGCCTTAAAATTTTGAAAGAAAATATAGGTGTTCCAAAGAATTAATGAAATGATAACAAAGGATGCAACTATGATAATCCAACGGATTAAATTTCTATTTTCAGAAAATATCATTAACGACTTTAAATTTCTATTTTAAATATAATGCAATTATGTTAATATTATTGTTTTATATGTTAGTAACCTTATTTTTTCTTAGAACTGATATTACTTAACTTTGACAAAAATCAAAAAAAATGAAATCTTTTGAGCCTAAAGATCTTACTGTTGAACAATTACATAGTCATTTACTAAATGCTATAGGACCTAGACCTATTGCCTTTGCCAGTACATTAAATAAAAAAGGTGTTCCTAATTTATCACCATTTAGTTTTTTTAATGTGTTCAGTGCAAATCCGCCCATTTTAATTTTTTCTCCGGCTAGACGTGTTAGGGATAATACCACTAAACATACCTTGCAGAATGTTGAGGCTACAAAAGAAGTTGTAATAAATGTGGTCAATTATGATATGATCCACCAAACGTCTTTAAGCAGTTCCGAGTACCCCGAAGATGTGAATGAGTTTGAAAAGGCTGGATTTACTATGTTAGATTCACATAATATTAGACCATTCAGAGTTGGTGAATCACCAATTCAATTTGAATGTAAGGTCAAAGATATTGTTAAGCTAGGGAAAAAAGGAGGTGCAGGTAATTTAATTATTTGTCAAGTTGTAAAAATGCATATTTCTACAGAGATATTAAATAAGGACAAAAGTATAAATCAGGAAAAACTTGATTTAGTGGCTAGAGCCGGTGGAAATTACTATAGCAGAGCTAAAGAGGGATTTTTTGAAATTCCAAAACCATTATCTACTTTGGGTATTGGTGTAGATTCTTTACCAGATCATGTTAGAAATAGTATGATATTAACAGGAAACGATTTAGGTATGTTGGGTAATGTAGAAGCATTACCTTCAAAAAAAGAAGTAGAAAAGTTTATAGACGAGGTCATTGGGAGGTATCCAATTATAAAGAATGCCACACATAGAGAAAAGCATAAAATTGCACAAAATTATTTAAGTTATGGCGATGTGCAAAGCGCATTAAAATTATTATTATCTTAAAAATAAAAACAAGAATTAAATGGAAATACAAGGAAAAGTGAAATTCATTGGTGAAACTCAAACCTTTGGAGCAAATGGATTTAGAAAACGAGAAATTGTCTTAACTACAGAAGAGCAATATCCACAACATATTATGGTAGAATTTGTTCAAGACAAAACAGATCTACTAAACAATTATCAGGTTGGTCAAAATGTAAAGATCAGTATTAATTTAAGAGGGAGAGAGTGGGTAAATCCGCAAGGAGAAACTAAATATTTCAATTCAATTCAAGGATGGAGAATTGAGAATTTACAGCAAGATGCACAATCTTCAGATATTCCTCCTGTTCCACCAGCTGAAGCGTTTGAGCCTGTTGATAAATTGAATGAAGAGGATCACGACGATCTGCCATTTTAGCCTAAAAATCTGTTAGAATAAAAAAGCCCTAATTTTTATTAGGGCTTAATTTTATGATTTTAAGTAGACTTTCTCTAAAAATCCTAAAAGCAGTGATGATTAAATTCCAAGAAAAAGTCTTCATCAAATATGATGAAAATATTATCAAATAAAATAGAATTTCCTTCGGTTGAAGAAGCTTCAAAGGAAGGTTTATTGGCTATTGGAGGAGATTTAAGTCCAGAGCGTTTAATACTTGCTTATAAAAGTGGAATTTTTCCTTGGTTTGAGGAAGGTCAGCCTATTTTGTGGTGGTCGCCTGATCCAAGATTTGTTCTTTTTCCAGACAAGCTTAAGGTCTCAAAAAGTATGAAGCAGGTTCTTAAAAAGACCAATTTAAGAGTTACTAGAAATAAATCTTTTTATAGAGTAATTGATGCTTGTTCTGATGCGAGAAGATCTGGTCAAACTGGAACCTGGATTACTAAAGATATGAAACGGGCATATATTGAATTACACAATTTAGGTTATGCGATATCTGTAGAAGTTTGGGATGAAAACGAATTAGTTGGAGGATTATATGGGATTGATATAGGGAACAGAATTTTTTGTGGTGAGAGTATGTTTACTAAAGTAAGCAATGCGAGCAAAATAGGGTTTATAACGTTTATTAAAGAATCAAATTATAAATTAATTGATTGTCAGGTATTTACAGAGCATTTAGATAGTCTTGGAGCAGAAAATATCTCAAGAAATGAATTTATTAATACAATTAGTCATTAAAATAATTCAGATAATTTAAAAAATTATTGATATTAGCTATATATAATGAATAGTATGCTTACACTAGAAGATTATCAAAAAAGTAACAATAGAGAAGAGTTTATAAAAATTTTAAAAACTAAATACCCGGAAGATTATTTTAAGGGTTTAATGTACTCTATTGAATACGAAGATGAATTAATTAAACTTCAAGCGGAATTAGTGGATTTGCAACAATGGGTTGCAAAACAAAAAAAACGTGTCTGTGTAATATTTGAAGGAAGAGATGCTGCCGGGAAAGGTGGTGCAATAAGACGATTTACCGAACATTTAAATCCACGTTCAATGAGGGTAGTTGCTTTAACAAAACCTACAGACGTAGAAAAAGGACAATGGTATTTCAGGCGATATATTAAAGTATTACCTGACCCAGGTGAAATTGTTTTTTTTGACAGAAGCTGGTATAACAGAGCAGTTGTTGAGCCTGTAATGGGGTTTTGCGGTGATGTGCAATACGAGAAATTCATAGCTCAAGTAACGGAGTTTGAACATATGTTATATGAAGACGGTGTAATAATCATTAAATTCTGGTTTTCTATTACAAAGGATGAACAGGAGAGAAGGTTTAATTCAAGATTAGCAAACCCATTAAAACAATGGAAATTTAGTGAGGTGGATAAAGAAGGGCAGATAAGATGGGACAAGTATACTCATTATAAAGAGCAAATGTTTAGTAAAACTCATACAACATTTAGCCCTTGGATCATTATTAAAACCAATAACAAAAAAGAAGCTCGATTAGAAACGATTCGGTATGTACTTTCTAAATTTGAATACGAAGGGAAAGGCAACTCTGGCACAACCATATTACCAGAACCTAATGTAGCGCAGCGATATCATAGATTAGTTAAACAATTCGATTAGTACATGAATAATTTATCAGAAAAAAGTTTAAAAATGCTAAACTCTAAAAAAGGAATAAAGTACTTTATTAGAGAAGAAAGTATGACCCCTTTGAAGGCGGTTCGTATTATGAACTATGAGAATAAATTAAAAAAACTTCAGGCTGAATTAATAAAATTACAGCAATGGGTAGAAGCAAAAAATGAAAAAGTAGTTATTCTTTTTGAAGGAAGAGATGCCGCTGGTAAAGGAGGGGCAATAAGAAGGATTACACAACATTTAAATCCTAGAGAATTTAAAGTAGTCGCATTGCCTAAACCAACAGAAGAAGAAAAAGGAGAATGGTATTTTCAGCGTTATATAAATAATTTACCAAGAGAAGGAAAAATTGTGTTTTTTGATAGAAGCTGGTATAATAGGGCTGTTGTTGAACCAGTAAATGGATTTTGCACACAAGAAGAATATAATATATTCATGAATCAGGTTAATGAATTTGAACGCATGATTATTGAATCTGGAATTCGTTTAGTAAAATTCTATTTCTCTATTTCAAAAACTGAACAAGCCAAACGTTTTAGAGATATCAAATCAAGCCCTATTAAGAAGTGGAAATTTAGTAGTGTAGACCAAAGAGCAATATCGCTTTGGGATTCTTACACAGACTACAAAAATGAAATGTTTGAAAAAACTAATACAGAATTATCACCTTGGATTATTATAAAAGCAAATAGAAAAAGCTCCGCAAGGTTAGAAGTTATCAAACAAATTTTAGACATAATCCCATATAATGGAGTAGAAAAAGAAGCTTAAATTTAAACTTCATTATATCTAAAGCATTTTATTTCGTGGTCGTTAACCATTCCAGTTGCCTGCATATGTGCATAAATAACAGTTGAGCCAACAAATTTAAAACCTCTTTTTTTTAAGTCTTTACTTATGCTATCACTTAAGGGCGTATTAGGTGGAAGATCTTTTACAGATTTATTTTTGTTCTTAATTGGTCTACCATCAACAAAGTCCCAAATATATTTACTAAAGCTTCCAAATTCAGCTTGAATTTTCATAAATGCTTTAGCGTTGGTTATGGTGGCATGAATCTTTAATTTATTTCTGATAATACCAGCATCCAATAATAAAGAATCAATTTTACCTTGATTATAATTAGCTATTTTTTTATAATCAAAATCATCAAAAGCTTTCCTAAAATTTTCGCGTTTTCGTAATACGGTTATCCAACTTAACCCAGCTTGAAAAGTCTCCAATATTAAAAATTCAAATAGCTTTTCATCATCATATACCGGATTTCCCCATTCATTGTCGTGATAGCTTTCATAGAGAGGATCTCCTAGACACCAACCACATCTAATTTTGCTCATTTGTAAGGTTTTATAAATAATGCTACTAATGTAATCATTGTTACTATAAAGGAATATAATTAGAATTAAATTTGTGAAAATTTTACATATGGAAATCTATCAAGATATCGAGATAAATCAAATTATTGAAGAAAGCTTAAAAAGAAGTATTAGCTATACAGAATATAGAAAGCTTGTTGAAGATTTAGTTATACAGAATTCAACTACTGGAAATGAAAAAACAGAGGCTTTGGCAGAATATACAAAGTTGAATGATAGACGAATGAAGCGTTGGGATAAAACCTTAAAAATTTCAGAAGAATCTGAAAAAGTTTTTAGTCAAAACTATAAAAATATGACCTGGTTGGTTATTACCGAAAGTTGGTGTGGTGATGCTGCTCATGTAATACCTGTCCTTAATGATAATATTGATTTAAGACTGGTTTTACGAGATGAAAATGACGACTTAATGAATGCTTATTTGACAAATGGAGGAAAAGCAATTCCAAAATTAATTGCCATTGACAAGCAAACAGGAAGAGTGATAAATACTTTTGGACCAAGACCATCAGAAGCTATTAAATTGGTTGATGAATACAAATTAGAACATGGAAGTCTAACTCCAGAGTTTAAGCAGGACTTACAAATTTGGTATAATAAAGACAAAGGCCAAGCAACAATTTCTGATCTGGAAAAACTTTTGAAAGATTAATTTTTCCCTATAAAATTAAAGCTAATTGTTCCTATTTGAGAAGTTTCAGAAGGATCTTCACTAAATCTGGCATTTTTAGCATATTCTAAAGCATGATCTATTAAGCATTCATTTGATGAAGTTGATGAGCCATTAACGGATGTATCAATTACTTTTCCCAGACTATTTACTGTTATGTTAATGATAATAATTCCACCATTTTCACATAAATAAATTGGAGTTGGTAAAAATTGATGTGTTCTACCGACTAGGGAATAATACATCGTGCTGTTTCTGTTTGCTCCATTAGATATACTTATTTCTTCAGAACTATCGTCTCCATTACTTGAAGTAGATTTTTG
>RCNC010003528.1_pt1 | contig 10196 bp, 10 predicted proteins | sample 2041301 | NCBI WGS metagenome assembly RCNC01 (sample SAMN09708231, study PRJNA481090) | Marine sediment metagenome, whole genome shotgun sequencing project. | biome: marine sediment; feature: ocean; material: sediment; isolation source: Sewage treatment plant 13A marine sediment (STP13A) ... | reverse complement strand
GCAATCGCCTACGGACGTGCCAAGGCTGCGACGCTATCCGGTGCCCTCGCAGCGACACGGGAAGGGCCATTCGTGGCCATGGATTCGGGCCCGGGAGTCGTGCCGTCTCCGCAGGCCGCGTCGGTTCCGGCGTCGGTGCAGTTCGGCCGCGAATTGATCACCTTCGATCTCGTCGAGGTGTCGCTCCCGAGACGACGTTCGATCCTGCTCACTGATCCATCGGTGTTCGGACCGGGCACCGTGATTCGAGCCACCACCGCAGGCGAACGAATCGACGTAGAGGAGGGTTCGAAAACCGTTCGCACCGTCCTCTCGGAGCGAGGAGTGCCGGTTCGGCAGCGCTCCGGTTGGCCGGTGGTCGCCAACGGTGGCAGAATCGCAGCGATCGTCGGTGTGCGCGTCGCACCGTGGGCGCGCCCGACGAACTCCGAAGCGGTCGCCATCGAACGGAAGCAGGATCTCTCGTGAAGATCGGAAGAACCCTCGTATCGGCAGAGGACATCGATGCCAAGCTGGCAGAGATGGGCGCAGCGATCACCCGCGACTACGAGGGGAAGAACCTCCTCATGGTCGCCATCTTGAAGGGGGCGTTCGTTGTCATGGCCGACCTGGCTCGGCACGTGGCGCTCCCGGTCGAGTTCGACTTCATGGCCATCTCGTCGTACGGCGCCTCAACAAAGTCGTCGGGCGTGGTCCGGATTCTCAAGGACCTGGATGAGGAGATCGAGGGTCGTCACGTCCTCATCGTGGAGGACATCATCGACACTGGTCTCACCTTGCAGTACCTGATCAAGAACCTCAAGGTTCGCAACCCTTCTTCGCTTCAACTCGCTGCCCTGCTGATCAAGGACGGCATCGAACGCCCGCCGCTCGACGTCGCCTACGAAGGCTTCCATATCGGCCCCGAGTTCGTCATCGGCTACGGCCTCGACTTCGACGGCAAGTATCGGAACCTGCCGCACGTCGCCGTTGTCGACGAGGTGTGACCGAGCCCTCGGTTCTCCCGGCGTCGCCTGATCGCGCGAGAGCGCAGTGATCGGCGAACCTCGGCGTTGTCGCGGATCTTGCTAACGAGTCGCGGCTCAAGCTCGACGTGACCTTCTTCACCGGTTACATGAGCGGTCCGAACTGGGCGCCGCCGTGGATGCTGCTTTGCGACGAACCGATGCCGGACGGTGTCAACCAGGTGATCAGCGGGGGCCGGGTCGTCGACTGCGCCGTGCGTAATCCGTTCGAAGATCCTCTGGTGCTCGAGGCTGAGCGCTTGCTGCTGTCGACCGTCGTGCACCGCTACAAGGGTCATCCGGCGATCGGCATCTGGAACCTGGGCAATGAGCCGGACAACTTCGCCTGGCCGACCTCGCACCGTTCTGGCATGGTGTGGGCCGAGCAGATGACGTCGCTTATCAAGTCGATAGATCCATTCCACCCGGTCACCTGTGGCCTGCACGCCGAGAGCCTCCAACAGGCCAACGGACTCTGGGCTGGAGAGATCTTCGGTGCCGTCGACATCGCGGTGATGCACGGATATCCGATGTACTCAGACTGGTCGACGGGCAATCTCGACCCTTGGTTCGTGCCCTTCATGTGCTCCCTGACGTCCGCGTTCTGCGGCAAGCCGACGATGGCAGAGGAGTTCGGGGCGTGTACCGAGGCGCCGGGGAGTCCATCCACCACCTGGGAATGGAAGGCCATCGGGCGAGATCGAACGCAGTTCATGGCTCCGAGACCGATTTCGCCGGCTACCTCGGTCGTGTCCTCGAGAGCATGCTCTCCGTTGGTTCGAACGGGGCCATGCTCTGGTGCTTCGCCGACTATGCCGAGGACCTCTGGTCATCGCCGCCGTGTGACGAAGCGATCCACGAGCGATTCTTCGGCTTGGTCCGGCCCGATGGTTCGCTGAAGCCCCATGCCGATGTCGTCCGCCGCTTCGCCCGTACCCAGCCGACCGTCCAGCCCGCCGCGCAACCAGTTGCGCGCGACGTCACTGAGGCCGAGTTCTACCTGTCGCCGCGTCTGCACGCAGAGCGCCTCCACCAAACCTGGCGTTGTCACTCGCCCACGTGACAGCTGACGGCCCTGAATGGCGGCTGGTAGCTGGCAGCTCTCTCGGCGGCTTACGTGATTCTCCGGCGTACCATGGAGCGCCGGGCCACAGATGCCCGGGAGTGAGTTGAGGAACACGTTGAGTCGGACCGCACGCACCATTCTGATCTACCTGGCTGTCATCTTCCTTGTGGTGATGGTCGTCAACATGTTCGTCAATCAGTCGAACGAGCCCCAGGAGCTCAGCCTCAACGAGTTCAACGCCAAACTCGCATCCGGCGAGGTCGAGAATCCGGTGACGATCAAGGACCGGTCAAACGAAGTGACCGGCACCTACGTCGACTCCTCCGGCGAGCCGGTCGAGTTCATCATGATGTACCCCGCCGAGTATTCGCCCGTGATCACCGATGACATCCTCGACGCCGGTGTGGAAGCCGTCACCGACTCGCAAGAGCCATCGATGTTCATGTGGTTCATCGGGAACGTGCTGCCCTACCTGCTGCTGTTCGGGCTCTTCATCTTCATCATGTTCCAGCTTCAGGGCGGCGGGAACCGCGTCATGCAGTTCGGCAAGTCCAAGGCGAAACAGGTCACGAAGGACACGCCAAAAGTCTCGTTTGACGATGTCGCCGGTGTGGATGAGGCCATCGAAGAGCTCAACGAGATCAAAGAGTTCCTCCAGCAGCCGCAGAAATTCCGCGCCATGGGGGCGAAGATTCCCAAGGGCGTGCTGCTCTATGGCCCGCCGGGAACCGGAAAGACGCTGATCGCACGGGCGGTTGCCGGCGAGGCCGGCGTTCCGTTCTTCGCAATCTCGGGTTCGGAGTTCGTCGAGATGTTCGTGGGCGTCGGCGCCAGTCGCGTTCGCGACCTTTTCGAACAGGCAAAGGCAACCGCACCGTCCATCGTGTTCATCGATGAGATCGACGCGGTCGGGCGCCATCGCGGCGCCGGTCTCGGGGGAGGGCACGATGAGCGCGAGCAGACGCTGAACCAGCTCCTTGTCGAACTCGATGGCTTCGATGTCAATGCCGGTGTCATCGTCATTGCCTCCACGAACCGACCGGATATCCTCGATCCGGCCCTGCTTCGCCCCGGCCGTTTCGATCGCCAGATCGTCGTCGATCGACCGGACATCAGAGGCCGCGAACAGATTCTCGATGTGCACGCCAAGGGCAAGCCGTTCGAGGACGATGTCAAGATCAGTGTCCTTGCGCGGCAGACCCCGGGGTTCACCGGTGCAGATCTCGCGAATCTGATCAACGAATCGGCGATCCTCGCCGCGCGCCGCGACAAGACCAAGATCGGCATGTCGGAACTCGAGGAAGCAATCGAGCGCGTCATTGCCGGGCCGGAGCGCAAGAGTCGCATCATGTCGGAGGAGGAGCGAGAGCTCACGGCATTCCACGAAGGCGGGCATGCCCTCGTCGGTTTTGCCCTCCCGAAACTCGATCCGTTGCACAAGGTCACGATCATCCCGCGCGGTCGTGCCGGCGGCTACACCATGGCGCTCCCGCTCGAAGACAAGCACTACGAGAAGCGGAGCGAACTCGTCGACCAGCTGGCGTTCGCCCTCGGCGGGCGAACGGCTGAGGAGATCGTGTTCGGCGATCCTTCGACTGGTGCTTCGAACGACATCGAGAAGGCGACGAGCCTGGCGCGCAAGATGGTCATGGAGTTCGGGATGAGCGACCGTCTCGGACCGTTGAAGTACGGACAACCCCAGGGCGAGATCTTCCTGGGCCGGGACTACGCCAAGAGCCAGGACTTGTCGGACGAAGTCGCCGCCGCCATCGACGACGAAGTGCGCAAGCTCATCACACAAGCCCACGAGGAGGCGATGCAGATCATCGTGACGCATCGTGAGGCGCTCGATCGGGTCGCCGCGCTCCTCCTTGAGCGTGAGACGCTCGATGCTGAGCAACTCGTCGAGGTCTTCTCCGACGTTCCGAAGTGGGAGCACTCGGACACAGGAGGGTTGCGCATCAAGGGTCCGAAAGGAACCGGGTCGACCGGCGGAATCGCCGCAGCCCAAACGGGCGGATCCTCGACTCTGTGAAAGCGGGTGCCGTCCCCACCAGGTGGGACCTTCGAACCCGATCGTTGAGCACCTCACATCACACGCTGGTGATGGGTGTGATGAACACGACACCCGATTCGTTTTCCGACGGCGGCCGCTGGACAGATCCAGAGGCCGCGATTCGTCACGGTATCCAGCTGTGGAACGACGGTGCCGATATTGTCGATGTAGGTGGCGAGTCGACGAGGCCGGGAGCCCAGCCGGTTGACGTTGCCGAGGAGTTGGCGCGGGTGATACCGGTGGTCGGAGCCCTGGCGTCGCGCGGGGCTGTGGTCTCGATTGACACCAGCAAGCCTGAGGTGGCACGGGCGGCCGTCGAAGCCGGAGCCGAGATCGTGAACGATGTGACCGGACTCTGCAATTCCGCGATGATCGAGGCCTGTGCCTCCACAGGTGTCGGGGCGGTGATCATGCACATGCAGGGCGAGCCCCGCACCATGCAAGTCGACCCGACCTATGGCGACGTCGTCGCAGACGTTGCCGGATTCCTTCGGGACCGGACGGCCGAAGCGGTCGCCGGCGGCATGGATCAATCCCGGATTGTTGTCGATCCGGGCATTGGGTTCGGCAAGACCTTCGAGCACAATCTCGTCCTGCTCGCCAACATCGACGAACTCGGCGGCGGCCGACCCGTGCTTGTTGGCGCGTCGCGCAAGGCATTCCTCGGCACGATCCTCGAGCGGGCGGGCCTCCCCTTCGCTCCGGAAGACCGTGACACCGCAACGGCGGCAACCGTTGCTCTTGCGATCGCCGGTGGAGCCGGTCTGGTGCGGGTACACGACGTTGCCGGGGCGGTTGATGCTGCGCGAACGGCCGACGCTATCGTGCGAGTTCGCAATCGGGCATGAGGACATGATCAAAAAGGACGTGCCGGGACTCGAACCCAGGGAGTTCCGATGGGTGATCGCTGGGCGCCTCGCGGTGTCCGAACGCATTGGAGGATCTGGATTCCAACACCGTCGCGTACGTCGCGAGGAAGAAATCGCGTGGCTCAACGACCAGGGCATCAACACCGTTCTCTCCCTTCTGCCGGCAGGCCAGAACAAGGCCGTCTATCAAGAGGCCGGCTTCCGGGTGATCGTGCACACGGTCGAAGGCCCGCCGAGCGAGATCCAGGATGTGGATGGCGTCTTCACCGCAATGGATGAGGCGCTGCGCGTCCGCGGCGCATCGGTGCTGCTGCATCGTGACACCATCGACGAGACCGTCGGAGGGCTGCTCGCCGGCTACCTCGTGCATTCGGGCATGGTGCCCGACCCGATCATCGCGACTTCGGTCATTCAGGAGATCCTCGGGCGTCCGCTCGGGCCGGAAGGTCGCGGACTCATCCCAACCAGGTGAGTCGCTGCGCAGTCGGGATCGGCTCGAACCTCGGAGATCGCACCGCTCATCTCTCTGCCGCCATCGATGGCCTCAGAGCGGTTGTCGCCATCGTGGCCGTCTCCTCCATCTACGAGACCGCCCCCGTGGGTGGGCCCGATCAGGGCCCGTTTCTCAATGCCGTCGTCGTAGCGGATACCGCCAGAACACCGCGCGCCCTGCTTCGAGAACTGCTGCTCATCGAGCGGGCGCGGGGACGTTTCCGGGTGGCACGGTGGGGACCGAGAACACTCGATCTCGACCTGCTGCTCTGGGATCGGGCGACGATCGAAGAGCCCGGCCTGCGAGTTCCCCACCCGCAGCTTCGGAACCGGCGCTTCGTGCTCGAACCGCTGCTCGAGGTGTGGCCTGACGCCCGCATGCCCGACGGCTCGGTCATCGACGCTGCCTCCGATTCCGTCGGCCGCCAGGACCTCCAACGCGTCGCCGGAGCGTTCGGGAGCCCCAAGTCCGCCGCGACGTAGTACGTTTGGCGCCAGCGCGCCCCGAGGCGGGGCCGGACCGATACCGGGAGGATCGGAGCCATATGCGGATCGTCCTCGTGGGACCCGGGCGGGCAGGAACGTCCGTCGCCATCGCAGCGAACGGTGCAGGCCACGACGTGGCCGCTATTGCCGGACGCGACATTGCACAGACCGAGACCGTCGCGCGCCGGTTCGATGCCGCTGCACTGGCGATCGGAGAGCCGATCCCTCCCGTCGATCTCGTGATCATCGCCGTGCTCGACGGAGCAATTGCCGAGGTGGCCGGACAGATCGCTCCGATCGCCCGGAATGCCGCAGCGAGCGCGATTCATCTCTCGGGCGCCGTTCCGGTCGAAGCACTGCAACCAATCGCCGACCAAGGCCTCGCGGTCGGATCGCTGCATCCGCTGCAGACGCTGCCGGATCCCGTCCGAGGTGCGAAATCGCTCGCGGGAGCATGGATTGCCATCACGGCAGACGAGCCCCTGCGCTCTGACCTCCGCGGATTCGCTCGGTCGTTCGGGGGACACCCCTTCGATCTTTCTGACGAGCATCGGACTGCGTATCACGCTGCGGCGGCCGCCGCAGCGAACTTTCCGATCGCCGCGCTTGCCATTTCGCAGCGACTCTTCGATGCGACCGGGGTGCCGTTCGAGGCCGCGCGGCCCCTCGTTGATGCGATCGTCGAGAACGCCTTCGCCCAGGGCCCCGCGGCTTCGCTGACGGGGCCGATCGCTCGTGGTGACACCGAGACCGTCGATGCCCAGATCGCTGCCGTGCGGGCTGCCGTTCCGGAGCTCGCAGCAGCATTCGAGGCGATGGTGTCGGCGACCACGGATGTCGCTGCGGCGGCGCACGAGGAGGACGAATAGTGAAGACCGTGACGTTGTTCGCTCAGGCGCGGGCGTTGGGAGCTGGCTTGGTCGGGTTCGTTCCGACCATGGGCTACCTGCACGAAGGCCACCTCAGCCTGGTCGAGGCCGCCCGGCGCGAGTGCGACACGGTCACGGTCAGCCTGTTCGTCAACCCGCTTCAGTTCGGACCGGGTGAAGATCTCGACTCCTATCCCCGCGATCTTGAGCGCGACCGCGCCCTGGTGGAAGGTGCCGGCGCGGATGTGCTGTTCGCTCCTCCGGTCGAAGTGATGTATCCGAGCGCCCCGCTCACCACCGTCACGGTGGGCGGCGTCACCGAAGGCATGGAGGGCACTCGGCGCCCCGGCCACTTCGACGGGGTCGCGACCGTGGTCGCGAAGCTGTTCGCCGCAATCGCACCGGATCGTTCCTATTTCGGGCGCAAGGATGCGCAGCAGTTGGTGACGGTGCGGCGCATGGCTGCCGACCTTTCTTTCCCGACGCTGGTCGTCGGCGAACCGATTGTGCGCGAGTCCGACGGTCTGGCCCTGTCGTCGCGCAACATCTATCTCGACGATGCACACCGCATTGCCGCCCGATCGATCTCTCGTGGCATGTTCGCTGCCGCCGAGGCCGTGCGGGCGGGGGAGCGGTCGGGGAGCGAACTCGAACGTATCGCGGCCTCGTCCGTTCACGCGGAACCGGGAACCGAGCTCGACTATGCCGTGTTCGCCGACCAGGACACGGCCGAGCGGGTCGAGTCCCTGGATCGACCGGCATTCCTCGCCGCCACCGCCAAGGTCGGTTCGACGCGACTGCTCGACAACGTTCACATCGACTGGATTGATGGCAAATGGGTACCGGACGTGGGCGTCCGACTCGAGGTGCCGTCCATTCTCTACAAGGAGGACTGATGCTGCTCACCATCGACGTCGGGAACACCCAGGTCGCGATCGGGATGTTCCGCGACGAAGAACTTGTAGGACACTGGCGGTTCTCTACAAAGGAACAGACCTCCGACGAGATGCGCTGGGAGCTGCTCGGCGTCCTGGCACTCGACGGCTTCACACCGAGCGACATCGGTGGGGTTGCGGTGTCGAGCGTGGTTCCGTCGATCACGGCCACGATGCGCTCCGTCGCTCCTGCCCTGTCACACGGCCCCGTGCTCGTCATTGGCCCGGGAATCCGCACGGGCATGTCGATCGAGATCGACAACCCCCGCGAGGTAGGTGCCGACCGCGTGGTGAATGCCGTTGCTGGCCGCGAGCGCTACGGCAGTCCCGTCATCATCGTCGACTTCGGGACCTCGACGAACTTCGATGTCGTGAGCGGCGATGGAGCCTATGTCGGTGGGGTCATTGCTCCGGGGCTGGAGATCTCGACACGTGCGCTGATCTCAGGAACGGCCGCGCTGCGCCGTGTCGAATTCGTTCCACCGAGGTCGCCGATCGGCAAGGGGACGGTCGAGGCGATCCAGAGCGGCGCTCTCTACGGACACGCTGGTCTCGTCGACGGAATCCTCGGGCGGCTGATCGACGAGATCGGCGGCGCACCGTCCGTCGTGGCCACCGGCGGGCTCGCACCTACCATCGTGCCCTACTGCAGCAACGTCGACATCGTCGACGAGTATTTGACGCTCGACGGACTGCGGATCATCTTCGACCGGAATCAGGACGAGCTATGAACGATGACACAACCGACGCCGCGATCTCGCACGATGATCCGCTGATCGCTGCACGCATCGAGAAGCACCGGCGGGTGCTGGCCGACGGCGGCTACCCCAAGCGATTCGACCGAACCGACACAGCAGCCGAGCTCCATGGGCGCTACCCGGATCTCGATCCTGGCAGCGAGACCGGCGCGGAGGTCACGGTCGCTGGGCGGCTCATGAACGTGCGCGACATGGGTCGCCTCGCATTCGGAGTGGTGCAGGACGTGAGCGGGCGAATCCAGCTGTTTGTCAGCAAGGCGGTGCTCGGCGATGACGGATTCGACCAGTTTCTCGACCTCGACTCCGGTGACTGGATCGGAGCGACCGGCGAGGTGATCTCAACGAAGAAGGGCGAGTTGAGCGTCCGTGTGTCGTCGTTCACGTTGCTGGCGAAGGCGATGCGCCCACTGCCTGACAAATGGCACGGTCTCAAGGATGTGGAGGCCCGGTCGCGCCAGCGCTATGTCGATCTAATGGCGAACGAGGAATCGATGAAGGTGGCACTCACGCGCGCCAGAGTCGTTTCGGAGTTGCGTCGTCAATTCGAGGTCCGCGGTTTCGTGGAAGTCGAGACGCCGGTGCTCCTTGCTCAAGCGACAGGGGCAACAGCCAAGCCGTTCGTGACACACCACAACGCGCTCGACATCGATCTTTCTCTGCGCATTGCCACAGAACTGTTCCTCAAACGCCTCGTCATCGGAGGTATCGAGCGAGTCTTCGAGATCGGCCGCATCTTCCGCAACGAAGGCGTCGACTCCACGCACAATCCAGAGTTCACGATGCTCGAGGCCTACCAAGCGTTCGCCGACTACGAGGATGTCATGACTCTGATGGAGAGCGTGGTGGCTGGCGTGGCGGTGGAATCAGTCGGTTCTGCGACGCTGACCTACCAAGGCCGTCACCTTGATCTGTCGCCTCCGTTCCGCAGAGCCCGCCTGTGCGATCTGGTCTCTGAGGCGGTCGGCGAAGATGTCTCGCTGACGACACCGGTGGATCGGCTCACGGAGATCGCCGCTGAACGACGTGTCGATATCGAGCCGTCATGGGGTCCGGGCCGGATCATCTTCGCGTGCTACGAGGACCTGATTGAAGGCGGCATCTGGGAACCGACGTTCGTGACGGACTATCCGAAGGAAGTCTCTCCGCTCGCCCGGTCCCGCCCGGACGATCCGGATACGACCGAGCGGTTCGAGCTGGTGATCGCCGGCGCCGAGTATGCGAACGCGTTCTCAGAACTGAACGATCCCTTCGACCAGCGGGAGCGCTTTGAGGCCCAGGCGGCGGCGCGTGCCGCAGGCGACGACGAAGCCCATCCCGTTGACGAGGACTACGTCCGTGCCCTCGAGTATGGACTGCCTCCAACCGGTGGCCTCGGCATCGGCGTCGACCGCCTGGTGATGCTGCTCACCGACCGCAAGCACATCAGAGAAGTGATCCTGTTCCCCACGATGAGGCCGGAGCATTAGCAAGTAGCAAGTAGCAAGTAGCAAGTAGCAAGTACTCAGCTACTCAGCGACTCCGTTCCCTGGCCGCCTCGACACGCCCGAGGATGTAGCTATCGAGATTGCGGAGCACGGGCGTCAATGACGTGTCCGGGATCCGGTCCGAGGCCTGCTCGGCGATCGCCATGCGCGCGACCGCTTCGTTGATGACCTGATCGA
>RCNC010003524.1_pt1 | contig 10199 bp, 6 predicted proteins | sample 2041301 | NCBI WGS metagenome assembly RCNC01 (sample SAMN09708231, study PRJNA481090) | Marine sediment metagenome, whole genome shotgun sequencing project. | biome: marine sediment; feature: ocean; material: sediment; isolation source: Sewage treatment plant 13A marine sediment (STP13A) ... | reverse complement strand
CGTGTGGACCTGGATGCCCGGCCCCCCTGCACCCCTCCCATTCTTTTTCAGCACCCCGCCAATGAACTCCTCAACCCCCTGATAGATATCCGCGCAGTCGAAGGTGGTGAAGCCAAGCTCGACCAGCCGGGTAAAGAGTTCGACGGGGTCCGTACCGAGAGCCCCATGTGCTCCATGCCCCGGCGAAAACTGCCAACCTCCCACGATGATGCGGGAGATGGAGTAGTCTTCGGTGAGTTGGATTCGGTCAGGGGTCGGCATGGTGTATCACCCCTCACCCGGCAGGGGCACCACGGTCACGTCACCATGTCGAAAGGTCCGGGTGCCGGTTCGGGTGATTCTGAAGAGGGCCCCGCAGTGGGGATCCGGGCAGGCGATTTCCGTGTCTGTGGTGATCCAGTCGTTCGGGTCCGTCATTCTCTGTTTGGCAGGCAGAATCGGGAGAAGGGCCGCAAGGGGATAAAGAGGGAACGTTTGCCCTTCGGGAAACCGCAGGTTCTCTCCGGACAGTTCGAAGAAATCCCCCGCTGCGTGATTGCAGACCATGGGTTTATCGGTGGCCACCACCTCGATCCGGAGATCATAGAGGGTGAAGCTATCGTTGGAGGTCATTCCAGCTCCCCTTCCTCCCCTGAGAAACGCCGACTTCGAATACGCCTGATTTTCATATCCTCATTACAGTAGCCTCCCCCGCCGCCTCCTTCTACCTTCCGGTCCGAATCCAAGGAGCCGACCGACGTGACCGACCCGACGGGACCTGAACAGATCACCGAGCCTCTCACCGAGCCCCTCACCGAGCCCCTCCGCTTTTATGGCGGGACGTTTGGCGCGTTCCTCCCCTTTGTCCTCTTTCTTTTTGGGGTCATCTACCTGGGCCTTTCCGGGGCTCCGGCTGAAACGGGTCTCTGGCCCATCCTTCTGGGAGCCCTGATCCTGGGCCTCCTCCTGTCCAGGGACCGGCACGCCTACAGCGAGGGCCTTATCGTCGGGATGAGTCGGCCCGTGGTCATGACCATGGTCATGGCCTGGCTCCTGGCGGGGGTTCTGGGCACCCTACTGGGTGAGAGCGGACTGGTTCAGGGGTTGGTCTGGCTGGCAGCATCCTTGGGGCTGTCCGACGGGGGGTACGTTGTGGCCTCCTTCCTCATCGCCGCCGTGGTCTCCACCGCCACAGGCACCAGCCTCGGGACCATCCTGGTCTGTGTCCCCCTTTTGTATCCCGGGGGTGGGACCCTGGGTGCGGATCCGGCCGTTCTCATGGGGGCCATCATCGGAGGGGCCACCTTCGGCGACAACGTATCCCCCGTATCCGACACCACCATCGCCTCCGCCGCTACCCAGGGAGCCGACATGGGTGGGGTGGTCCGGAGCAGGATGAAGTACGCCCTGCCTGCTGCCCTGGTGGCCATGGTGATCTTCTGGATCCTTGGTGCCGGGGGCGAGAGAGCCCAGAATGTTGCGCTGGATGGGGAAGGGGGGGCGGCCGGCCTTGTCATGTTGGCGATTCCCCTTCTTGTCATCGTTCTCCTGATCCGCCGCCGCCATCTGGTGGAGGGGTTGATGATGGGGATTCTGGCCGGGGTGATTCTGGGCCTTCTCACCGGCCAGTTCACCTGGACCGAGCTTTTCTTCGTTGACCGGGATGCCTTTTCGGCGGGCGGGCTCCTTCTGGATGGGATGCAAAGGGGAGTGGGGGTGTCGCTGTTCACCATCCTCCTCATGGGCCTGGTATCGGGCTTGGAGGGGGCCGGAATCATGCGGCGGGTCGTGGGGGCGGCGACCCGAGGTGCCCGGACCGCGAAGCAGGCCGAATGGCGCATTTTTGGAACCATCTCTGCGGCGGTCATTCTGACCACCCACGCCGCTGTGGCGATTTTGGCAGTAGGGAAACTGACCAAAGAGGCAGGGGAGGCCTTCGGAATTTCTGCTTACCGAAGGGCCAATATCCTCGATGTCACGGTTTGTACCTATCCGTTCCTTTTTCCCTTCTTCATTCCTACCATCCTTGCGGCCAGCACTACCGCCGGGTATGAAGCATTTGGAATGCCCAGGCTCTCGGCCTGGACCATCGGCTTTCACAACGCCCACTCCTGGGCCCTTTTGGTTGTGGTGTTACTTGCAATCGGGACGGGATGGGGACGGACGAGTTCGAAGAAAAACCTCTCACCTGGGGATTCTGGGGATGACCGGTAACGGGAAGTGGGTTCCATTCGGCGGGGCGGCCGTCGGCATAGGGCTTCTGGTCCTTCTTGCCTGGTTCACAAAGGGAACGTTGAACCCCGTGGAGGTTGGGGGCCCGGCTCCTCAAATCGCCACCCACGATCTACAGGGTATCCCACGATCCCTGGATGACTATCGCGGATCAGTCGTCCTCCTGAATATCTGGGCGACGTGGTGTGCGCCCTGCAAGGCGGAGATGCCGTCCATGCAGCGGCTTTATGAGGCGGTGGATCGGGAGGACTTCCGGGTTGTGGCCGTTAGCATCGATAGGGTACGCCCGGACCACGACCCCACCAATCCTCTGAATGGAAGGCTTCAGGCTTTTGTGGACTCTCTCGGCCTCACCTTCACCATTCTTCACGATCCTGAAGGGGCAATCACCACCGCGTACCAGACTACGGGGGTCCCCGAGTCCTTCATCGTGGACAAGGATGGCATCATCGTGGAGAAGATCTCCGGCCCCCGTCCCTGGGACGAACCCCGGGAGGTGGAGAAGATTCGGTCAGTCCTGGACGGGGGGGGCGGGTCAGGTCAGTGACCCCCCATCTCACCCGCTTCGATGCGTACCGCCAGGACATTCTGGCGGGGAGGTAGGGGGCAGGTGGCGAACTCGGTGAAAACACAGGGTGGGTTGTTGGCCCGGTTGAAGTCGATATAGAGTCGTCCCTCTTCGTCCGGAGCATTCACAGAGAGGAAACGGCCGCCCCCGTAGCTTTCCAGCCCGTTGGTTTCATCTCCGAAAACGATGGAAAACGACCGCCCTTCGGGGTTTCCCGTCACGTCCAGGCTGAACTTCTTCCCGCCTACCCGGAAAACCACCGCCCCGGGGGACGCTTGTGGTGTGATCTGACCCAGAACATTGGGAACCTCGATCATCCTGGGTGGATCGTAAGGCTCGAACCGAGCCGGTATTCGCCAGTCGAGACTCACCGGGAACATCTCGATGCCCTCGAATGCTTCGATGGCCGGGTTGGCCGTGTCCCTAAGGCGAATGCCGATGAGGTCCTGGCGCTGGATTACCTGCCACTGGAGAGATGCCAGGTGGACGGTGGGCGGGCGCCCTCCCTCCTCGGAGTAGAGCATGAGGGTGGTGACCGGCTCCTCCCCCTGCGTGATGGGAACGCCCGGTGCTACGTCCATCCTGACCTGACCGTTTTCCAGGAAGAATGACCCCGCCCGGGCCGGGACGCCCTCGATGTCCGGGAAAACGACGTCATTGGAGGGATCGGCCCCGAAGGTGTTTTCTCCCGGCTCCAGCCAGTCCAGGCCGATGACGGAAAGCCAGCCCGTGGGGGCCTTGAGCCCCTCCACCCTTCGTACCTGCCAGGCCTGGATCTCGGCCAGGTGGACGTCCGGATCCATCTGGGGCAGGTCCGGTTGGCAGGCAGTAACAGCTACCGCAGTAGCTAACAGTCCGAAAACGGGAAGGCTGCCAAGGGTCGTTCGACGGCGGTGAGTCTTCATGGGCGGATATTCCTCCTGTCCTTTCCATTTCATGGAAGGGGCAATGTAGTTCCTGGCGCTGAGTAACCCAAATGGCATCGAGAAACGTAAGACCTGAGCAAAAACCTTATTCCAGGGATCGTTTCGCCATCGGAGGTTCTTGCGGCTATTTTACGAGCCGTCTACGATCTTCGGACCATTCCTCTCACCTGAGGCCGAACATGCGAACCGATTCTCTCGTTTTCTCAAAGCGCTCCTGGGGCTCGTTGCTCTTTGGCGCTTTTCTCCTTTGCACCATCCAAACCTCCGGAACCGCCCAGGAGGCTTGGACCCCGGTGACCGCCGGCTTTCCCCAAACGTCCTTCGAAGAGTCCGGCTACACGGTCAACACGAATCACCTGGATATGTGGGCCTTCCTCGAGGGGTTGAGCGCCGCATCCACGGACATGCGCCTGGGGAGCTACGGCCAGACCCGTGAGGGAAGGGACCTTCCACTAGCCATCTTCAGCAAGCCTTTGGTAAGTCAACCCTGGGAGGCCTGGGCCCTTGGTCGGCCCATTGTTCTCCTTTCGGCGAATGTCCATGGTGGAGAGCGGACATTTCGGGAGGGTCTCCTGATCCTGGCCCGGGACTTCGCCACTCCGGGAACCGCGGCCAATGACCTCCTGGACAAGGTGACCGTCCTGGTGGCCCCCCAGCTGAACCCGGACGGATATGAGGCCTCCGAGCGGGGGAGCCGGGGGAACTCCTGGGGCATCGACCTGAACCGTGATTACGTGAAGATTGAACAACCGACGTTGGCCAGTTACGTCACCAACCTCCTGGGTGAGTGGCGGCCTCATATGTTCGTGGACTCCCACAACGGTGGTTCCAGGCCCTACAACCTCTGCTACCAGTGTGCCAGCCACTACGACCCTGCTCGGGAAATCACCCTTCTCTGTGACCAGGAGATCTTTCCCGCCATCGACGCCCTTATGGAGTCGGAGGGCAAGCGATCCTGGTACTACTCGGGAGGCAATGAGGAAGCCTGGAGGGTTGGAGGAGACCAGGCCCGCATCGGGCGGAATTATGGGGGCTTCATCAATTCGGTCGGGATCCTTTTCGAGGCCCCGGGCCAGGAACCCGAAGAGGGCGCCCGAGCCGGCTACCTGGGGAACCTGGCTGTAGTTCAGTACGCCGTGGACAACTCTGCAAAGCTAATGAAGGTGGTGGCCGACGCCCGGGCTGAGACCATCGCCCTCGGTGCAGAACCCCGGGGTGAAATCGCCGTACAGATGGAGTATGGCCCCGAAGACTACACGGTGGACTACACCATCATCACCGGCGGCGGTCGGGGCGCAGCAGCGAATGCCCCCGTCGATACCATTGAGGTGACGGGTGCACAGCTCATGAAAAAGCCCGTTCCGACCCAGCTCAGGGCCCGACCCTACGCTTACATCCTTCCTCGGGATGCGGAACAGGCGGTAGCCCTCCTCCTGCGGCACGGAATCACGGTGGAAGTGCTGACCAAAGCCGACAGTCTCACCGTTGATGCTTACACTGTGGCGGGGGTGACGTATGAGCGTGCCTACAACCACGCTGCAGCGACTCGAGTCGAGGTGGGGGAGGTCGTAACTCTGGAGCAGAACTTCCCGAAGGGCACCTACATCGTTCCCACGGCTCAGTTCCTGGGGCGGTTAGCTGCCCATATGCTGGAGCCTGAGACCGACGACAACGTGGTGTACTGGAATACCATGGATGCATGGATTCCGAGGCCTGCGGCTGAAGAGGAAGAGCCCACTTTGCCGCCCGGTGTGGATCCAACTGATCCCAGGGTCGCCCAGTTCAGGCGGCAGCAGGGACAGCGTGGGCCGGCGGTGGTACCCATCTACAAACTCATGACACCCATGGCTCTTCCGACCCGTTTGGTCCAGGGAGGTCGGTAGTTAGGAAGAAGAGGGCGGGCGGGGAGTTCAATCCTCGCCCGCCCTTTCTAAAACTGCCCGCTTGGTCTCTCCGTCTCCCACTCAACGAAGTATCCCTCCACTGCCGGCGGGAGCTCGACTACCCGTTGGGGCCCCTCACCCTGAGGGCCGCTCGGAGCCGGCAGGCCCCCGGTACCCCAGAATCCGCCGGCATCGATATGTACGAAGTCATCCGCCCCGGTTGGATCCACGGGCGACCTTCCACCCAACCACTTGAAGAAGTCGAGATTCTCACCGGTCACCCAGGCATACCGCCCCTCCGTCTCCTGATCCGAAAGGCCGATCCAGCCGAGGATGTTGCAGTCGCCCGGATTCGCCGGGCATAGATCCGGAGAGGTCCTGAATAGAGTCACCAGCACGTTGTTCTCCGCAAAGCTGGTGAGTGATGCCAGGTGACCTTCCACGCCCAGGAGTTCTGTAGTTTCCGCGACGTCCTTCGCGGATGCCCAACCCTGAGAGCCTTTCCGGTACTGGTAGGCGTTTCCGGTTCCTCCGTCCTTGATCCTCCAAACGACTGAACCCGCCGGGACGGATTGGGTCTCTCCGGCAAACGTCACCTGGGAGGTCGGATCTCCATGGGTCAGGTTTTGGGACATGGCGTCGAATCGGACGTCGAAGTCCCGGGTCGGGAGGTGAACGACATAATCCGCGAAAGTGATATTCGAGAACTGAGCCAACCCTGTCGGGCCCGTGACCGTCGCCGCCAGGGGGACCGAAGCCCCAACTCGATAGAGCTGGACCGGAAGGCCATCCATCGGGGCCCCCCCGGAAATATCGAGAGCCACCGACACGGTGCCGGCCAGGGGGTCCACCTCTGAGGTAAATGTTCCTGGAACGTCCACCCCGTCGATGGAAACGGAAATGTTGTCTGTACCCGGGTTCGTTGGTGTGTAGGTCCCGGTGAAGGACCCGTCGAAGTCAGGGTCGTTGGCCAGGAAGGTCACAACGTTGGCTCCGGTTACGAATACCTGGATTTCCACCGGCCGGTAGTCGCTGTAGTAGTAGACCCCTCCTGCCGTGTTGAACACAAAGACGGTGACCGTTGTGATGCCACCTACCACCCCCTGAGTAGCCACGAAGTAGCTTTGATCCGGGTCCGCCGGGAGTGCGTCCGTTATAAGTGCTTTGGGGCTGTCCGGAGTTGCTTCTCCACCCACGGAGACGGTGATCTGGAAGCTGCCGAAGCTACCGGGCACGAAGGAGGCTCCGAAGATCCCGTCGAAGTTTCCTTCCCCATCGTCATCCTGGGCGGAGAGGGTTTGAATCAGCGATCCGTCCTCGCTTTTTGTGACCGAGACCTTCACATCCACCGGAAACTCCTCACCGTGGACGTAGGGGGCTCCGTTCAAGTCGAAGACCGAAATGGACACCGTCGTTGCCGAGCCGACCTGGGAAGGGGTGACCTCGAATGTCGTCTTCTCTGCGCTGGCCGGAACGGGGAGGACGGTGGATGAATTCGACCCTTCGATGGTCAGACCCTCAACGGAAACCGTGACCACGTCCGTCCCGGGGGCCCGGGGCGAATAGCCCACCGTATACTGGCCCAGCCCGAGATAGTCGGCCGTCAGAGTTTCCGGGTTCGCCCCGGAAATATCCACGGTCACCGGGAGCTCGAAGGGGAAGGGGTCCCCCTGGGCATTCAGGGCCGTGAAAAGAAGGATGGACTCGGCGCCGGGGCTTCCGAAAGCGGGAACCAAAAGGGAGGATTGTGCTGGGTCGACCGCCAAGACCGCTCCGAGCTCGACGAAGAAAAGTTGATCTTCTGATCTGTCCCCGGGTCCACGGCGGGGGGCGTTGTCCCCTTCATCACCCTCATCCGTGTCACCCTTCGTGTTGTAAACGGTAGTGTTCAGGCCCCCGTGTAGACGGAAGGCGCGGAGTGGCTGGGGCAGGAAGAACTTGGAAACCTTGGAGAAGCCCGAGGCGACCCGCCCGAGGAATCCACGATTCCCGCCCTGGCCGAAATCGGCGGCAGAGGCGTGGGCGTGAGGGCTGAAACCCTCACACTCCGGTGCACCGTAGGCGTACTCATCGGGAAGGGAAATGGACCCATCGGCGAAGATGGCGAAGGGCCGGAGAGAGGGATGTAGATCTTCCGGCACCGAACCCGGGCCCTCCGCGGCCTGGCAGATCACGATCCCTACCCCTTCGCTGTCCTGGTCAAAGCTTATCCCGGGGGGATCGGTTCGTAGATCCGGGAAGAAAGGAACCTGACCGGTTCCGTCGCCACTCCCCTGGAAAGTGTCATCCTTTTCCAGAGTGAGGATTACGGCGAAGGCTCCCTCCACGGGAACCCCGTCCAACTCAGCTGCCCCTCCGGGCACGCACGCCTGGGATCCCAACATTTCCCCGGACTGACCCGGGTTCTCGTAGACCCTAAGGCATCCGCCGGTCTCGTAGTTGAAAACCTCTACATCGCAGTCTTCAAGGTTCGTAGGGTCACAATACTCCGATTCGATGGCTCCTTCTTCGATCCTGAAGGCGATATCCAACGATCCCCGATGATAGAATGCGGCGTGGCCCTGAGCTGGGTCGTAGGGGCGGGTTTCACATTCCCGTTGTCCCCGGGAGTCCGTTTCACAACTGGTGTCGCCCTGGAAAGCCAAAACGTCCACATAGCCGATGAGCTTGCCGATGACGGAGACCGAAACCCGGTAGACCATCCCCGGCAGGGCAGGGTAGGTGGAGGTGTTCCAGGTCACTCTGTAACCAAGCCCGGGTGTTTCTTCGATGCGGTCTTCTGCCTCTTTGGAGTTAACCGAGAACCGAGCGATCTCTTCCCCGGGGGAGCAGGCTTCATCCTCCAGCTCCCATTCCGCGACGGGGCACACCGAAACCACCGGTTGCAGGCCTTCCTCAGCCACACCGGAGTAGATCGATCCGGAGATGAGAGGAGGGAGGAAGTAAAAGAACGGGTTGTCCAGGGACGCCCCGGTATTTCCGTCAAAAAGGTCAGGGGTTCCTGGAAGGGGGGTGCCCGGCTCGTCCGGTGGGGGAGCCTCTTCGATGACGGGATCGATAATGGAGGATTCCGGGGTATCTCCACAGCCGACCAAAGCCAGGAGCCCAAGACTTGTGACCCAAAACCTTCGCATGCACCATCTCCCGTGAACCAGACGTCCCCTCCCACCAGTTGTGGAATAGGGACGAGAGGGCCTGGAAAAGAAATTTAGCCTAAACAAAAAAATAGATTTGATCGGAAATAAATACGGAAAAAAGACTGATGCTGCAAGGAAAAACTTGAACTTTGAGGTTTCTGTAACTTGATCGTTACACGGGGAGGAGGGGGATGGTTCCGTCCGCTCCCACCTTTGCTAGCCTTCCATGAGGGTCCGGAACTCGGCGTTTTCCTGAAGGGGGCGCCACCACCAGTGGGCCGTCCACTGCCAACCTTCCCTGTGCTGGGGATTGGCCGTCAGATATGTCCGGAGTAGATCAAGAGTCTCCTCCGTCTGCCCCATCTGCAAACGGGTCACGGCCTCAATGCCCAAAAGCTCCATCTCCGGGTCCAGATCCAGAGAGGCCTTGGACCTGGAAAGGACGGCGTTTGCACTGTCGGTGAGTTCGGCTTTCCCGAGGGTCCCTGCTACGAGGATCTGGCCCTTGATGCGCAGGTACTCCTCGGCCCCTCGAGGAGCTGCCTCGATATAGGAGTCGAAATACTCCCATGCCCGATCTGGGTCGGCGGCAGGAGCCCGTGGCGACGGGGCGGCCATGAGCCAAAGTCGGCATTCCCGGAACAAGAGGTGCCGAGGGAAGCGGCGTCTACCTTCTTCACATCGGTCGTTGGCGGCCGGGAACAACTCGAGGTCGTAGGACGTCGCGTAGAGGCGGAAGAGGATCTCGTCTGCGTTCCTGAGGAACTCGTCCTGCTCGTAGGCTCGCTGGGCAGCCAGGTTCGCCTCGATGTTGTTGGCATCCTCTGAATAGAGAAGACTGAGAATGCTGTAAGCTTCGGCCAGAGATGGATCGAGGGTCCTAGCCTGCTCAAGGTCGGCCATGGCCTGTTGGAATGCCTGGTCGGATTCACGGGGTCCCTCGGCCAACCCGTGCCTCCATGTGACGTAAGAAAGCTTGCCTCGGGCCAGGAAGGCTTCGGAGTTTCGGTCATCCATGAGAAGGGCCCGATCGATGTATTGGGTCCCTGCATTGACCCAGCTTAGGGCTTCCGACGGGTTCTCCCTGGCAGAATACTGGGCCAGAAGCTCCGAAAGGGATCCTCTACGGATCAGGGGGCGGGGCCATTCGGGGTCTTCACGCTCTGCCTCAGCAAAGAGAGAATCAGCCGCCCGGAAGGCCCGCTTAAACTCCTCGGTGTCACCCTCGTCCAGGGCCGTAGAACCGGTCGCTCTTTCCTTTTCCCCGCGCTGGAAGAGGGTCCATGCTGTGACGTTTTCCGTGCCACCCCGGGCTTCCCTCAACGCCACCACCTCCGAAAGCCATCGTCCCAACTGGAGGGCCACCTCCTCCGCGACCTCGTCCTGGAGGGCGAAAATGTCTTCCGCCGGCCGCTCGATGGTTTGGCTTTTGATCTCCCCCCCGCCAACCCCGTCCACAAGGGAGATGGTGACC
>RCNC010003523.1_pt1 | contig 10201 bp, 7 predicted proteins | sample 2041301 | NCBI WGS metagenome assembly RCNC01 (sample SAMN09708231, study PRJNA481090) | Marine sediment metagenome, whole genome shotgun sequencing project. | biome: marine sediment; feature: ocean; material: sediment; isolation source: Sewage treatment plant 13A marine sediment (STP13A) ... | reverse complement strand
TGAGACGATTGGGATAGCGACAAGCGCGAAGCTGAGCGAACGCGGCAGAATGACGAGCGGCAGACATCGGGCGACCGCTACGAGGTCGAACGAAAGGCGTCGAGAGACGATTGGGATAGCGACGAGCGCGAAGCCGAGCGAACGCGGCAGGATGACGAGCGGCAGACGTCGGGCGACCGCTATGAGGCCGAGCGCAAGGCGTCGAGCGATGCCTACGAGGCAGAATTCAAGGCTCGGAAGGACATCGAGCGTGCGGAGCGCAAGGCCGAACGCGAGGAACGCGCCCGCCTCCGCAAGGAAGATCGCGCCCGCAAAGCCAGAGAGCGCAACGCGTAGAGCGGTGCGGTAGCCGAGTACATCCGAGGATCGTTCTTCCACGCGACCGTGGTCCGTTCAGCTTCCGGTTGCCTCGAGGCGGTACCACCGGCTCAGGTCGAACTCCTCGGTGTCCGGCGGTGGGCCGATCAGATCTGCTTGGGCCGACGTCGTGAGGTCCTCGGGCCAGAAGGCGGGGTTGTGGAACTAGCGGACATTGTTTACACGTTGGGTTCTCCAACCAGGGGCGGAGAGTGTGGGTGACGGGCCTGGTGCGGCGACGACGTTGGTTGTCCTCCCCCTCAGGGGGAGGTGGCGCCGGAGGCGGCGGAGGGGGTCGATGAGATCCGCTAGAACATCGCTCGATTCGACGGCAGCCCATGCCGGCCGCTTTCTGCTGGAAGCTGGTAGCTCCTATCCCGGCAGGTCCGAGCTCCCCATCAGATACTCGTCAACCGCTCTCGCGCACTGCCGCCCTTCGCGTATGGCCCACACGACCAGCGACTGGCCGCGACGCACGTCACCGGCGGCGAAGACACCCGGGATGTTCGTGGCGTACGCGCTGTCGTCGGCGGCGACGTTGCCCTGCTGATCGGTCGCGACTTCGAGTTGTTCCAACAGCCCTTCCTGCACGGGGCTGACGAAGCCCATGGCCAGCAGCACGAGGTCGGCCTGGATTTCGAACGCGGTGCCTTCGACTTCGGTCATCTCCCAACGGCCGTCGACGTCTTCCCACGCCACCTCGACGACGCGCAGACGCTCGACGCGTCCGTCCGAGCCCTCGAACGAAGTGGTGGACACCGACCAGAGGCGCTCGCAGCCCTCTTCGTGCGACGAGGACGTGCGGAGCCGGTTCGGCCAGTTGGGCCACGTGAGTGATTTGTTGGGCTCGTCGGGGGGACGGGGGAGTACTTCGAGTTGGGTCACCGATGCGGCTCCCTGTCGGTTTGCCGTGCCGACACAGTCGGCGCCGGTGTCGCCACCACCGATAACGACCACGTGCTTGCCCTTTGCGGAGATCCGCTCCTGATCACCGAGCGGCTCGTTGCCCACTCTGCGGTTCTGCTGTATCAAGAACGGCATGGCGAAGTGCACGCCATCGAGTTCCCGCCCGGGGACGGGCAAGTCCCGCGGCTGTTCGCACCCGACGGCGAGTACCACGGCTTCGTATTCGCTCAGGAGACGTTCGACCGGCCAGTTGACGCCGATGTGGCGGTTGACCCGAAACTCGACCCCCTCGGCCTGCATCTGCGACATGCGGCGATCGATGGCGCGCTTCTCGAGCTTGAAGTCTGGGATTCCGTAGCGGAGGAGGCCGCCGATCTTGGCGTTCTTCTCGAACACCTCGACGCTATGACCCGCCCTCGCCAGCTGCTGTGCGGCGGCCAGGCCGGACGGTCCCGATCCCACGACGGCGACCGTCTTGTCGGTGCGGCGAGATGGGATCTTCGGCTCGATCCATCGTTGTCTCCACGCCTTTTCGATGATGGAGTACTCAATTGCCTTGATCGACACCGGGGCGTTGTGCAGGTTGAGTGTGCACGCCTCCTCACACGGCGCCGGACAGACGCGACCCGTGAACTCGGGGAAGTTGTTGGTGGAGTGGAGCACGTCGATGGCCTCGCGCCACCGGCCCCGGTAGACAAGGTCGTTCCAGTCCGGGATAAGGTTGTCGACGGGGCAGCCGGAGTGACAGTAAGGGATGCCACAGTCGATGCACCGGGCTCCCTGCTGCTCCACCTCGGCCTTCGCCAGCGGAATGGCGAACTCGCGGAAGTTCTGCCGGCGGTCCTCGATGGGACGAGTGCCGGGCTGTTTGCGGTCGATCTCCTGGAAGCCGGTTGGTGAACCCATCAGATGCTCCCCGCCGTGACGGTCTGCTCTGCGAGCGCTCGCCGGTACTCCACCGGGACGACCTTGTAGAAGTGGGGAAGGAACTCGTCGAAGCGGTCGAGAATCTGCTGCGCCCGAGAGCTGTTGGTGAATTGGGCATGGCGGGCGATCAGCGTCTTGAGGCGCCACGTGTCGTGCCCGAACGGGTCGGCGAGCAGTTCGCGTCGTGTGGGATTCTCGGGTCCGTCGGCCGGAGTGTCGAAGACGGCCAGGCGTTCGATCTCAACCATCTCATGGTTGACGCGATCCTCGAAGTCGCCGTCCTCGTCGATCACGTAGGCGATGCCGCCGCTCATGCCGGCGCCGAAGTTGCGACCGGCTTTGCCAATCACGACGACGCATCCGCCGGTCATGTACTCGCACCCGTGGTCGCCGACTCGCTCGACGATGGCGATGGCTCCCGAGTTGCGGACGGCGAAGCGTTCGCCCGCTCCGCCGTTGAAGTAGCAGTCGCCGGAGATCGCCCCGTACAGCACGGTATTGCCGACGATGACGTTCTCTTTTGGAACGCTTGGGCCTTCCGGCTTCGCTTCGATGATGATGCGGCCGCCGGAAAGACCCTTGCCGACGTAGTCGTTGGCGACCCCTTCGAGGTGCAGGGTCACTCCGCGGGCGAGCCATGCGCCGAAGCTCTGGCCGGCCGTTCCCTTGAGGTTGACCCGGATCGTTCCTGGCTTGAGACCCTCGTGTCCATGTCGGCGGGCGACTTCGCCAGACAGCATCGAGCCGACGGTCAGGTTGGTGTTTGCGATCGGCGACTCGATCACGACCGGCTCACCCCGTTCGAGCGCCGGCATTGCCTGCTCGATCAGTGCGTTGTCGAGTGCTGCCTCGAGTCCGTGATTCTGGGCCTCGGTGTTGCTGATGGCAACGCCCGCTCTCGGCTCCGGCTTGAACAGCACGCGGGAGAAGTCGAGGCCCTCCGCCTTCCAGTGTTCGATTGCGCCGTTGACCCCAACCCGGTCGCTCTGGCCGATCATCTCGGCGTAGGTGCGGAACCCCAGCTGGGCCATGATCTCTCGGGTCTCTTGAGCGATGAACATGAAGAAGTTGACGACGTGCTCGGGTTCGCCCGGGAACAGCTTGCGCAGTTCGGGGTCCTGCGTGGCGATGCCGACCGGGCAGGTGTTGAGGTGGCACTTGCGCATCATGATGCAGCCCTCGGAGATGAGGGCGCCCGTGCCGAAGCCGACTTCGTCCGCCCCGAGCAACGCGGCGACGACCACGTCGCGCCCGGTTCGCACCCCACCATCGGTCTGCACGGCGATGCGCCCGCGCAGCTGATTCTCGACGAGCGTCTGGTGGGCCTCGGCGAGACCGATCTCCCAATGCGAGCCAGCCTGCATCACCGACGTGAGCGGGCTCGCCCCGGTGCCGCCCTCGTTGCCGGAGATCAGCACGTGGTCGGCGTGCGCCTTGGCGACCCCGGCGGCAATCGTGCCGACGCCGACCTCGGAGACGAGCTTGACGCTGATTCGGGCGCGAGGGTTCACGTTCTTCAGGTCGTGGATGAGTTGCTTGAGGTCTTCGATCGAGTAGATGTCGTGGTGGGGCGGGGGAGAGATGAGCCCGACACCCGGGGTGGAGTGGCGCACCTCGGCGATCCAGGCGTTGACCTTGTGGCCGGGGAGCTGGCCGCCTTCTCCGGGCTTGGCGCCTTGGGCCATCTTGATCTGGATGTCATCGGCGTTGACGAGGTACTCGGTCGTGACCCCGAAACGGCCCGATGCCACTTGCTTGACGGCGGAGCGCATCGAGTCACCGTTCTCGAGCGGGACATAGCGGCTGCGCTCTTCGCCGCCCTCGCCGGTGTTCGACTTCGCACCCATGCGGTTCATCGCGATGGCGAGATTCGTGTGCGCCTCCCACGAGATAGATCCGAATGACATCGCGCCGGTGGCGAAACGCTTGACGATCTCCGACGCCGGCTCCACCTCGTCGAGTGGGATGGGCTCGTCGAGAAGGTCGAGCTCGAAGAGGCCCCTGAGGTTCTTCAGCTTGCGGGTCTGATCGTTGACGATCCCGGTGTACTTCTGGAACAGCTCGTAGTCGCCCGAGCGCACGGCGTGCTGGAGGGTGGAGATGGTCTCTGGCGTCCACACGTGCTCTTCGCCCGTGAGCCGGAAGGCGTAGTCGCCGCCGACGTCGAGTTCACTCGTCTTGTACGTCTTCTTGCCGAAGGCGTCCTCGTGCCGGCGGACCGTCTCTGCGGCGATCTCGTCGAGGCCGATGCCCTCGATGGCCGACGGCGTGCCGGTGAAGTAGTCGTCGATGAACTCGGAGTTGAGGCCGACGGCGTCAAAGATCTGTGCCCCGCAGTACGACTGGAACGTCGAGATGCCCATCTTCGACATCACCTTCAGCATGCCCTTCTTGATGGCCTCGACGTAGGTGTCCTTCGCCTCGGAGGGTGTCGGGTTGCCGGGGATCTCGTGAACGAGGGATTGGATCGTGTCGATGGCGAGGTAGGGGTTGATGGCTTCGGCCCCGTATCCGCCAAGGAGACAGAAGTCGTGGACCTGGCGGGCTTCTCCGGTCTCGACCACGAGGCCGACTTCGGTGCGCAGTCCCTCGCGGATCAGGTGGTGGTGGACGGCGGCGGTGGCGAGCAGCGCCGGAATGGCGATGCGATCGATGGCCTGGCAGCGGTCGGACAGAATGAGGATGTTGCGCCCGTCGCGCACCGTCTGTGTGGCCCGTTCGCGGAGGCGCTCCAACGCCGGGCGGATGCCCTCGACGCCCTCTTCGGCCGGGTAGCACATGGAGAGCTTGCGAGTGCGGAAGGCGTCGTCGACATGGTTCTCGATGCGCCGCACGCGTTCGAGGCCAACGTTGGTGAGGATCGGGTGATAGACCTCGAGTCGCTTGTGCGTGCCGCCCTGACCGAGGTCGAGCAGGTTCGGCCGCGGCCCGATGAGCGACACGAGCGACATGACGGTCTTCTCGCGGATGGGATCGATCGGCGGGTTCGTGACCTGGGCGAAGCGCTCCTTGAAGTAGTCGAAGAGCATCTTGGGGCGGTCGGACAGCACCGCGGGCGGGGTGTCGCGGCCCATCGAGCCGATCGGGTCCTGCCCCTGGGACGCCATCGGCTTGAGGAAGAACTCGATGTCCTCCTTCGTGTAGCCGAAGGCCTTCTGCGCGTTGCGTAGCGTCTCGGGGTCCGGCCTCATCGAGGCGACCTCGGGCGGGAGGTCGGCGATGTTTATCTGGGTCTCGTCGAGCCACTGCTGATACGGCTCGGCGCCGGAGAGCGCGTCCTTGAGTTCCGTATCTTCGATGATGCGACCTTCTTCGAGGTCGATCAGCAGCATCTTGCCCGGCTGGAGGCGCCACTTCGTGACGATCTTCTCCTCCGGGATGTCGAGGACGCCCATTTCCGACGACATGACGATCAGGTCGTCGTCGGTGACGATGTAGCGGCCCGGGCGGAGGCCATTGCGGTCGAGGGTGGCACCGATCTGGCGGCCGTCGGTGAACGCCACGGCTGCGGGCCCGTCCCACGGCTCCATGAGGGCGGCGTGGTATTCGTAGAAGGCCTTACGTTCAGGGTCCATCAACGGGTTGTCGGCCCAGGCCTCCGGGATGAGCAGCATCATGGCGTGGCCGAGCGAGTAACCGCCGGCCATGAGGAGTTCGAGCGCGTTGTCGAACGTCGCCGAGTCGGAGGCGCCATCGCCGATGAGCGGCCAGAGCTTCTCGAGATCGTCGCCGATGATGTCGGACGACATGTTCTGTCTCCTGGCCATCATCCAGTTGATGTTTCCCTGAATGGTGTTGATCTCGCCGTTGTGGCAGAGATAGCGGAATGGCTGAGCCAGGCGCCACGACGGCGACGTGTTGGTGGAGAATCGCTGGTGGATGAGGGCGAGGGCCGACTCGGTGCGTTCGTCTGCGAGGTCGCGGTAGAACGCGGAGAGGTTTTCCGCCAGCACCATGCCCTTGTAGGTGATGGTGCGCGTCGACATTGATGGGATATAGAACGTGCCCTGCTCGATCACCCACGCAGCTCGGGCGGCGAGCTGCGTGTGCGCCTGCTTGCGTATGACGTAGAGCTTCAGTTCGAACGTGGCCGCGTCAGTGTCTTCGCCGCGGCCGATGAAGAGTTGGCGGATCACCGGCTCGATGGGCTTGACGCTCTCTCCGAGGCACGACGAGTCGACGGGCACGTCACGCCAGCCGATGACGTGCTGACCTTCGCGGATAACCAGCTCCCGAAGGAGGTTCTCACACACCACCCGATCGACCGGGTCCTGTGGGAAGAAGATCATCCCGACGCCGTAGTCGCCTGGTGCGGGGAGTTCGATTCCCTGATCGGCCAACTCTTCGCGCAAGAGACGGTCGGGGATTTGGAGGAGCATCCCTGCACCATCACCGGCGAGGGGATCGGCTCCGACGGCGCCGCGGTGGGTCAGGTTGGTGAGGGCGGTGAGGCCCATGTCGACGATCGAGTGGTTCTTGCGACCCTTGATGTCGGCGATGAATCCGATTCCGCACGAGTCATGGTCGAGACTCGGGTGATACAACCCCTCGTACTGCCGACCGTGTTGTTGCCCGTTCGTCATGGTTCCTCACACGCCGTAGGTGATCAACCAACCCTCAAGAACATAGGGCCACTGCGGTCGATTGCGGAAAAGGAATGGGCCCAGTCGCCAGTTGTCAGTCCGGCCGCCTGGCCGAAGGACGGGGCATTGTCCTCCCCTTCAGGGGGAGGTGTCGAGCGCAGCGAGGCGGAGGGGGTCAGACCGTTCCATTGCGTCCAGGCACAGGATCCCCGGACTCACCCTCCGAGACTGGCCTCGAACGCTGCCGCGCCCATGCGGGCGAGTTCCATGTCCTCGGCTTCGGGGAGGCTCGACACGCCGACGGCGCCCACGACCTGGCCGTTCGCTGTGAGCGGGACGCCTCCGCCCCAAGACACGTAGCGGAGCTCGCCGAAGTTCGTCATCGGGAAGCCCTCGGTCTGCGACGCCTCGCCTACCTCCTTGGACTCCTTCTGTTCCCGGGCTGCGGTGTAGGCCTTGTTCATGGCAATGGTGATCGAGGGGAGACGGCATCCGTCGGTGCGCACGAAGGCCATCAGCTCGCCATGAGCGTCGACGATCGCCACAGCCGCTCCGCGATTCGTCCGCTCGAGCTCGGACTTGATGGTGTGCAGCACCACGATCGCGTCAGCATGTCCGAGTGTCGGCGTGTTGTTCATTTCGGTCTCCAGTCGGGAGGCGTCACCCTACCCAAGCCTCGCCTCGCCCGGAGAGCCGGGGAGCCCTTTCTCCGTCCCCCACGGATGTGGGGGGACGCGGAGGAGCGTCAGTGACGACGCAGGAGGAGCACCGCGCGGGGGCCCCATTTGCGCGGTTCGAGCTCCCATGCCGCCCCCTCCGCTGCGGTCCGGTTTAGCGGCCGGTGCTCGCGCCTCCCCCACTGCGTGGTGGAGGCGAAGGACGGTTATCGCGATGTCCCTCTCACGATCTTCGACACTGTGGTTCCGAGTTGCTCGATGGACCACAGGGCCTTGTCGTGGGGGACGGAGCCGGCGGTGTGGAGCATGAAGCGCTCGACGCCGAGCACTTCTTTCCACCGAAGGATCTTGGCTGCGACCGTCTCGGGGTCGCCGAGCACGAGGGAACCATCGGGGCTGCGCATCCAGTCGAATTGGTCGCGCGTCATCGGCGACCATCCACGCTCGCGCCCGATGCGGTTCATGTTGGCGGTGAACGATGCGAAGACATCGCTGGCCGCCTCCTCGTTGCTGGGGGCGATGTGTCCGAGTCCGTGCACCGCGAGGGGATAGTCGGCCGGGTCGAAGCCCGACTCTTCGAGGGTTCGCCGGTAGAGGTTGGCGAGGGGGCGGAACCGGACTGGATCGCCGCCGATGATCGCCAGGGCGACCCGCAGCCCGAGTTGTGCGGCGCGCACGATCGAGGCCGGTGTTCCGCCCACGCCGACCCAGATGGGGAGTGGATCTTGCTGGGGTCGGGGATAGACCGACTGATCTTCGAGCGGCGCCCGGAACTCACCGCTCCAGGTGACCCGCTCGTTGTCGCGGATGGCAAGCAGGAGTTCGAGTTTCTCTACGAACAGCTCGTTGTAGTCCTCGAGCGAGTAGCCGAACAGTGGGAACGACTCAATGAACGATCCACGGCCGACCAACAGCTCGGCTCGGCCAGACGAGATGAGGTCGAGCGTGGAGAAGTCCTGGAACGTCCGCACCGGATCGGCCGAACTGAGCACGATCACAGCCGAGCTCAGGCGGATCCGGTCGGTGCGGGCGGCCGCCGCGGCGAGGGTGATCGCCGGAGCCGACGCCGCCATGTCGACGCGGTGGTGTTCGCCGAGCCCGTAGACGTTGAGTCCGACCTGGTCGGCCCGCTCGATCTCCTCGATTACGTTGCGGAGACGCTCTCCGTGGGTGATGGTCTTGCCCTCAACGGGCTCAGGGGGCGCTTCGGCGAAGCTGGTCAGTCCGAGTTCAAACATGGGATTCCTTTGGGGTCGAGGGGAGTGGCGTGTTGGCTATTCCAACGGTGCGGGGCGCTCCGGTCTTCCGTCCGGATGCTCGAGCTGTTCGTTGTGGGTGATGGCGGCGCGGCTGACCCGAGCGAAGATGGCGCCGAGCTCTTCGAATTGTTCCGGGTCGAGTGGATCGATGATGAACTCTCGGATGAGTGCGGCATGTCCCGGCCAGGCATCTCGCAGCACACGCTCGCCTTCCTTTGTGAGGTGGGCCAGACGCCCTCGCCGGTCGTCCGGCGTGTTCTCTCGCGTGACCCAGCCGCTGCGTTCCATGCGCTGGACGGCGTGCGAAAGGCGGCTGGGGGAGAAGGAGAGGCGGTCTGCGAGGTCCGTCATGCGCAGTGCGTCTCCGGGCGTGGCAGAGAGGGTGGCAAGGACTCCGAAGTCGTCGGCGCTCAGCCCTGAGTCGTCGCGGAGCTGGCGATCGAGGGCGCTCATCAATCGGGACAGGCCGGTCCCAACGCGGCGCCAGGTGCGCAGCTCGGCCATCGAGAGCCCGCTCGGCGTTGGTGTGCTCATCGGTTCTCCTCGAACGACGGATTAGTTGAACTCTCAATAGGTTAGCTTCTTGTGGAAGTTGATGGTTCAACAAACCACGGAACAAGGGAAGATCGAAATGAACACCGCACTATGGATTGCCCAGGGGCTGCTGGCTGCAGCCTTCCTGATGGCCGGGATGATGAAGGTCGTCAAGTCGAAGGATGAACTGGCCGAGCGGATGGCCTGGGTTGAGGGATTCTCAGAGCCGATGATCAAGGTCATCGGTGGGCTCGAGGTGCTCGGGGCGATCGGCCTGATCCTGCCGGGCGTCACAGGCATCGCTCCCGTGCTCGTACCGCTGTCCGCCGTGGGGTTGGCGCTGACGATGGTCGGCGCATTCATCGTCAGTATCCGAAGCGGCGAGACGCGCGAGGCCGTGATGAATGTCGCGCTGTTTGCGATGTCCGTGTTCGTGGCGTGGGGACGCTTCGGCGACTACCCGCTGTAGGCCGATTCGCTTCGGAGCACCAGGACTACGGCATCCCGATGTTGACCGGGGTGGGGTAGCCGAGAGCTGCGAGCCGCTCGACGACCCTGGACGCGTGCTCTCCCGTGCTGTGGTCGGCGAGCGATCCAGAGCAGATCACGCAGGTTCGGGCGCTGGCGCCACGGTCGAAGAGAGCGATCGGCTGAGGCTGAGCGTGCTCGCAGTCGTTCCCGCCAATCAACGGGTGGGGCTGCGTCTGCATCGATCCTTCTCGCTTTGTTGCTACCGATTGCATCGGCATCTCGGGCTTGAACCTTGACGCGATCGGCCTCAGAATCCGTGTGGTTCTGTGATTCAGGGGATCGGAGCCTCGATCGTGATGTCGGCGCCGACATCATCGAGGACGACATCCATCGATTGCCAGAGTTCGCCGTCCACCTTCGTGGTGCTGGTCCAGCGCCATACGACGTCATCGCGATCGACCCAGAACTCAGACTCTTGTTCCCACAC
>RCNC010003522.1_pt1 | contig 10203 bp, 11 predicted proteins | sample 2041301 | NCBI WGS metagenome assembly RCNC01 (sample SAMN09708231, study PRJNA481090) | Marine sediment metagenome, whole genome shotgun sequencing project. | biome: marine sediment; feature: ocean; material: sediment; isolation source: Sewage treatment plant 13A marine sediment (STP13A) ... | reverse complement strand
ATGAGAATATAGTTGGATTGACTGATGTTACACGATTAAATTTTCATCGATTTATTCAATATATGGATGATCCGAAGAAAGATTATATTTTGGTTAAGAAGGGGGAAGTATATAACAAAGTGGCCAATAAGGTTTATCATATTAATATTATTCAAAAATATTATACTGAAGAAGGCATTGAATTTAGTCGTTATCGAATTATCCTGAATAGAAATGGAATTCGAAAAATTGAAAAAGTTACCTTAGATAATTGATAAGCTATACCAAGACAGTTAAACAAGTCCAAGCACTCTTCTAAACAAAAACGAATGATAATTTCTGCTGATCCGACATACAGAAGTGCTATGTGGAAATACGATCAGGATCCGAAGGAAGCACTGACAGAATTGCTTAACTATTCTAATATTTTTATTGGAGGTATAAATGAAATAAACGAAGTTCTGGGAACGAGCTTTAGTTATTCTATTGACGATTTCTTGGAGGCAAGTAAATTATTGATTGAAAAATTTCCTTCGATAGAAAAGGTATTCGATAAAATTAGAACATCGTTGAATTCTTCATGGCATAAGATTCGAGCCAGAATGTGGAATGGAGAAGAATTTAGTGAAACTCAAGATTTAGATATTACACATGTAGTTGATCATATCGGAACCGGAGATGCCTTTGCTGCGGGTCTGATTTATGGATTACAGCAGTTTGATGATTATAAAGCCATGGAATTTGCAAGCGCCGCTTGTGCCTTGAAACACACATATGAGGGCGATGTAAATTTATCAACAGTTAAGGAAGTCATGGGGATATTGGATGGAAACACTTCTGGACGATTTGTTAGATAAGATACTTTAAACCGAAAAAAACAACTGCTATTTTTTTGTCAAACGACGCATCGCTACCCACTGCTTTAACATTTCTCGGGCCTCTTGAGCAGGATAGCCTAAAACTGTTTGTCCGGCAGGCACGTCATTCATCACGCCTGAACCAGCGCCCACAGTGGCACCCGAATGTATTGTAGTATGGTCTTTAATTGAAGCACTGCCTCCAATGATGACACCATCACCTAAGGTCACAGAACCTGCCAATCCACTATGTCCGGCCATAATACACGAGCGGCCCATAACACTGTTGTGCGCAATTTGCACCTGGTTATCAATTTTGCAACCATCACCAACGATGGTAGAACTGAATTTAGCGCGATCTACACAAGAGTTGGCACCGATTTCAACATAATGTCCTATGATAACATTGCCAATTTGCGGAATTTTGGTCAAACCTCTCCCGTCATCACTTGGGCGGTATCCAAAACCATCAGCACCAATACTTACATTGGAATGAAATATACAATTGCTTCCTATCACACAACGCTCTCTAATTACTGTTCCCGACCAAACGACAGTTGCCTGTCCAATGATTGTTTCGTCAAAAACACATACATTTGGGTACAGTATGACGGCATTCTCTAGAACAACATCTTTCCCAACATAGCAATTAGCGCCAATTTTACAATCCTCACCAATTTTAGCTGAAGAATGAATAACTGCAGTTGGATGAATGTCGGTATCAAAATGTGGCGTTGGCGGATTGTATAATTCTAAAATTTTGGCCATGGCCAAATCAGCATTTTTCACTTTAATTAAGGCACGATGATCTCCAGGTTCAACGTTTAATGTTTCATTTACTATGGCAACACTGGCTTTTGATTTTGCCCAGAGTTTCACATATTTACTGCTACCAATAAATGTAATATGGTTTGATTGGGCCTTTTCTAACTCCTCAGGGCCATCTATATGATTATTTGTGTGTCCTATTAATTCGCCTTGTATAATGGCATTGATTTCCTCAATTGTATACGATTTCATAAAAAGAATATTAATTAACCTAATAGGGATGTGTAAAGTAACGTAAATTCTTAGAATTGAGGCTGCTCAATACTCTTTATCTACAAAAAAAACTATAGTTTGTTGATATGTTCAAGACAAGTAACATAGGTGTTTGCAGACTTCGTTTTTGATTTTATCCAGGCATAAAAACTGATGGCAAAAATATCTTCTTCTTGACGATTGGTTTTTAAAACTGCCTCAATATTTTGAATGAATTGTTCAGAATGAAGAATTTCTTTGTTAGCATAGTATGCACTGATCAGGTTTGTAAAATCTAAAATTCTTTTTTCATTGTGCTCAATAAGGTGTGGCCCATGTTTTTTTCTAAAACTTTTTAACCTGGATTCTACTAATTCGATGTAGTCTAATTCCATTAGTATTAAAATTTCTAACAGATTCTTTTTGATGACCCATATAAAGCCAACTTTGTCATAATACCAATGGTCACTGTGATAAAAATTCCCATACATTTTCAATGCTTCTTGAAATTGTTCGTTTAAAAAAAGAGCGACTACTTGAGTTAGTTTTAAATCGTGAATATATACGACATCATCTTTATGTCTTTGAAAATCAAAATCATATAGTTTTTCAATTGCAAACTCCAGTTTACCGGTATAAATATGAAGCAAGTTTTCAATCAATTGATGTTGACTATAAAAAACACGGTAATACTTTTTATTCTGCAAACACATGTAATCGTGCATACTTTGAAGAGAATTAGCCGATTTCTTGAATTTTTTGATTCTAAAATACGTATTTGATAAGTAATATAAAATCTGAATATGAAAATAGAGATGCTCGTCTTGGACTCTTTCTGAAATCTCTATTTTTTTTCTCGCTTTCTCAACGAAGCCCAAAATGTCATGATAATTTCTTGTAACGTTAGCTACTTGGTTGCTAATTTTTAGAATCTTAAAAAGTGATTGATAACTTAAATTTTTTGAAATCGAGATATTATAAACGCCTAGGTTTCGTTCAATTATATCTGACAGATTAGGATTTTTATGGGCCAGTTCATGGTGAATTGCCGCATAAAAAAGGTTTAGATTTTCTTCTTTAAGAATACTGTGTTTATTTTTTTCAAACTTTTTACGAATTTCTCTAAAATTAAATGAAGTATTTAAATGAGCATGTGATAATTGGATCTGATAGATCTCGTTTAAGGTACTCAACAAAGAATATTTTTCTGCTATTAATTCAGCCTTGGCTAATGTCTTGAAAGCAACTTGAGTTTGTTGGTGTTGAAAAAAAGTTCGACTCACCAGGACTAATTTTAAGGCATCCATTTCTTTGGAAGACTCTTCCTCAATTCTTTTCGAGGCAATAAAATCTATAAGCCCGTCATGGAGCCTCTTGCATAGTGCATGGTAAGCTCCTTTGGCTTTTTTCCCATATAAGACCAGGTCCAGATTGTCAACGGTTTCAGAAGTGTCTAGAAGCTTAAAGAGATCTATATTTTTCGCGTCGTTTCTTTTGTTTCTGTTCTTGAGGCCTAAAACAAATCTCTTTTTGTCATCAGGAGATAAAGTGGCAATTATCGAAGATATATTATTCATTTATATCGTAAGTATTATATGTCTGAAAATCATTAAATAAAGTAAAAATAATAAAAATATTGTATTATAAGTCATAAGTATTTTAATTATTATGATTTTACTGCTCGATTTGAATGATGCAATTTTGGCCCATATAAAATAATTAAATCATTAAACTTATTATTATGAATTACAATTTTAAGACTGATAGTACAGAGGAAAAAAGTGCGACATTAAAATCAAAACAATCTAATAAAAGAGATCCTAAAGAATTTGATCAAAAACCAACTCCAGCTTTTATTGGGGCTTCATGGATTGCTCTGTTGGCTGGTATAGTTAGTTATTGTACGGGTTTGTGGAACTCTGACATGATGTTAAATGAAAGAGGATATTACTTTACCATTTTGCTATTTGGACTATTTGCGGCCGTTTCAGTCCAAAAGAGTGTTCGAGACAGATTAGAAGGTTTGCAAGTTACTGACATGTATTATGGCATCAGTTGGGTGTCCGTTTTGAGTGCCATATTATTGCTGATTATAGGCCTTTGGAACGCGGATTTATTGTTAAGTGAAAAAGGCTTTTATGGGATGTCTTACACTTTAAGTTTGTTTGCAGCTATTGCGGTTCAAAAGAACACCAGAGATAAAACCTATATTGAAAATAATGTAGAAAAACTTAAGCAAAAATAATTTTATTGGATTATAGGTTTAGAATTGATGCAAAATATTTACAATTCGGATGTTAGATATATCGACATTCTAAACCTATTTTTTTTAGGTATATTGAAAAAATTTTCATTTTAATTGTTATCAATAATAGTATTATGTTGGAAAGGAATAATTCAAAGCTGATTAACGCATGGGCTTCATTCGATTGGGCTAATTCAGTTTACAATCTTATTGTAACTACTGCTATATTTCCTATTTATTACTTAGGAACTACTCAAGAAGCCTTCGGTGGCGAAATGGTTGAGTTCTTTGGTTTCAGTATTAAGAATTCAGTTCTTTATTCATATGCAATATCTATTTCTTTTTTAGTCATTGTATTCATTTCACCTATTTTGTCAGGTATAGCTGATTATGGAGGGCTTAAAAAGAGATTCATGCAATTCTTCACTTATTTGGGTTCTTTGGCATGTATTGGACTTTACTTCTTTACTGGTGATAATATTGAATATGGAATTAGCTGTTCTGTTTTGGCTAGCATAGGTTTTGCCGGTTCATTGGTTTTTTATAATGGGTTTTTACCTGAAATAGCTTCGAAGGATAGAATGGATCGTGTAAGTGCGAAGGGATTTGCTATGGGCTATGTTGGGAGCGTAATTTTATTGATAATCAATCTTGTATTATATCAAAATTATGAAGCATTTGGTTTTGAAAATGGTACTTCGGCAACTCGATTTGGGTTTATTCTCGTTGGTTTATGGTGGTTTGGATTTGCTCAGATAGCTTTCCATTATTTGAAGGATCGTAACACTGGCCAATCAATTACATTTGAAATTTTAGGAAATGGAACTAAGGAATTAAAAAAAGTATGGGAGGTTGTGAAAAACAAGAAAGTAATGAAGCGTTTTCTCTATTCCTTTTTTCTGTTTAGCATGGGGGTGCAAACGGTTATGCTTTTAGCGCCATTATTTGCCGATAAAGAAATTGGAATGGGAGCTGATGAAATGATATATGTAGTATTGATCTTGCAAATTCTAGCCATTGGAGGTGCCTTCTTTTTTGCTTGGTTATCTAAGCTAAAAGGAAATGGTTTTGCCATCAGTACAACTTTGCTTATTTGGATATTTATATGTGTGTCTGGTTATTTTATGAAGGATAAGATTTCTTTTTATAGTCTGGCAGCATTTCTTGGATTTGTTATGGGAGGAATTCAGTCAATGTCGAGATCAACCTATTCGAAGTTAATTCCTAATGAAGCTAAGGATACTGCATCCTACTTTAGTTTTTATGATATTACCGAAAAACTGGCAATTGTAATAGGCTCGTTGTCATATGGATTTATCGATCAGGTAACTGGAAGCATGCGATACAGCATGGTTTTTATGGCCCTCTTTTTCATAATCGGTTTTATTCTTCTTCAAATGGCCGATCTTAAGAAAAACCTAGAATGATATATCGTTTCTTAAAACAAACCGTTAAGCTGGCCTTATTCTTTTTCTTTAGAAGAATTGAGATAAGTGGAAAAGAGAATATACCGTCTGAGGGTCCTATTATTTTTGTAGCGAATCATCCGAACACCTTGATGGATCCTTTATTAATTGCGAGCCTTACAAAGCAAAGAATCGGGTTTGTTGCGAATGCCAGTATTTTTGTTAACGGTTTTGTATCATCTATTTTTCGGCACTTTCATGTGATCCCCATTTTCAGGAAGGAAGATATCAAAAAAGGAGAGAAGCCGGATAACAGAAAATCATTTGTAAAATGTCATGAGTATTTGGCTAAAAAAGGAAGTCTGCTGATGTTTCCGGAAGGGACTAGTCATTATGAGCTCAAACTTAGAGAGATAAAAACGGGTACTGCCAGAATTGCCTTGAGTTATGAAGAGTTAAACGGATTCAATGGGAAACTAAGAATTATACCGATTGCCCTAGATTATTCTGATGCTATTCAGTTTAGGAGTATTGTTGCCGTAACCATTTGCCAACCAATAGAAGTTGAAGTTTATAAAAAGGATTACGAGAGAAATGAATTTGAAGCTGTATTGCAACTCACTGAGAATATTAGAAAAGAATTTGCTGAAATTGTTCCACAGACATCAGGTAAAGAGCAAGAAAATTTTTTAGTGAAGGCCCATCAGTTTTACACGACATTTTATTCTCCGACAACCACTTTGTTGAAAAGCCCAAAACAATCTTTAGAATTGAGAACACAAGTCTCTAGAGCACTGCATTTTCTGAAAAAGCGAAATTCAGAATTATATCATGATACCCAGAGTAAGCTACTTGAATTTTTTAGAATATTGAAAGATGAAAAAATTGACCTATCTGTTGTCTCAGTCAAGAATATTAATAAATTCAATTTGCTTGTGATTACCGGATATTTTCTGAAATTTCTTATTCTTTTCCCGCTGTATTTAGCGGGTTTATTATTTAATTATATACCATACATAGTTCCTGCAAAAATATTTAAGGCTTTAAAGTTAGATATAGAGTATAGAGCGCCAGTACAAATGATTATTGGTTTAATTTCATTCCCCTTGTATTATGGTTTGATCATTACGTTATTCAGGGTTTTTATCAGTATTGAATTATGGCATAGTTTGATCTTATTAGCCATTATGCCAGTTCTGGGTTATGTGAGTATGTACTTTTATACTGAGCTTAAAAGGTTCATCAAATTATGGCGTTACAAGTTTTTGATTGGAACAAGCAAGAAACAGGAAATTGATAATCTTACATCAGCCATTTTATTAAATATTGAAGTAGCTAGAAAGAATTTGGAATTGAATGCATAGGTTTAGGAGGATAAAATTATTCACTCCAGGTTAGGCCAACACTCATGTTGTCAGCTGCAGCAAAGCCAATGCCAACCAATGCCCCCACTATTACAACAGGCACGGCAATAGTAAGTAGTGTAGAGCCAGATTTGTTTTTTAAATGGAAAGATGAAATGTTTTCTTCTGTCAACAAAATACCCACACTTTTTTGATCCGAATTCTTTGTTATAATCTGACTTGAAAGGGCTTTGGCTGTTGAAGATTTCTTTTTAGCATAGCCATAAATATTTTCATCAACCATGGAAATTTTGGAAAATTTGTATACCTCGGATTCGGGCGATTTTATTTTAATCCTATCTGACGAACTAATGGCTTCTTCCAAAGTTGAAGGAGCTGAGTGGTAGACCGTACAACTTTGCAATAACATCAAAAAAACAAAGGCTAAAGAAATTCGTTTTATGTGATCAGGAATATTCATATAAACTATTTATGCATAGTTTTAAATATCCTAATTGTTTACTGAAAACACAATGATGCATGTCATTAACAATCCTGATTTGCGTCATCTTTCCTAGATTAGGATAAATCAAGAATATCTGGAAAACTTCTTTAAATCGAATTAGAAATAGATTTCTCCGATCAAATAAGTTATTGCTTTCCCAGAAATTTTTACCCGATCTCCTGCTAATTCGCATAAGAGATTACCTTTTCTTTTGGAAAGTTGTTGGGCAGTTAATTTATTCTTCCCCAGACGTTCGCTCCAAAATGGTGTTAGCGTTGTATGTGCTGATCCAGTTACAGGATCTTCATCTATTCCAGATCCAGGGGCAAAAAACCTGGAAACAAAATCTACTTTGTTACCCGGAGCGGTAATCATGATTCCTCTGGCTTCGGAGTTCTTGAGGATGTAATGGTTTGGATCACTATCTTCAATGTCTTTCTGATTTTCGTAGAGAAGCAGATAATCCGTTTTTCCTTTATAAATCTCTAAGGGTGTTTTTTTAAAAGCATCAAGAATATCTTGTGGCGGATCTACTTTTTTCAATATATCTTGAGGGAAATTCAAGGTTAGTAAATCATTATTTTTAGTTACAGATAAATTACCGCTCTGTGCCGAAAAGAATTTTATGGTGGGTTTTTCATGATTGAAATACTCAAAAAGAACATGCGCTGAAGCCAAGGTTGCATGTCCACAAAGTGCAACTTCTATTGCAGGGGTAAACCACCTGATTTCAAAATCTGATTCTCTTTTGACAACAAAGGCCGTCTCCGCAAGATTGTTCTCCGCTGCGATTTTTTGCATCAATTCTGCTGGCAACCATTCATTTAAAATACAAACAGCGGCAGGGTTGCCCCCGAAAACTGTATCCGAAAAGGCATCTACCTGATAAATTTTTTCTTTTGAGTCTTTCATTTGTTGGTTTATTTATAGAATATTTGGTGTATAAGATCAAGGCTTAAACACCATCAACTATGGTCATTCTAGTTGAGGCTGCGCGTTGTCTGATTTCTCTGGCCTGACTATATTCTTTAGAATGCCACCAGGAATTGGCTATTTCCATCGATGGAAACTCAAGGATTACTATACGTTTTGAACTTGGATCACCCTCAAGTACAATCGTTTCGCCTCCTCTGACAATAAATTTACCTTTAAATTTCTCAATAGTTTCAGGAGTCAGTAGGGTATAAGATTTATAAAGTTCATGATCATGAATTTCAATTTCGACCAAAATATATGCTGACATAAGTGTTTTAATTAAGTTGTTTTTCTTTATTGATAATTCTTTGTACTTCTTTTATAAGCAAGGGAAAAGCAGGATAAGTCATTCCATGGTCAAAACCATCCATTTCCATGATTCTCGTTTCCTGATGGCCAGCAACCTTCATCATTCTCATCATGTATGCATTCTCTTCATAGCGTCCTAGTAGTTCTAATTCACGATCACCAGTGATCATTAAAAGTGGAGGAGCATCAGGTCTGACATGATATAAAGGCGCAAGATCATCAATTAATGGCTGTGTGCCGGGAATACCTCTTTCTTCTCTAACCGTAAAATGAGTAATTGTATGTCCGCTAAAAGGAATTAATCCGGCTATCTTATTGGCATCAATACTGTGTTCTAGCAAATATTTTTTATCCAGACCAACCATGCTAGCCAGATAGCCCCCTGCCGAATGCCCTGATAAGAAAATTGCTTCAGGATCACCTTTGTAGTTTGCTATGTTTTTGAAAACCCAAGCGACAGCTGCAGCTGCATCCTGAATATAAACAGGAGCTTTTATTTTAGGATAGAGTCTATAATTAACACCAACCACGGCAAACCCTTTGTTTTTTAGGGCTTCTGGAATTTCTTTCTCGCCGGCAGTTAAGCCACCGCCATGAAACCAAACAATGGTGGCAAAAGAATCAATATTTTTGGGATAATAAAGATCAACAATGCACCTTTCTTTCATGTACTCATCAGATTTAGATGCGGAGTCTGGATAATAAGGGATAGAAGTCTTTAGCTCATAATTGCTTTCTTGAGCATTAATAAATGTGATACTGGTAAATAACAGGAATAGGTAAGTTATGTGTTTCATTTGCAAAAGTGAGAGACTATAAGTTTAAGGAATCAGTGGATATTTAAATCAGATTAAAACTTCAAATGCCAATCAAATATAAAGAAATAATAAACAATATTATAAATGCTTAAAGCATCCATAAAATGGAAATGATTAAAAAGATTTAAGCAAAATAAAAGGCACAAAAAAAGGGGCTTGATAAATCAAACCCCGATTTATAATCCTAAGATTAATCTTGAGTAAATGTTATGTCATTTTTGGTTCGAAAACTAGAAAAAATAACTTAGGCTCCAAGGATTTTTATTTACTTCCTTTGCTGTAGCCGAATTGTTTTTAGCTTTCAATGAATGAAAATAAACCCTTCCATTCATTTTAATTTTTGCCTTGATTACCTTTTTTCTGTCATTTCCAATTCCAAAGGCTTCAAAATCTCGACCATTAAGGTCTTCAATCAAGATCATGTTTTTTCCCTTCAATTCGTTTAATGAACGCCTTAAAGAGGCATGATCGTCTTCGATAAAAGTAATATCGATTAGTTTTCCATTGTCGTTATTACTTAAATGCTCTAAAATAGAATATTCAAGTTTCATAGTGGGGGATTTGTATTTAAGATACGTAATTGTCTAAGGGGTTGCGTAAAGACTCGAAAAAAAGTAACATTTCTTCAAAATATCAATGTTTTAGCGCTTTTTGCAAGAAAAAAACCCATTCATAAATAGAGAATGGGTGAGGTTTTTAAAAAATAATGTTTTAGAAAGGTCTGTATGACGGAGCATTATGCCCTT
>RCNC010003519.1_pt1 | contig 10209 bp, 6 predicted proteins | sample 2041301 | NCBI WGS metagenome assembly RCNC01 (sample SAMN09708231, study PRJNA481090) | Marine sediment metagenome, whole genome shotgun sequencing project. | biome: marine sediment; feature: ocean; material: sediment; isolation source: Sewage treatment plant 13A marine sediment (STP13A) ... | reverse complement strand
TCCGCAATCCAAGGCTATAATCAAATCAATCTCGTTGTCTTCTGCAAAATCTATTCCGGCAAAAGAAATACCATAACCCTCTTTATATCTATCTGGAATATAAGTGGCAATATTTATATATCGTGTTCTTAAATAATCATACACTAATGATACTGCCGTGGTGCCGTCAACATCGTAATCTCCATAAATCATGATGTTTTGATTTTCGCGCATGGCCAGAAGTATTCTGTCAACGGCTTTTTCCATGTCTTTCATCAAAAAAGGATCGTGAAGACTATCCAAGGACGGTCTAAAAAAATGTTTAGCCTTATCGAAATTATCTATGCCTCTCTGAACTAGAATACTACCCAGAATTGGGTCAATACCCAGAGATTTGGAAAGTGCTTCTGTTTTCTCAGCATCTGGTTTGTCTTTTAATATCCAACGCATATGTTAGGCTAGTTTTAGCCTTTTTTTAATGATAAATAACCAAGGTGAAGATAAATTAAATTCATGAAACGACAGGTTATTGTATGATTCAAAAATCTCTATTGGGTATTTATGAAGGAAAGGAAAGGAAGTAAGCTTTCTACTATAAAAGAACAATGAAATAATTTGTTTGATGATGGTCAGAAAGCATATCCTAAATATGGGACCTCAAAAACGCCTCATATTTATGCTTTGATCAATGGCGCAGCAATTGAAATAGCCAGTACCAAAGCTATCGGCTGTTCTATCAAAAAATAAATTATAGAATTTAAGTAGCACCCATTAATCAAATGGGCGTTTTTTATATCTAAATATCTAGTTTATCCAGTAACTTATTTTCAACAATATTTGGCAAGGTAACTTTTAGGTTCGGTGATCGATCCATTTCTCGTTTTATGGCAAATAAAGCCTCTTTATTTCTGGCCCAGCTTCTTCGGGCAATGCCATTATTGACATCAAAGAACAACATGGATCGCAGTTGTGTTTCAGCTTCCTGAGAGCCGTCCAGAACCATACCAAAACCGCCATTAGTGACTTCTCCCCAACCAACGCCGCCGCCATTGTGAATTGATACCCAGGTGGCACCTCTAAAACTATCTCCAATGACATTGTGAATAGACATATCTGCTGTGAATTGGCTTCCGTCATAGATATTACTTGTTTCCCGATAGGGTGAGTCAGTGCCACTTACGTCATGATGATCTCTACCAAGAACAATAGCAGCAGAAATATGCCCCTTGGCAATAGCATCATTAAATGCGGTAGCAATTTTCGCTCTACCTTCGGCATCTGCATATAGTATCCTGGCCTGAGACCCAACAACCAGCTTGTTCTTTTTGGCATTTTTGATCCAGATAATATTGTCATTCATCTGAAGCTGAATTTCTTCTGGAGCCGTTTTTTGTATCTCAGCAAGTACCTCCATCGCTATTTGGTCAGACTTGTCCAGATCTTGAGGATTTCCTGAAGTACACACCCATCTGAATGGACCAAAACCATAATCAAAACACATCGGACCGAGAATATCCTGTACATAGGTGGGGTATCTGAATTCGCCTTCATTTTCTCCCATTACATCAGCTCCGGCACGTGAAGCTTCCAATAAGAAAGCGTTTCCATAATCAAAGAAATAGGTACCCTTTGTTGCATGTTTGTTAATTGATTTGGCCTGCCTTCTTAAAGATTCCTGAACTTTTTGTTTAAAAAGTTGTGGATCTGAACTGATCAACGCATTCGCCTCTTCAAAACCGAGTCCGGCTGGATAATAACCACCTGACCATGGGTTGTGAAGTGAGGTTTGATCTGAACCTACATGAACAAAAACATTCTCTTTATCAAATCTTTCCCAAACATCAACAATATTTCCATGAAAAGCGATTGACAATACTTCTAGTTCTTGTTGTGCTTTTTTAACTCTTGTGACCAGTTCATCTATATCTTTGATCAAAATGCTGGCCCAACCTTGCTCATGCCTTTTGACTGCAGCTTTTTCATTAACCTCTGCACAAACAGTTATACAACCCGCAATATCCCCGGCTTTTGGTTGTGCCCCGCTCATACCTCCTAAACCCGAGGTCAAAAACACTTTCCCTCGTGAATCTTCATCTTTTTTTAGGATTTTTCTAAAAGCATTCATAAGAGTTATCGTGGTTCCATGTACAATTCCCTGTGGGCCGATATACATATAAGAGCCCGCTGTCATTTGTCCGTATTGGGTAACCCCTAATGCGTTGAATTTTTCCAGGTCATCAGGTTTTGAATAGTTGGGGACCATCATACCATTGGTCACAATGGCTCTGGGAGCATTTTTACTAGATGGAAATAATCCCATTGGATGACCAGAATACATATGAAGCGTCTGTTCATCAGTCATTAGACTCAGGTATTTCATGGTAAGCAGGTATTGGGCCCAGTTCTGAAAGACAGCTCCATTACCGCCATAGGTAATTAATTCTTCAGGGTGCTGCGCAACCGCCGGGTCAAGGTTGTTCTGAATCATCAACATGATCGCAGCTGCTTTTCGACTTTTTGCAGGGTATTCGTGAATAGGCCTCGCATAGATCTTATAATCGGGCTTGAAACGATACATATAAATCCTACCATAGGCTTTCAGTTCTTCGAGGAATTCTATTGAAAGCTCTGCATGCCAGCTTTTAGGAAAATACCGTAAGGCATTTCTAATAGCTAGTTTTTTTTCTTCTTTAGAGAGAATATCTTTTCTTTTAGGAGCCCTGTTGGCTCCGGCCGGGTAAATCTTTTTTTCAGGAAGTTGGGCTGGAATCCCTTGCTTTATTTGCTGCTGAAATGTGTCGTTATTTTTTGTTGTTATCATCTTAAAATGTACTTAGTATGATTCAAATAAATTGTCGAACTCGCTATAGGTTTTACAGTGAAATGAAGCCGTTGATAACAGTTCTCTCTCTTTGATAAATTGTATGGCTTTTTCTATGTCGATAGAAAAAATCCTGTCTTCTGTAGCAAAGTCAATATTTTCTCTGATTAAATCGTGTATGTCTTCGAGCACTTCACTTGATTTTAAGGGTTTTCTAAAGTCAAATGCTTGAGCAGCGCATAATAGTTCAATAGCCAGAATTTTTTCAAGATTGTCAATGACGCGTAAGGCTTTTCTGCCTCCAATAGACCCCATACTCACATGATCTTCCTGACCCAATGAAGTAGGGATACTGTCTGCACTTGATGGGAAACACAAGCCTTTGTTTTCACTAACCAAAGCTGCAGAGGTGTATTGCAGTATCATAAATCCTGAATTTAATCCTGTATCTGTCATGAGTAACCGAGGCGTGCCTTCATATTTGCCTTCTAAAGAAAGATAGGTTCTGCGATCTGAAATACTTCCAATTTCAGCCGCTGCCAAACAGGCATAATCTAAAGGTAATGCCAAGGGTTGTCCATGAAAACTTCCTCCACTAATGATGAGTTCATCAGAAATGATCACGGGATTATCTGTAACCGAATTGAGTTCAATTTCAACACTTTCTTTTAAATGAAGCCACGCACTTCTCGAGCTTCCGTGAACTTGTGGCATACATCGCAATGAATAAGGATCCTGAACCTTTCCGCAAAAGAGATGAGATTTTCCTATTTCAGAACCCTTAAGAAATTCATTGATTCTTTTTGCAACATGAATGTTTCCCTTAAAAGGTCTGGTTTGGTGAAGTAATTCATGAAAAGGCATTTGTGAGCCCATTAGCCCTTCTATCATAAGGCTACCGATAAGATCAGCATGTGAGAGACAATTGTATAATTTGTCGACACACATCACAGCATGAGCAAGAATAAACTGGGTACCATTGATCAGTGCCAATCCTGCTTTTGGATGCAAACTTAAAGGCTCTATGCCTTCTTTTTCAAGAACTTTTTTCGCTTTTCTCACCTTGTTCTTATAAAACACTTTCCCTTCCCCAATAAGAGGAAGAAAGAGATGTGATAGAGGAGCCAGATCTCCGGAGGCACCAACAGATCCCTGCTCTGGTACTATTGGAATAATATCTTGATCAATATGCCATTGAATTCTTTCGAGCACAGCCATGGATATACCGGAGTATCCTTGTGCCAAAGAATGCAATTTTAAAATCAGCATGAGTTTGGCGAGGTCCTTGTCAATTGGAGCTCCAACACCAACGGAATGACTTAGAAGGATTTTTCGTTGCAATTCGGTAGTGTCATTTTTTGAGATGATGGTATCACAAAGCGGTCCAAAGCCGGTATTGATGCCATAAACTGCTTCATCTTTTAGGGCAGTCTTTAAAACTATCTCATGAGATCTCTTGATTCTATCTTCGGCCTCGCTTGATATAGTAGCTTTTAATTCTCCATTGAGTATGGAAATTACGTGACCCACAGTTAAATGGTCTAATCCGTATTTGAACATGTTTTTCAATTTGATTCTATCAAATTTACGATTATATTTGATGCTTTTTAATACCATTATAATCAATAATTAATAACTATGAGTTATCGTATTGAAATAAGACATCTCAATTATTTTCTAGCAGTGGCAGAGGAACTTCATTTTAGAAAAGCCGCTGACAGGTTATTTATTTCTCAACCTGGCTTAAGTCGTCAGATCAAGCAAATGGAGACTGAACTTGGCTTTGCTTTGTTTGAACGCACCAATAAAAAGGTTATTTTGACCAAAGCCGGTAAATATTTAAAAGAGGAGGTAACCATGTTGTTAAAAAATTTGAATGATAGTTTTGATCATGCTCAGCTGATCCATGAAGGGATGGAGGGTCAGATCAATTTTGGCTATGTGGGATCGGCCATGCAAAATGTCATTCCTCAGCTTTTGCTGAAGATCAGGGAAGACCACCCAAAGGTTCATTATTCTTTGAGAGAAATGGAGAATCCGGATCAGATTGATGCCTTGATTCAGAAGGAGATAGATCTTGCTTTTATCAGATTGGATAAAGTACCAAAAGGCTTGGAGATTCAACCTGTTTTTGAAGACACTTTTTCCCTTGTACTTCCAAAAGACCATCCCATAGATGAAGCAAACTTTAAAGGGTTAGAAAGCTTTAAAGAAGAGGCGTTTATTTTGTTTGATCAATCATATAGCCCGGCCTATTTTGAACAGGTAATGCAAATATTCAAACAAAGTGGATTTCACCCGATCATATCACATAGTACGGTACATGCCAGTACTATTTTTAGATTGGTTGAAAACAATCTTGGAATATCCATAGTTCCAAGCTCTTTGGCATTGGGCTACAATATGGCTATAAAACTTATTGAGCTTGATAAAATTCCACAGAAAACCGTTTTATCTGTAGCCTGGAATTCATCAAACAGGAACCCGATTTTAACAAAAATCTTGTCAAAAGTATTTCAAGATTAGGGCCTGTTTATTGAGCAGATCGAATTAATTTTTCAAGACCTGGCACCACTGCTAAAACAGTTCCACCATGTTCCTTATGAGCACTTTGTAGCAATTCATTCATACTTAATTCATCATTTTCACTTAATTCTTTTCCATCTGTTATTTTAAGTGCCATGGAAGCCAGTATCGAAAGATTCTCTGAATGAGCCCGTATCATCTTAACTTTTTGGTTCGAATCGAACAAAGGCCTTAGCTTATCGTGATTTTCTATCCATTTTTGTAATAAGGATTCTATGCTTCCTTCTAAAACTTTATCCCTGGAGTCTAGCCATTGGTCTACATTTTTGTTAAAAGTATAGGCAGGATAGCTTTCCGCAGAGGCGGCATCCACAATACCATTTAGTTCAGTGGATGTGTAAAGCGTTGGTTGATAGAGAGACAGTCGATTCACAAAGGCACCCTCATGTAGGTAATCGACAAGGAAATTCAACGATTGAAAGTCTTTAGCTGCTACCATGCTCTTAAGTATGATTTCCTGATTCATTCTATGTCGAAGACCGATCGCTGCCAATTCTTTATTCATGACCATTAAACGTCTATACATGTCTTCTCCGTCTTCAGTCAATTCCTGTGGACTCCATAATTTTTCTGCAATAGCAGCAGCTTTTGGCCAGATTCTTGACTCCAAGGTAACTGAATCGACCATTTCGGTCCACATGCAAGCCTCTCCGCCCAAAATATTTTCACTTTCCAATGCAGTTAAGGGCTCAATATTGTCAAATTTTGGAAGCGGTTCTCCATCAGGTAAATCTGAACCTCCTGTTTTGATTCCCCTTAATTCAAGGTCAAATAAACCAATACTGCTTAACCCTACCAAAGAATCTCCCTTTATTTCGAGACTAACGTTCATTTTACCTACATCAATCTGGTTAGTAAAGTTTATTTTATTGCCTTTTTTTTCAACTTCGGAAATACTGGTGGCATCTTCCATAAAATTCATAATGATCTGGATATTATCATCTTTGCCAAACATATAAATATTACCTTCAAAAGAACTGTCTCCAAAATATATTTCACTCTTATAGGAAGTCCAGTTTACACTATCAATTTCGATTTGTACAGCTCCTTTGATGACTTCCGGGTCGACCTTATAATATGCTAAGGCGCTTTTTTTGTGATCCAAATATAGACCCTTTGATAAAATTGCCTTATTGCCTTTTCTCGCGGATTCCCACAATGATTTATGGGTCCTCCAGGCCTGAACAGCAATACCTTCGACAGGTAAATCAGGGTGTATAATTTCATCCCAGCCTAGCATAATTCTGTTATGCTTAGCTATAATTTTTTGCAGTCTAATATTAAAATACGCCTGCAACTCGTGAGAATCACCGATGTTATTGGCTTTCATATAATTTTGTATGTCTTCATTGTCCTCCCAATCTTTGGCCATAACCTCATCGCCTCCTATATGAAAGTATTCATCAGGAAATATAGTGACCATTTCAGCTACAAATTCATCAAGAAAAGCATACAGATCTGGATTCGTAGGATCCATGACGGGTCTAAAGACGCCTAAGGCGATTGTGTCAGGTGAATATGGTCCGGGAGCACTTCCCAACTTTGGATAGCCGGCCAGCCAACTCGTTGTATGACCTGGAACATCAAATTCGGGAATAATTCTAATGCCTCTGTCTGAGGCATAATTAATAACTTCCTTAAGATCTTCTTGGCTATAATAATTCCCTTGTGACCCTAGCTCATGCAGTTTAGGGAATTTCTTAGACTCCACTCTAAACCCTTGATAATCGCTTAAATGCCAATGAAATACATTCATTTTTAACTTGGCCATGGCATCTAAATTTCTCAGGACCACATCTTTTGGGATCCAGTGGCGCGAGACGTCAATCATAAGACCTCTCCAAGGATATCTGGGATGATCTTTTATGTCTACCTCCGGAAAATGCCATTGTCCCTCTTTAAATTCTGCAAGTTGAATCAAGGTTTCCAAACCATACAATATACCCGTATCTGAGGATGCATTCAATAATATGTTAGAATTGGTGATCTTTAATTCATAGGATTCGTTCTCGCCCATTTGCGGGAATATTGCGTCAACCTTTGGGTTTTTAATATGAAGTCCCAATCCAGAACGGTTAGTTAAGGAAAGTCCTGTTTTTAAGACAAGCTCCTTATAAAACCGCTCAATTGCTTTTTCAATTTTTAGATTTGGCTCAGCCTCAAAATTAATTCCTAAATTTTCTGTGATCAGCAATGAACCATTACTGAATTCCAGTGAAGCAGGTAAAGGCATAACTTGAAGCCTGGCTCTGTCTTCAGCAGAAATTGGGGGAGGAGTTGGTTTAAGAAAAAAGAACCAAGCGATTGCAGCTCCGGCAATCAAAACGATCAATACAATGCCAAGAATCTTTAGAAATTTCTTCATAGTAGAATTTTGAACATCAAATATAAATAGATTGTGTTTAAATAACACAATAGATAATTGTTATTTTTGAGAGTCGAAAAGGGTTTTATGTTATTTCTTTAGTAAATTCGTTCCAAAATTTAAGCATGAAAAACAACAAACCCACATTGGTAATCTTAGCTGCTGGAATTGGGAGTAGATATGGAGGATTAAAGCAATTGGACACTTTTACACCAGAAGGAGATACCATTATAGATTTTTCCATATACGACGCATTAGAGGCTGGTTTTGGGAAGTTTGTTTTTATTATTCGAAAAAGTATCGAAGAGGAGTTCAGAGCCGAAATTGATAAAAAGCTTGCCGGGAAAGCAGAAGTCAATTATGTGTTTCAGGAGATTGATAAGGTCCCTAAAAGGTTTTTGAATAGTGATAGAACGAAGCCTTGGGGAACAGGTCATGCCATGCTCATGGCTAAGGATGTGGTAAAGGAGAATTTTGCCATCATAAACGCTGATGATTTTTATGGAAAGGAGGCTTTTATGGCCATGGCTGAGTATTTAAAATCGATTGATAAGAACTCTTGTGATTTCAGTATGATGGCCTACCTACTGAAGAACACAGTGTCGGATCACGGCTTTGTTTCAAGAGGGGAATGTGCTGTTGACAGTCAAGGGTTTTTGAGTCATGTGGTAGAAAGAACCCATATTGAGAAGACAAAGGACGGACTGGTTCGTAAGGACGAGAAGGGGAACATGATTCCTATAGATGAAAACACTATAGTATCTATGAATTTCTGGGGTTTTACACCAAGATGTTTCGAGTATACAGAGACCTTATTTGAAACTTTTTTAGAGGAGAATAAGGATAATTTAAAAGCTGAATATTTTATTCCTTTGATCGTGAATGGTTATTTGGAAAATGGAACAGCTACAGTTAAAGTACTTACATCTGAGGCTCGTTGGTTCGGTGTTACCTATAAAGAGGACAAGGAATCAGTTCAAAATGAAATCCAGGCCTTAAAGAATAAAGATATTTATCCAACTCACCTGTGGTAAGATGTTTGACGATATAAAAGAGGTATTAACTGTTTTTTTGCCTAAAGAGGGATTGGATTCTTATAAGGAACTTACCTCTGGTCATATCAATGATACGTTTCTTGTAACAACAACAAAGCAACATACATATATCTTCCAAAGGATCAATAAAGGGGTTTTTCATGATGTGCCAGGACTCATCATGAACAAGGTGAGCGTAAGCAGGCACTTGCATCATAAATTATCAGCTTTTACTGAAAAGGAACGACAGAGAAGGGTATTAACTTTTTTACAAACTTCCAAAGGTGAGAACCATTATATTGATAAAACTGGTGATTTCTGGAATGCCACGATCTTTATTGACAACAGCCAAACTTTTGAAACGGTAACAGATCCAAAAGTGGCCTATGAAGGCGGAAAATTGTTTGGAGAATTTATACAACTTACCCGAGACTTTGATGCTTCTAATTTAATTGAAGTTATCCCTAATTTCCATAATATGACTTTTCGATTTGGACAATTCGAAGAAGCTTTGAGGAATACTTCTAAGGAAAGATTCAAAAGAGCGCAATCGTGCATAGACCTCGTGAAGAACCTCAAGGGGGAAATGCACATCCTACAGGAGTTGAAAGATAAGGGTCAGATCAGAATCAGAGTGACTCATAATGACACCAAAATCTCGAATGCGTTATTCGATAAACAGGGTAATGGACTTTGCGTTATCGATACCGATACGATCATGCCCGGTATCATACACTATGATTTTGGTGATGCCATTAGAACGATCTGTAATACTGCTGCAGAAGATGAAAGTGATCTGGAGAAAGTAAAGTTTAATAAGGAGTTCTATGAGGCATATAGCCAAGGATTTTTAGAAAAAATAGGAGACGCTGTTTCTGATCTCGAAAGAAACTACTTTCCTTTGGCTGCAAAGACCATGATTTTTATAATGGCCCTAAGGTTTTTGACTGATTATTTAAACAATGATATTTATTATAAAACGAATTATCCTGAGCACAATCTTGATCGATCGAAGAATCAGTTTAAACTAATTCAAAGTTTTGTCGAGGTCATGGGTGAGGTGAGTTAAAGTACTATACTGATTTGGGTATTAAGGATATTGTTGACTTTTTATTTTCTGGGACATAAGTGAGGGGCTGACTTAAGTCAGCCCCTCGGTTTTTATTTTAGATTACTGTCGTGATCCAGATAAGAACCTCTTCTGTAAATAGAATCGCAATGGCTTCATTTTCAACATCATAAGACCTTTTTGTTTCCAACCTCTTTCAAGGAGGTACTGGATTATTTCATGATCCAGATGAGAACCTCTTCTGCAAATAAAAATCTTAAGAAGCTGAAACTCCTTCATTTTTTTAGTATAATCCTTGCTTTTGAGTAAACTCAACGCAGGAGGATACAAAAAAATCCGATGATTTAAATCATCG
>RCNC010003518.1_pt1 | contig 10209 bp, 7 predicted proteins | sample 2041301 | NCBI WGS metagenome assembly RCNC01 (sample SAMN09708231, study PRJNA481090) | Marine sediment metagenome, whole genome shotgun sequencing project. | biome: marine sediment; feature: ocean; material: sediment; isolation source: Sewage treatment plant 13A marine sediment (STP13A) ... | reverse complement strand
AAAAATGAGCAATGCTTGGCTAATTGGTCTTAGATTAGTAGTTGCATTATACAAATTCAAAATAAACACAAAATGAATCGACGCAAATTCGTAAAAAACAGCGCAGCAATAGGTGCATTTACAATTGTAAGCCCAAGTATTGCATTTGGGAGTAAAGCAAATTCAGCAATTAGAATGGGTATTATTGGGTGCGGAGGAAGAGGAACACATGGCATCACCACAATGTCTGACAATGCCAATGTTCATATAATGGCTATGGCGGACCTGTTTTCGGATAAATTAGCAGAGTCTAAAGTCAGGCTTGATGCTCAGAACAGTAAGAAAGGATTCTCACCTATTCAAAATTCTGAAACTTTCATTGGCTCCAGCGCATATTTAGAACTTCTGAATAATAAGGATATTGATGCGGTATTAATTTCATCTCCGGCATATACCCATGCAGATTATATGGAAGCTGTAGCATTATCAGGAAAACATGTTTATTGCGAAAAACCAGTGTCGCCAGATGTTGCAGGCTGTAGGAAGATGGAAAGAGTTGGTGAACGTTTTGATAAAAAGCTTAGTATGACCATAGGTTTTCAAATTCGATATGCTACTCCTTATGTCGAAATGGTAAAGCGTATTCATAATGGAGATATCGGAAAAGTTCTCAGTGTACAATTGTCTTATCTGGCCGCTCAAACTAGAATAGCTGATACATCAGGAAAGTCTTATGACGAAAAACGAATTCGAAATCAATATCATTATCATGCACTATCAGGAGGTACAATGCTCGATCAATCGATTCACATGCTTGATGTTTGCAATTGGGCACTCGGGGAACATCCAAATAGTGCAGTGGGATATGGCGGCATCGATGAATCGCAGACATTGGGAGATACATGGAGGCATTTTCAGGTGGCTTATAAATATCCATCAACAAATGTTTCTCTTCAGGCCACACAATATGGTCGCTCCGGGGGAGGTGTTTGTGCTAAATTTATAGGAACAGAAGGCATAGCCGAAGCATATTACTCAGGAGGAGTATTTATTTCAGGAAAAAATGAATGGGATTCAGGAGTGATCAGATATGGCAGTGATAAAACTACTGAGGAACAAAGACGAGCTGGATCTTTTTCATCTTCGCTGCATGATGCCGACCCAAATAAAGGAGCAGCTTTTATAAAAAGTATTGAGACAGGAAATTATCTTAACGATACATTTTCCGGAGTGGAATCAACACTTTCTGCCATTATGGGCAGAGAAGCCGCAATGGCAGGGAAACAAATAATGTGGGATGATCTTCGTTTTTCATCCCAAAGGCTTGATCCTATGCTGAATTTAAGTCAATTTGATAAATAGGCAAGTATTAATCTTCGACGACACTAAAAGCCAAAGCTTTTATCTCTTGCTCAACTCTTGGGATACCGTATTTAGTAGCTGTAATTCTCCAACTTTTAACCGCAGATTTAACCTCGTCCATAATAGCAATTGACATTTCCTCAGATAATCTGAAAAACTCACTCACTTGCAATGCTAATTCAAGGTCTAAGGAATTATCTTCTTCAGAAATATTCAATTTCAATCCAGTTCCTGTTTCTACAGGATTTATATCGTATGCTGGAGATAGTTTCCAGCCTTGATCATTTAAAATAAATCCATGATTACGCAGATGATCGTCCGTATTGGAAACACAAATACTAAATACGATTCGTCTCCATAGTTCTTCAAGGTCAGCCCGCACATTTGCTCCATAATTTTGGATGAATTCAACCAGATCCAGATAGCTAATTCCATCTGAATGATCCTGGCCATCAGAATGTCCCAGTAAGGTCATTGCTGATGCAAAATGGATTCGCTTTTTTTGGTCTGTTCTGTCAAAGCGTTTGGTCAAAAAAGTATAATGATCAGATGAAAACTTCTGAGCTCTCGATTCCGCCATATTAATTCCTGCTGCAAGGGCTAATTCATAGGTCACTATTTCCCATCCACCAATATCTCCCTGGTCATTTCGGCTTGGGAACTTAGCAATCCATAGCTCTCCATTATCATCAATAATACTTGCTTTTGGTCGTGCTCCACCAAGTGAAGCCCCGGGAGCAACAAGGATACTTAACCATTTCAAATAGTCAGGATCATCAATTACGTCATCTTCCTCTAATCTTAAACTAATTTGTTCTAATTCTCGAAGGGAAGTCCATGGAGGACTGGCCATTTCCCGATTCTCATTTAAAAATGGCCCCTCCTTGTCGGTCTTGAACCGAATGGCACCCATTCGGTGTTCATCATAGACACCAAGCAAGTAGTCAGTTTCAAAAAGTTTTTGTGCTTCCCTATCTTCCTTGCGCGCCAGAGCAGCTTCTCGCCGTCGCATTAATAATCGTCCCCAGCGATCTGGTGACGAATCCAGAAATATCCCGAAATTCGATTGATCATCATTTAAATAATGAAGGCCTGAATAAAGCTGCAATCGTGGATCAAGAATTTGCATAGCCTGATTCTTCATCCATTTTTTATCATATTCAAATGAAAATATTTCTTTGCCTTTGATTCGATTAGAATATAAATTACCCATTAACACTGGATTTCCCATGCCTACCCAATGAGCATATACCAATATCTCTCTCTTATTGTCTTTAACTACCATCAATCCTTCTTACGCTTGGGTGAACGTTTAGCCACACTTATCTCTGCATCCTGCAATTTTCTACCCAATTCATCGTCCTTAGCCACCAGGCTGAAATCTTTTTCCAAACCTAATACTTGTAATACTAATAGATAGGCACCAACACTAACTGTTGGTGCTCCCTTTTCTATTGCAGATAAGGTTGGTCGACTGATGTTTGCTCGCTCAGCTACCTGTTCTGAACTTAGTCTTCGTCGCAATCGAGCCAACTTGATATTCTCACCCATTTCAAGTAAAATTCGTTTAGTCCTGGGTAATATCACAATTTTCTTTTTTGCCATACGGTAAAATATATTTTACAAATATAGCAATATTTGTAACTTTTATTTTACCTTATCTCATCCTTTAAAATCAAGCAACTAAAATCTTCTTCCTTTTCCATCTCTTTTGGGTCTACCAGCTGAAAAGCTGAGCCATTGATGGAAACCTGCCTGTACCCTTCCGGGAGGTGAACCACCCCCTTCGACTGTTTTTCATAATAATCGTTTCCCGGGATTATTTTATCAGTGCTTCGTACATCACCTCCACAGGATGCAAAGCCTGTTTACCGGTTCCATCTTTAATGTGGTGGCGGCATGAAGTACCCGGAGCTGAAATGAGGGTTTGTTCCTCTGCCTCTCTGACCGATGGGAACAGGACCAGCTCTCCAATCTTCATGGATAAATCGTAATGCTCTTTTTCGTAGCCAAAAGATCCTGCCATTCCACAGCAACCCGAAGGAATTTCCTTCACAGAATAATTTTTGGGTAAGGAAAGCATCCGCTTGGAAGGCTCAGTGGAGGCCACTGCTTTTTGTTGACAATGCCCGTGCAGCAAAATCTGCTTTTCGTCGGAGGTAAAATCTGATTCGTTAATATTCCCCTTTTCAATCTCTGCTGAAAAAAACTCTTCAAACAATAAAGCGCTTTTTGCCAGCTTAAAAGCAGCCGGTTGTAACTCCTTTTCAACCAGCTCCGGATATTCATCCCGGAAGGCCAGGATGGCAGAAGGTTCAATTCCCACCAGGGGAGTCTCTTCCGAAACCAGGTCCTTTAACAGATTTACATTTTCAATGGCTATTTTCTTAGAGCTCCTTACCAATCCTTTGGATAGAAATGTTCGGCCACTTTCTTTGTGCTTTGGTATTGTTACCTCATAACCCAGTTTTGTGAGCAGCAAAATTGCTTTGATCCCAATGTCACTTTCGTTGTAATTGGTAAACTCATCGTTGAAGAGGTAAATCTTCCCTTTCGGTGCAGTTTCCGGCAGGGGAATCCCATTTCTTACCCACCGTTTTAATGTGATTTTTGAAAGCTTTGGAACCCCTCTTTTAGTGGAGAAGCCAATGGATTTTTTAAGCAAGGAGGTATTCATCACAAAATTTGAGATGGGTCGGAATACCATGGCCAGCCTGTTTAACCTGGGCAAATAGGCCACCAATCTGGATCGCATGGGAATTCCATGCAGGTCATAGTAGTTCTGCAGGAACTCGGCCTTTAGTTTGGCCATATCCACATTGGACGGACATTCACTCTTACATGCTTTGCATGAAATACACAAGTCCAGAATATCGTAGATCTCCCGGTGATCGAAAGGATTCTCTTTCTCGTTGTTGTACAAAAACTCGCGCAATATATTCGCACGGCCCCGGGTCGATTTGTCCTCGTCGCGGGTGGCCATAAACGTAGGACAGAGGGTACCCCCTATGACTTCACTTTTTCGGCAGTCACCTGAACCATTGCATTTCTCAATGCCTCTGAAGAATCCTTCGCTTTTCGAGAAATCAAAATTGGTTTTGAACTCCGGGATGGGCTTCCCCGGGATAACCCGAAGACTTTCGGTAATGGGAGGGGTATCCACAATTTTCCCCGGATTGAATATATTGTCCGGGTCCCAGGCCCTTTTAACCGCTTTCACCAGTTGGTAATTATGCTCTCCCAGCATAAAAGGGATAAACTTCCCACGTACACGGCCATCACCATGCTCACCACTCATGGAGCCACGGTATTTTTTCACCAGAGTTGCCACCTCTGTCATCAACTGATCGAAACGCTCAACATCCTCAGGATCTTTAAAATTTAATAGCGGCCGGAAATGGATCTCACCTGTGGCAATATGGGCATAGTAGACACTTTCCAATCCGAGTTTCTTTAAGGCCTTCTTAATGTCAGCCACGTAATCGGGCAGGGATTCCGGATGGACCGCTGTATCTTCAATACCAGGAACACCTTTTCTGTCGCCTGGAATATTGGACAGCAAACCCAGACCAGCAGTTCGCAGGGCCCAGACCCGTTTTATTTTATCCGCTCCGGTAACCAGTGGGAAATGGTAGCCCAGGCCAGCAGCGAGAAGATCTTTTTCAAGGGCTTCGGTGGTACTTATTAACTCCTGTTCGGTTTCAAAGGAAAACTCGATCATTAATATGGCACCCGGTTCACCTTTTACAAAAAATCGGTTCTTATTTTGCTCGATATTTTGCCTGGTGCACTCCATGATGGTATGGTCCATCAGTTCGATGGCGGTTGGCCCGTGCTTAAGGGCTACCAGGTTCCCCAATAAGGACTCTTCCAAGGTCTCAAAATGGGCGCAAACCAATCCTTTATGCTTGGGTGGAAGCGGAATTAAATTCAATTTAATCCGGTATGAAAATGCCAGTGTCCCCTCAGAGCCCGCCAGAAGCTTGCAGAAATTGAAGGTCTCACCCCCATCTGTAAAAACCTCCGAATCCATCAAAACATCAATGGCGTAACCCATATTTCGCCGGGTGAGTTTCGGATCGGGAAATTGATCGCGAATCTCCTTTTGATTTTCAGGACTGGAGAGAATTTCGTTAATATTTTCATAAATGGCTTTCTCCAGCTTATTGGGATTGCCATTTAGTTTTTCATTGAATTCGCTTTTTGAGAGGGGCTTAAAGGTTGTTTCCGAGCCATCTGCAAGTATGGCATCCACTTCCAGGATGTGCTCACGAACGCTTCCATAGGCCAGTGAATGAAGTCCGCAGGAGTTATTCCCCAACATACCCGCCATTACGCAACGATTGGCAGTGGACGTTTCGGGGCCAAACTGCAATCCGTGTTTGGCCAGGAAAAGGTTCAATTCAGCCAAAACAACACCAGGTTCAACTACGACATACTTCTCCTCTTTGTTGAACTCCAGAATCTGGTTCATATATTTGGAAATATCAACCACGATTCCACTGCCCACCACCTGGCCTGCCAGGGATGTTCCGCCGCCCCTGGGAATGATGGAAGTATCGTTATCGGCAGCAAATGCAATTATTTTTTTGATGTCCTCTTTGGACTTTGGCTTGCTTACAGCCACTGGCATCTCTTTGTATTGTGACGCATCTGTGGAATAGAGAATGCGCTGCACATTATCTATAAAAAGGTCGCCTTCGAGTTGGGATTTTAATTGGTCAAATTTCATGGGACTAAAATTAGTAAAATCCGATAAGATCTTTCACTTTTTCAAGAGACCAGTTTTCAAGCTTCTCATACGGTGTTTCGTTTTCTCTCCTAAAAGGAAGGTCATTGATCTGGAAGATTATTTGAGAGCAAGCCACCGAGGCGTGGGATAAGCTCCTTGCTGAACTGGCTGGAATACCGTTGCCAGAATCACAGGATTTTGACGGGGAGAGCCTGTTGCCGGTTCTATCCGGAGGTAAATCTGATCCCGATAGAGCTATCTACTGGCACTATCCGGTATATCACCATGACTATCCGGCATCGGTAATCAGAAAAGGCGATTGGAAATTGATCCATTACCTGCATGACAACAGTCGGAGGCTATACAACCTCGCCAATGATGTAGGTGAGCGTGTGGATTTGAATGGAATCAACCCTGAGAAGTCGGAAGAATTGTTCGGCCAGCTGGATCAGTGGAGGAGAGAGGTTCATGCCGAGCTACCCGTTCCTAATCCTGACTTTGATCCTTCAAGGCGTTTTGAGTGGGGCAGACACCCTTCCAGGGGCAACTGATCTATACAATTAACAGACAGAAAAGAAAAGTCATTTTCAATTCGCTTATCTTTGTGTAATCAAGAACTTGAATTATGAAAAAGATCTTTATAAAAAGTACTGTGATCGCATTTTGCTTTGTATTTGGCAATTCGACTTTTGCACAGGACACGATAACCGTAGAGGCTGGTCTGGGGACTCTGGAAGAAGCTATCAATACAAATAAAGGAGATGTGGTTTATAAGCTTAGAGCCGGATCTTTGTATATCCTTGAATCCATTGTGGAAGTAAGTGATATGACCATGGGGGCGGGCAATGGATTGCATATTATTGGAGAAGAAACGGACGATATGCCAGCTGTGATACAGGTAGGTGTAGATGGAGTAAGATCGGCTTTCCCAATGCTTTTTGATGTATATAACGACCTGACTATTAAGAATGTATTTCTAACTGCCCAGAATTCCTACGGGGTGACAGGGGACGGAGTTCTCAGTTTTAAAAACACAGTGAAAGTGGTTTTGGACAATTGTGTGATTGACCCGTCAGGTGAAAATAACCACACCTTTGGGGGAGGCGATCAGGCCAATGGCTCCATCTTCTATCTAAGCAACTCCCTGATCATGAACAATGGGGATATGAACGGGCCAAGCGATGGCGGAATTTTAAGTGAAATGCAATGGGACACCCTATGGGTAGAGAACAACACCTTTGTCTCCTCAGGACGGGATTTTATCGGCGGTTCTGATCACCCCATTCCAAACAATAAATTCATCTGGATAAATCACAATACTTTCCTGTGGCATGCCGAATGGATTAAGAGATCCTACAATGATCAGAACTTCTTTTTCACCAACAACCTGCTGCATGATATCAGCATCTACGCTTATCAGTATGAGTGGGGACAGTCTTCTCCCGATTATAATGAAGGTAACACCATGCTGAGTCTGACCAGCATTGATACCCTGGAAACCAGCATCGATTCACTCGGAAACAAGGAGTACGAAACATTTCCATCCGACAGAGAATTTTTTTGGGAATACAACCTGCAGTATGATTCGCCCCAACTTCATTCACTCCCAAGGCATGCGGTTGATAGTGCTTACTCTCCCATGTACCTGATTCCCATGCTATGGGATGAGGATGTTCCCATCGAATATACAGGGGGAGTGGAAGTTGTATCCCCTTCAGACTCCAGCAGGGAAAACAGAATATTGGCCGATGAAAAGAATTGGCCTTACATGAAGTATAAAAATAATTGGTATGACAAGGATCCGCTCTATAACGATCCGCAGATCTATTCCACCAACGACAGTATGATCCAGCACATTCAAAGCTGGTATGGTTTTGTGATTTGGGGAGAGGATACGAAATTCGATGGCACACCCAGCTATAAATATGAAGTGGACAGATGGGAAGGAACAGATCCGACTGATTATCCAATGGTTTGGCCTCGTTTCGATGGCACCTATACAAATGCGGAATTACTCACGGCTTCCATTGAAGGTCTGCCTCTGGGCGACCTGAACTGGTTCCCGGCCGATAAGACCCGATGGATGGCTGAGAAAGAACAGATTGAAGATCATATTTTGGCTCTGAATGAAGAGAGATATGAACTGGGCCCGGGTGTGGGCTTGCAGGACCTATCCGGGTCCGCTGCTTTCTCCATCTATCCAAATCCTGTTAAACATGCCTTGCATATTTCCAGTGATAGGGAGTTGACCACAGCAAAAGTATTTGATATTGCAGGCAAACTGGTTAAGGCGAAAGCCATTGAGGGATTCTATAGCACTACGCTGGATGTTTCCGATCTGAGCAAGGGGATTTATATCCTTGAAATCAGAACTGTTTCGGGCGAAGTTAACTCATCCAAACTTATCAAAAACTAATCTTCTGTGACCATACTACCCCACCACTGGTTTCCAGGATCATACTCCCTGGACAGGAAATCTAATCGCTGTTTTTCCAATTGGGGCAGGCGCTTTTCCACCACATTCCTGAGATACACAGTTTCAAGGCCTACATTGTATTCTATATCACGTTCGGGATACCTGGCTCCCACTTCATTCAGAAATGAAAAAAGCTCTTCACTCATCTGTTTTACCAGCTTTTGGTACGTATCAGCCATATTTGTATTCTCTTCCCAGTCTGTTTTCAGATTATAAAGTTCCTCTCTCCCATCTTCATAGTAGTGAATGAGTTTCCATTCGCCCTTGCGAATGATTGATGAAGGTTCTCCACCCTGATTCCCATAGTGAGGATAGTGCCAGAAGAGCGGACGCTCGCTTATGGCTTGACCGCTTAAAAGGGGAAGCAGACTCACTCCATCTCTGTGTTGCTCGGGTCTTAGTTTCAATCCGGCCAACTCCAGTATGGTAGGATAAAAATCGGCACCTGTAACAGGTATAGAGCAACGCTCTCCACCTTTGGTTAATCCAGGCACCTTAATAAAATAGGGTTCGCGAATACCTCCTTCAAACTGGTACCCTTTGCCTGCCCGAAGGGGAAGGTTTGATGTAGAAAATGCATCGCCGGCGGCAACGCCCCCATTGTCGGAGGTGAATACAACAATGGTATTGTTTTCCAACCCCAGTTCCTTAAGTGCATCCAGAACCAGTCCTACGCCATCATCCATAGATTCCACAAGTCCGGCATATACAGGGTTATCCTGAACCTGGCGTATGGGCAGAAAATGGCCCATTTCATATCCGCTTTCAGCAATTCCTATGGTCTCTGCCTTCTGCTGGTATTTGTCCCATTTTTCCCGGGTGGTTTGAATAGGAGCATGTACTGCATAGAAGGATAGGTAAGCAAAGAATGCACTATCTCTGCTCTCTTTGAGGAATTGAACCGTCTCCTCGGCAAGCCTCATGGATAAATTCTCTCCATCCCTTCTGTCTTCCAAATTAGGATTCTTAAAGGGCGAGAAAAAGCCACCCCGGGGGCTACCTGCATCCCATCCACCTTTATTGATATCAAATCCATGGTCTGTGGGCCAGGATCCCTCGCTGCCCAGGTGCCATTTCCCTGCAAAAAAGGTCTTGTATCCACCCTCTTTCATAGCCTCGGGCAGGGTGATGTCTGAATGAGACAGATGGCGATTGTATTCAGGCGGAAGAAGCTGGTTAAACCTACCAGCTTTTCTCCATTCTTCACCAGCACGTGCTCCGATCCAATCGGTAATGCCATGCCTTGCCGGAAACTGGCCAGTCATTATACTGGCACGTGATGGGCTGCATACCTGACAGGTAGCATAACCATCGGTAAATGTCATTCCCTCATTGGAAATGCGGTCAATATTGGGAGTTTCGTAATAATTGCTTCCCATGCAACTTAAGTCATGGTAGCCAAAATCATCTGCCAGTATAAAAAGGACATTGGGTTTAACAGATTCCTCACTACTCTCTGTGCATGAACTTAATACAATATTTGCCAGCACAAAAATCGTAAGTAGTGTATTTATGGATCCTTCAGTAAGGTACTTCATTGTCGAATGTTTTTATGAAATCATAACATGATTAAATTTCAATTTCAAGGACCACGATGGATTTGGCAGGGATGGTGGTCTCCAGAATTCCCTTTTCAAATGATCCGGTTTTAAATACTTGA